>MRWF01023240.1_pt1 | contig 57142 bp, 65 predicted proteins | sample 1013331 | NCBI WGS metagenome assembly MRWF01 (sample SAMN06117577, study PRJNA244670) | biofilm metagenome | biome: Water; feature: Cathode Biofilm; material: Biofilm; isolation source: microbial consortium enriched at the cathode of a solar microbial fuel cell | place: USA: District of Columbia ... | reverse complement strand
CCTCCGCCGTCGGCATCCCGGCTTCCTGCTCTTTGATCATCCCGATGATTTGCGCCTCGGTGTAACGGCTCTTACGCATTCGTCTGCTCCTACATAGGTTGGGCAGACTCTACATCATGGTGAGGGATTTCGCGGGGGGCAGGTCAGCCCTGAAAAAGTGGAGAGCACCAACTGAGGAACCAGGAGGTGTTCTATGGGAAACGGAAACAGACCGACGCCGGAATTTCGGCGTGAAGCGGTTCGGCTGGCGCTGACCAGCGGACTCACACGACGTGAAGTTGCAGATGATCTCGGCATTGGCCTCTCAACGCTGACGCGATGGGTGAGGCAGGATCGGGATGCCGAGCTTCCAGCTCGTGATCGAGCTCTATCCGGATACCGACTGCATCGGCATCCGGACGGAACCTGGACAGCTCAAACTCCCTGCGGCCCGGGAGCGGTGGAACGCGTCTCGTTCCGAGCCACTTTCCACCGCGGCCACAAGTCGTTTGAACTACCCAGTTTCCGCCTCAGAAGGTAACGATCCCTTTTGCTGGAGCAGGACTTGACTGTCTGGCCGGGGCAACTGCGCCTTCTGTAAGAGACAGTAGAAATCCGCGCGGGGCGCGCGGATTGCATATCCCAGGAGTCGGGACAGGGCATCGACGGGCTGCGCCCGCTCCTCCCTGCCCCGGCATTTTCCGTTTGATTGGTCCGCCTGCCATCCGGCCGGCACTCTGAACACGGGTTCTGATGCCGCTGCGCGTCAGCCTCCACGGAGAAATCCGGTTCCTCCCGCGCCAGGCGCGGGCCCCTCCCAATTTCACCGCTCCGGCGCATCCTATCATTTCGCGGGTGTCAGATCACCGCCCGGCCGCAGTCCGGGCTGCGCCCACCCTGCTTTGCCCTCCGGAAGACACGAGGTCTTCCGAAGTGAAAATCAGGGAAGGCTTCGCCACTGGCGGAACAGGAGGCGCGAGCGGGGATGTTGGAGACACGAAAAAGGAAAGGTTCTGCCGCAAATGGCAAAACTATGCGTCGCCCGACAACAGGGAAGTGGCGGACCGAGGAGGATTCGAACCCCCGACCCCTTGATTCGTAGTCAAGTACTCTATCCAGCTGAGCTATCGGTCCACTGCGGCGGGGTTTATCCATAGCATCGCACAGGCGCAACCCCAAAAGCAAAAATAGTTTCATCCGCCTGTCATATTACCGCCCGCCGCCGCCAGCGCCTCAGATCGTGCCATCGCCCTTGGGCAGGCAGATCTCGAAGACCGTGCCGCCGGGGCCGGTCTGCGTCAGCGTCACCGAGCCGCCGTGGCCGCGGGCCAGCTCACCGGCAATCGCCAGCCCCAGCCCGGTGCCGCCCTTGCGGGCGCCGCCCTGGAACGGGGTGAACAGATTGTCCTGCGCCTTTTTCGGCAGGCCGGGGCCGGTGTCCGCCACCGTGATGTACCAGGCGCCTTCCGTCTCGCGGGCGGCCACCGTCACCGTGCCGGGCTGCCCGGTGGCGGCAATCGCCTGGCGGGCGTTGCGCACCAGGTTCATGATGATGCGGAACAGCTGCTCCGGATCGGCCCGCAGCATCATCGGCGCAGGCACGGTGTTGATGATCCCGATCTCCGCGCTGCCGGCCGCCAGCAGCTCGCTTTCGGCGATGTCGCCGACGATTTCATGCAGGCAGACCACCGCAAAGGTGGGCGAGGGCTCTTCCGCCCGGCCAAAGGCCAGCGTGCCCTCGCACAGCGAGACCGCACGGGTGATGGAATTCACCAGCTTCGGCGCCAGGCGGCGCACCAGCGGGTCTTCGCTACGCTCGATACGGTCGGTGAACAGCTGCGCCGAAGTCAGGATGTTGCGCAGATCATGGCTCACCTTGGCCACCGCGCCGCCCAGCTGCGCCAGCCGCTCGCGCTGCTTCAGCGCATGGGTCAGCTCCGTCTGCAGCTGCATCAGCGCCTCTTCCGCCTCGCGCAGCTCCACCACGCCGGAGCTGGGATGGATGATGCCGCGCGCATCCTCGGGCGCGGCCGCATAGCGCTGCATGTGGCCGACCACGCTTTTGATCGGCTTCACCAGCACGATCCGCACCGCGACAAACAGCAACAGCGCGGTGAAGATGGAGATCACCGCCGACAGGATCAGGATCCGCACCCCGTAGTCCAGCATGGCCTGGCGCAGGGGCGCGGTCTCGATGGTGACCTCGATCAGCAGGCCGGCATCGCGCACCGGCGCGCCGATCACCCGGATGATCTCATTTTCCGGCGTGGCCAGCCGCAGCACCGCGTCCTTGATCAGCGTCAGCGCCCCGGCCATGCGCAGATCATAGGTGCCGGTGATCTGCCGCGGGATCGGCGAAGCCAGCATCAGCTGGCGGATCTCATCGCGGCGCAGCACCACGTTGTAGACGCCCGCGTTTTCCAGCAACTCCGCTTCCAGCTCGGTTTCCAGCATGTCATCAGCCAAGAGCGCCAGCGACGCGATCTGCGCCCGCTCCAGCCGGTCCGACAGGTAATCCATGCGGAACCGGGCAATCGACGGGACAAAGATCAGCACCTCGGCCAGCATCACGAACACCGTGGTCAGGACCAGAAATCTGCCCGAAAGCGTGTTGAGCATCCCGCCGCCCTTACCTCATGGAATCCAGCGCTGAACCAGGCGCACCGCGCGTTTCACCAGACTGCTTTCAAAAAGCCGCGGGGAAAAATACGCGCCCGCTGCCCGCTTGTTGATCTCGCCAAAGGAGGGATAAGGCGCAACCATGGCTGCAATCTGGCTCATTTTCAAGCGGTTGGCCAGTGCCATGGACCACAGGCAGATCAGCTCTCCGGCCTGGTGCCCCACGATGGTGGCCCCAACGGGACGCCCGCCGGCAACCATCACCTTGATAAAGCCCTTGGCCTTGCGTTCGGCGATGGCGCGGTCGTTGTGCTCATAGTCGAAGCGCACCACCTCCAGTTTCACGCCATACCGGTCGCGCGCCTGGGTTTCGGTCAGCCCCGCCTGCGCCAGCTCCGGATCGGTATAGGTCGCCCAGGGGATATGGCTGGTCTTGGCCTTGGACGGCAGCCCGAACAGCGCGGAGCGGATGATGACGCTGGCGTGGTAGCCCGCCACATGGGTGAACTGCAGCCCGCCGGCCACGTCGCCAATGGCATAGACGCGCTTGTTGGTGGTCAGCAGGCTCTCGTCCACCTTGATGCCGTTGCCCTGGGTCTCGATCCCCGCAGCCTCCAGGTTCAGCCGGTCGGTGTTGGCCTTGCGCCCCACCGCCATCAGCAGATGGGTGCCGTGAAACTTGCTGCCGTCCTTGGTCTCGACCTCAATCGCACCGGCCTGGCCGCCAACACGGGAGACCATGGCGCCCTCGGCAATCTCCACGCCCTCTGCGCGCAGGCTCTCCAGCACCAGCGCCGCGGCCTCCGGATCGTCCTTGCCCAGCGCCTTCTGCCCTTCGATCACGGTGACCTTGCTGCCCAGCCGCACATGCGCCTGCGCCATCTCCATCCCGATCGGGCCGCCGCCGATGATCAAGAGATGCGCAGGCCTTTCGCGCAGATCGAACAGGGTCTCGTTGGTCTCAAACGGCACCTTGTCCAGACCCGGCACCGGCGGCACCAGGGGCGAGGATCCGGTGGCAATGACGATCCGGCGCGCGGTGATGCGGTACGGCCCGGCCTCCACCTCGGTGTCAGAGGTGAAGTGGCCGAACTCCCGAATCACCCGCACGCCCAGGCCCTCGAACCGCTCCTGGCTGTCGACCGGCGCGATGGTTCCGATCACCTGATGCACATGATCCTTCGCCGCGGCATAGTCCGGCTGCGGGCACTGATCCGCCACGCCGAACGCCGCGGTATGCGCCTGGCCATAGGCGGCCTTGGCGCTGGCCAGCAGCGCCTTGGAGGGCACGCAGCCGTAATTCAGGCAGTCTCCGCCCATCTTGTGCCCTTCCAGCAGCACCACATCGGCGCCCATCTGGCTGGCCCCCGCGGCCACCGACAAGCCCCCCGATCCGGCGCCGATGACCAGAAGATCGCATTTGATACGGTTCATGTTCAGCTGTCCTTTTTCTTGCGGCCGCGCAGGTTGCCGCGCACCGCTTTGACCAGGATCGGCATCGCCGCCAGCGCGCACAAGCCCAGGATCGGCCCGATCACATGCGGCTCCCACAGCAGGCTCAGATCCGGATCCCCGCCGCGGTCAAAGACAGACCCGACGCCCACCCCGATCCAGGTAAAGACGATGGCGCCCGGGATGATCCCCGCCGCGGTGGTCCACAGGAAGTTGCGGAACTTCACCCCCACCAGCGCGGGCAGCAGGTTGGCCACAAAGAACGGCACCGCCGGCACCAGCCGCAGCAGCAGCAGCACCTCGACCTCGTTTTCCCGCAGCGCCTGTTTCAGCATCTGCACCCGGCCCTCGGCGGCTTCGATCCTGGCGGTCAGCATCGCCCCCAGCCCCATGCGCGCGGCCAGAAAGATGCCCGCCGCGCCGATGGTGGCAGAGACCACATTGAACACCGTGCCCGCCGCCAGCCCGAACAGAAAGCCGCCCGTCACCGAGGCCACCGCCGCACCGGGCAGCGAAAACACCACGATGACAATGTAAAGCCCCATGAACAGCGCCACCAGCCCCAGGTAATTCTGATCCCGGAACGCCATCAGCGCCTCGCGGTTGTCGCGCAGCGTGTCAAACGTCAGATAGTCCTTCAGCGTCACCGCCCCGATCAGCGCCACAGCCGCCACCGCAATCAGCGGCAGGTGGCGCGCCAGGCCGGGCTTTGATCCAGCTTGCGGGTCGGAATTCGGGGTCTCGGTCATATCGCTTTTCGGTCCGTGGTTGCTGCAGGGTTTGTGCTACGTGTTAAATGGCTGCTGTGCGAGGCCAAGCAGCCCCGCTTCACAGGTGCTTGAACACAGATCCGGATTTCGTGAGCTTTGTGGCAGAATCACCGGTCCCATGTTACAGCCGCGGCGTCCGGACCGGCCGTTCCGGGGCAGTTTTTGGCAGAAATGTTGCATATTGCCCGGAAAAGGCGGCCTGCAGGGTTTGACTTGGCCGTCATTCCCTCCTAAAGACCGGGCTTCGAGATAGACCCCGGGCGGGCGATTCCGCGCCGTACCCGTAGACATAAATGTGGAGACCGGAGCGATGAAACGCACCTATCAGCCTTCGAACCTGGTTCGCAAACGCCGCCACGGCTTCCGTGCGCGCATGGCCACCAAAGCAGGCCGCAAGATCCTGAACGCACGCCGCGCCCGCGGCCGTAAAGAACTGAGCGCATAAGCTCAGTTCCCGTTCTGACGGACATGACACCGCCGGAGGCCCCCAAGGACGGCAACGCTGCCCGCGGGGACACGCCTCCGGCGGTGTCCGTTTGCGCATCGGATGCGCCCAAGCTTGAGGTCATGGCCAAGCGCCGTGATTTCCTTGCCTGCGCCCGCCCCCCAGCCCTGAAGCAGGGCACCAAGGGCATGATGGTGCAGGGCCGCAACCGCCAGGATGGCGGCGGCATCCGCATGGGCTTCACCTGCTCCAAGAAAGTTGGCAACGCGGTGGCCCGCAACCGCGCCAAGCGCCGCCTGCGCGAGGCCGCGCGGATGATTTTGCCTGTGCATGGCCGCCCCGGCTGGGATTACGTGCTGATCGGCCGCGCCGATGAGACCGCCCAGCGCCCCTTCGAGGAGCTGAAGCGCGACCTGATCTATGCGCTGAAGAAGATCCACGGCCAGTAGCTCTTCGTCCCGCCGGCACATTTCACCGCATTTTACCCCAAGGCCCTTCGCCCGGCGGCACGCCGGGCAGCGCCCGACCGCCCCCATGGGCGGGCGCTTCGCTTCCGCCCGCGGCCGGGCATTGCCCTTATTGCCTAACAGCCGCCCTGCCCCTATCTATCCGCCATGACCCCGCTGGCTCATATCTTCGCCCTGCCTGTGCGCGCCTACCGGCTGCTGTTCAGCCCCTGGGTCGGCTTCAACTGCCGCTACCAGCCCACCTGCTCTGCCTACGCGCTGGAATCGCTGGAAAAACACGGCGCTGTCAAAGGCGCCTGGCTCACCCTCCGCCGCATCGGCCGCTGCCACCCCTTCGGCGGCGACGGCTATGACCCGGTTCCAGAGAAGCGGGACTCAACATCCGGCAGGTGACGCGGCAGGCCCCGCTGCAGCATTTTGGCTACAGTAGGGAAAACCGGAATATCCAGATTCCGCAAAACGTGCTCAATGGTCGCCACGATCAACCCTGAATTGCCGGAGGCGCGAATGAACGATCTGTTTCAAACATCCCGCACCTCCGCAGCTTATCCAGGCTATGCCGGTACCAGACTTGGCCGGCGCCTCGGCAGCCCTCTGCGCTGAACCGCGCCTGACCTGATCGCACCTTCCCAATTTAACGACAGCTGAGAACCTTCCGGCGCGCATACTGCGTGTTGGTTCTTGGCGCCCCCTTTCACCTTCGCACATTAGGAACCGGCTGCCCTGCAGCCGGCGGAAACCATGACACGCACAGACATTCCTGCGCCCATTCAAGACCCGCAGGCCGCATTGGCGCAAATCCTGGCCGACCTCGGCCTGCGCCGGACAGTGGCCGCCATCGTCCGTCACTTGTTATCCGCGCAGCGCCCCCCGCGCAAAGCCGGCCGCACCCTGCCGCTCAGCAATTACATACGCCAGGACATCGGCCTGCCGCCGCTGCCGGAAGAGCTGCCCTCCTCCCGCGGCTACCTGTGACGAGGGCAAAGGCCGGAACCCGCCCGGCCTTCAGCCTTCTGCCTTTTTTCCTTGGCAAAACGCCCCTGCTCGGCTAGGGCGCGCCCATGCTTGATGATGATCTGGACGAAATCCATCCGCTGTTTGCCGGCGCCCCCGCGACCACTGAGTTCAAGAAGCTCAGGAAGCGCATCGTGCGCTATGCGCGTGAAGCCATCGACCAATACGGCATGGTCGAGCGGCGCGAGGACGGCAGCACGCCGAAATGGCTGGTCTGCCTGTCGGGCGGCAAGGACAGCTATACCCTGCTGGCCGTGCTATACGAGCTGAAATGGCGCGGCCTCTTGCCCGTCGATCTCTTGGCCTGCAACCTGGACCAGGGCCAGCCAGGCTTTCCGGCCACCGTGCTGCCGGAATTCCTGGAAAAGATGGGCGTGCCGCACCGGATCGAGTATCAGGACACCTATTCCATCGTCGTCGACAAGGTGCCGCAGGGGCGCACCTACTGCGCGCTGTGCTCGCGCCTGCGCCGCGGCAACCTCTACCGCATCGCGCGCGAGGAAGGCTGCTCGGCGGTTGTGCTGGGCCATCACCGGGATGACATCCTGGAAACCTTCTTCATGAACCTCTTTCACGGCGGCCGCCTGGCGACCATGCCTCCCAAGCTGGTCAATGAGGAGGGCGACCTGTTCGTGTTCCGCCCGCTGGCCCATGTGGCAGAGGCCGATTGCGAGAAATTCGCGCGGTCCATGAACTATCCGATCATTCCCTGCGACCTCTGCGGCAGCCAGGACGGGCTGCAGCGCCAGCAGGTGAAACAGATCCTGGACCAATGGGAATCAAACTCGCCCGGACGCCGCCAGGTGATGTTCCGGGCGCTGATGAATGCGCGCCCGTCGCATCTGCTGGACCCGAAACTGTTCGATTTCGCCGGCCTGGAGCTGAAGAATTCCAGCGCTGAGCCGGAAAATTCCGAAATTCCCAAGCTGCGTTAACTCCCGGGTTAGATCAGCGCCTTAGTCTCAGGCCGGAATGACTGGCTGCAGACGAAAGGTCTGAGAATGATTGACACGGGTTCAGGTCTCCTGGCACGGCTCCGGCAAATCCTTGCCCCCGCACTTTTCGGGCCGCCCGTGCTCGCTTTCCTGCCCGCGCTGACGCTGGCCACCTACTGGCTCGGCGGCGAGGTGGCGCTGCTGTCGGTGGCGCTAGGCCTGCCGGTGCTGCTCGCCGCCACCGGCGGCTTCAGCAAGCTCGGCGGCCGCGGCCGTCCCCGCGACAGCATCACCGGCATGATGCTGCGCGACGGGTTCGAGGCGGAAACCGCCCGCATCCACGCCGAATGCGCCGATACCGATCTGCGCTCGGCCGTCTTCATCGTGGACCTGGACGACTATAAGGAGCTGGCCGACCGGCACGGCCAGGACGCGGGCGACCGGATCATGCAGCAGTGCGGCGCGCAGATCGCCTCTGCCCTGCGCCAGAACGATGTCGTGGCCCGGCTCGGCGACAGCCGGTTCGCGATCTGCCTGGCCCCCACCCTGCAGCTCGACCTGGAGCTGTGCATTCAGCTGGCGGGCCGGATTCAATCCGCCGCGGAGGAGCCGGTGCCGCTGGACGGCACCACGGTTTACATGACCTCCTCCATCGGCTTCTGCCAGCGCAACCGCGCGCCGGGCAAAACCGGCGCCGACTGGACCGGGGCCGCCATCGCTGCCCTGGCCGAGGCGCAGAGCAACGGCCCCGGCGGAATCCGCGCCTATTCGGCGGATATGTCGGGCCGCGGCAACTCCCGCTCCAGCCTGCGCGACGAGGCCGCGGCGGCGCTGGAAACCGGCCAGATCCAGGCCTGGTTCCAGCCGCAGATCTGCACCGACACCGGCCGGGTCTCGGGATTCGAGGCGCTGGCGCGCTGGTCGCATCCGGTGCAGGGGCTGATCCCGCCCTCCACCTTCCTGCCCGCGCTGGAGGAGGCCGGGCTGATGGACCGGCTCAGCCAGGTGATGCTCTACAACGCCCTGGTGGCGGTCAAGGCCTGGGACGCGGCCGGGGTGAACGTGCCCTGCGTCGGGGTGAACTTCGCCACCCAGGAGCTGCGCAACCCCGGGCTGGCCGGGCGCGTCAAATGGGAGCTGGAGCGGTTTGAACTGCCCCCCAGCCGCCTGTGTGTCGAGATCCTGGAAACCGTGATGACCGATCAGCCCGACGGCGTGGTCACCCGCAACATCCTCGCCCTCAGCGACCTGGGCTGCCACATCGACCTCGACGATTTCGGCACCGGCCACGCCTCGATCGCCGCAGTGCGCCGGTTCAACATCTCCCGCATCAAGATCGACCGCTCCTTTGTGATGAAGGCCGATCAGGACCCGGAACAGCAGAAACTGATCTCCGCCATCCTGACGATGGCAGAGCGGCTGGATCTGGACACCCTGGCCGAAGGGGTGGAAACCGCGGGCGAGCACGCGCTGCTGGCGCAGCTGGGCTGCGGCCACGTGCAGGGCTTCGGCATCGGCCGCCCGATGCCGTTTGAGCAGACGCTGGACTGGATCGCCGCGCATGAGGCGAAACTGCAGAACACGCCTGTGATCGGCCGCCAGACCCCCTGACCGCACACTTCCGGGCACTTTATACCGCGCCGGGGCGCTCTGCCGCCCCGGCGCGGCCCGATTCTGCTTGACCTTTGCGGCCCACCTCTGTTGAACCCCACGTGTCCTTCCCTACACGAGGTGGCAGTCCCCAATGGACGATCAGAACAAAAATCTTATTCTCGCAACCGTACTCAGCTTTCTGGTGATCCTCGGGTGGTATACCTTCTTCCCGCCGCCGGAACCGGAACAGGCGCCGGAAACCGCGGTCAGCGAAACCGCCCCCGCAGGCGATACCGCACTGGCGCCCAGCGCCGCGGCGGAGGCTGTGGACAGCAGCGCCCCGGCCCAGGCCGAAGCGCCGCAGGCCGCGCGCCTGGCCATCGACACGCCGCGGGTGACCGGCAGCATCTCGCTGCAGGGCGGCCGGATCGACGATCTGTCGCTGAAGGACTACCGCGAGACGCTGGACGCGAATTCCCCGATCGTCAAACTGCTGAAGCCGGTGGGCGAGGCCCAGGCCTATTACGCGCTCTATGGCTGGGCTCCGGGTTCGGGCCTGTCGCTGGATGACGTGCCGGGCGCCAACACCGTCTGGAGCGCCGGGGCAGACGCCACCCTGACCCCGGACAGCCCCGTCACCCTGACCTGGGACAACGGCAAGGGCCTGACCTTCTCGCGCACCATCTCGGTCGACGAGGACTACATGTTCTCGGTCACCCAGTCGGTTGCGAACGCCTCCGGCGGCACCGTGTCGCTGGCGCCCTACGGCACCCTGGCCCGCCATGGCCAGCCGGCCGACCTGAAGAACTTCTTCATCCTGCACGAAGGCCTGGTCGGCATGTCCGACGGCGAGCTGGCCGAGATCGACTATGACGACATGGCCGATTTCGAAGCCGATGCGCGCGACGGCTCCAAGGCAGAGATCCGCCAGGTCGCCGAAAACGGCTGGATCGGCTTTACCGACCATTACTGGATGTCGACCCTGGTCCCCGCGCCGGGCCAGGCCTTCCGCTCGATCGCCAAATTCGACGAGCGCCGCGAGATCTACCAGACAGACATCGTGCTGCCGACCGTGACCGTCGCCGACGGCCAGTCGTCCGAAGTAACCACCCAGCTGTTTGCCGGCGCCAAGGAATGGGAAACCATCCGCGGCTATCAGAAAGCAGGCATCCAGGGCTTCTTGGACGTGATCGACTGGGGCTGGTTCTTCTTCCTGACCAAGCCGATGTTCTGGCTGCTGCACAACCTGAACGTCCTGATCGGCAACATGGGCTGGGCGATCATCGGCCTCACCGTGGTGATCAAGATCCTGGTGTTCCCGCTGGCCTATAAATCTTACGCCTCCATGGCGAAGATGAAAGAGCTTCAGCCGGAGATGGAGAAGCTCAAGGAACGCGCCGGCGACGACCGCCAGAAGATGCAGAAGGAGATGATGGAGCTCTACAAGCGGGAGAAGGTGAACCCCGCCGCGGGCTGCCTGCCAATCCTGATCCAGATCCCGATCTTCTTCTCGCTCTACAAGGTGATCTTCGTCACCCTGGAACTGCGCCACGCGCCCTTCTTCGGCCCCTTCCAGGACCTCAGCGCGCCGGATCCGACCTCGATCTTCAACCTGTTCGGCCTGCTGCCCTGGGCGGCCCCGGCCCCGGAAAGCATCCTGGCGCTGGTCTTTATCGGCATCCTGCCGATCCTGCTGGGTGTCTCGATGTGGCTGCAGCAGAAGCTGAACCCGGCGCCCACCGACCCGACCCAGCAGATGATCTTTGCCTGGATGCCCTGGGTGTTCATGTTCATGCTCGGCGGCTTCGCCTCCGGCCTGGTGGTCTACTGGATCGCGAACAACACGATCACCTTCACTCAGCAGTATCTGATCATGCGCAGCCATGGCTATTCGCCGGACGTGTTCGGCAACATCAAGTCGAGCTTCAGGAAGAAGCCGAAGGCTGAGAAGTGAGGCCCGCTGAGGTCACAGAAATCTGGCGCCACCCGCTCAAATCACACGGGCGGGAGGCACTGGATACCGTAACTCTGAGCGCCGGGCAGACCATGCCCGGCGACCGCGTTTGGGCGGTCGCGCATGAGGCGTCCAAGGCGGATGGCTCCGAATGGGTGCCTTGCCAGAACTTCACCCGCGGCGCCAAGGCGCCCGCGCTGATGGCGGTCAATGCCCGGCTGGACGACGCCACCGGCCAGCTGACGCTGACCCACCCGGACCGCCCCGATCTGACCTTCGACCCGGAAAACCCCACGGATCTGCCGCGGTTCCTGGAGTGGGAAAAGCCGCTGCTGCCTGCAAACCGGGCCGGCTCCTCCCATATCGTGCGGGTGCCGGGCCGCGGCCTGACCGACAGCGTGTTCCCCTCGATCACGCTCTGCAACCGGGCCTCCCACCGCGCGGTGGAACAGGCCATCGGCCACCCGCTGTCGCCGCTGCGCTGGCGCGGCAACATCTGGTTCGACCTCGGCGAGGCCTGGGCCGAAAACGAGTGGCTGGGCCGCGAGGTGCAGATCGGCGAGGCCGTCCTTGCGGTGCGCGACCGGGTGGTCCGCTGCCTGGCGACCACCGCCAATCCCGAAACCGGCGAACGCGACGCCGACACGCTGAAAACCCTGAAAGACAATTGGGGCCACCAGGATTTCTCGGTCTATGCCGAGGTGATCCGCGGCGGCCCTGTCCGCATCGGCGATGCGGTGAAGGTACTGTGATGCAGATGCAATTCCCCCTGGCCGAGGCGCCGGACGAAATTTCCCTGGAAAAAGGCCGCAAGCTGTTTGCGGGCGAGACCGAGTTCCTGAAAGGCGTGGTCGCAATGAACGGCCTGCCCGGCGCCGACCGGATGGAGGTCTGTTTTGCCGGCCGCTCCAACGTCGGCAAGTCGAGCCTGATCAACGCGCTGACCGGCACCAAGGGGATCGCGCGCGCCTCCAACACCCCGGGCCGCACACAGGAGATCAACTTCTTCACCCAAGGCCCCGACCTCTATCTGGTCGACCTGCCCGGCTACGGCTATGCCAACGCGCCGCTGGCGGTGGTGGAGAAATGGCAGAAGCTCTTGAAGCAGTACCTGTCCGGCCGCCAGAACCTGCGCCGCGCCTTTGTGCTGATCGACAGCCGCCATGGCGTCAAGAAGGTGGACGAGGACATCATGAAGCTGCTGGACAGCTCCGCCGTCACCTTCCAATGCGTGATGACCAAGGCCGACAAGGTCAAGGACAAGGACCGCGCCAAGGTGCTGGAGCAGGTCCGCGGCGCGCTGGCCAGACACCCGGCGGCCTATCCGGAAATCGTGCTGACCTCGTCCGAGAAGGGCGACGGCATCCCGACCCTCAGGTCGATCATCGCCGGCCTCTGATCCGTGATTGCCCGCCTCGCCTCTTATCTGGTTGTGATCGCCCTGGCCGTGGCCGGGCTGATCCCCTCCGGTTGGATGCCGGGCGCCGGGCAGGACGGCAAGGTGCTTCTGGTGATCTGCACCGGCAGCGGCACGGTGGAAACCTGGGTCGCTCTGGAGGACGAAGGCGGACACGCCCCTACCGAACAGATGGAGGACCGCAGCTGCCCCTTTGCCACCCTTGGCGCGGTGGCGCTGCTGCCGGACAGCCTGCTTGATCTGAACCTTGACGCCCCGCTGACAGACCGCTGGTCGCGCGAGGCGTTCACCCATCATACCGCCGGCTTCCACTGGCGCTATGACGCCCGCGGCCCGCCCGCGCTCTCCTGACCTTCTGAACACTTCTGACATTTCCGCCGGCGCCCCGCGCGTCCGGCCCTGTTCCGGTATGGAGAGACCCAATGGCACCCAGCCAACCGCATCCCGCGGGCCAATCGCGCCCGCTTACCGATAAATTCTACTTTGCCGTCTGGCGCTGGCACTTCTACGCCGGCCTGTTCGTGATCCCCTTCCTGATCATGCTGGCAGTGACCGGCCTGATGATGATGTTCATTACCCAGTTCGATGGCCGCGACGGCGAGAAGATCCCCGTCACCCCAAGCCCCGCCGAGCTGAGCATCCCAGAGCAGGAGGCCGCCGTTCTGGCCGCCCAGCCCGGCACCATCGCCGAATGGATCGGCCCCAAGGCGCCGGACCTTGCCGCCGTGTTCCGGGTGAAAACCGAAGCGGGCCAGCGCCTGGTCGCCCTGAACCAGTATTCGGGCGAGGTGATCGAAGTCTGGGACCGCCGCGCCGGCTGGTATGACCTGGCCGACAACATCCACTCCACCCTGCTGATCGGCGACACCGGCGACCGGCTGATCGAGATCGCCGCCGGTTTGGGCCTCGTGCTGGTGCTGACCGGGCTGTACCTGTGGTGGCCCCGCGGCAACGCCGCCAGCGCCCTCGTCCCGAACTTCCGCGCCCGTGGCCGCGCCCTGTGGAAAAGCCTGCACGCCGTGACCGGCTTCTGGATGTCGGCGCTGCTGGTGGTGTTCCTGATCTCGGGCCTGTCCTGGACCGGCATCTGGGGCGGCCAGATGATGCAGGCGTGGTCCACCTTCCCGGCTGCGAAATGGGACAACGTGCCCCTGTCCGATGACATCCACGCCAGCATGAACCACGGCCACACAAACGACGTGCCCTGGGCGCTGGAGCAGACCCCGATGCCCGCCTCCGGCTCGGACGCAGGGATCACCGGCGTGACAGAGGGCGCGCCCGTGGACGCTGCCAGCCTGATTGCCCTGGGCCGTGCCTTGGGGATGGAGGGCCGCTTCCGCCTTGCCTACCCCGGCGGCGAAACCGGTGTCTGGACCCTCAACCGCGACAGCATGAGCGGCGACGGCGACAGCCCCTTCATCGACCGCACCGTGCATGTGGACCAGTACAGCGGCAGGATCCTGGCGGATGTGAAATACGAGGACTACTCCTGGGCCGGTAAGGCGATGGCAGTCAGCGTGCCGTTCCACATGGGCCTGATGGGCAGCTGGAGCTTCGTGCTGAACGTGGTGTTCTGCCTCGCGGTGATCTTTGTCTGCGTTTCCGGCCTGGTGATGTGGGTTAAGCGCCGCCCCGCCGGTGCCGCCCGTCTCGCCGCGCCGCCGGAACCGGCGGAGATGCCGTTCTCGAAGGGCGCTGCGCTGATTGCCGTGCTGGTCTCGCTGGCCTTCCCGCTGACCGGCCTGGCGCTGCTGGCGGTGCTGGCGTTTGACGTGCTGCTGCTCGGCAACCTGCCGGTGCTGAAGCGTGCTGTGAGCTGACAGAGCGCCGCCCGGCCTTCCAACCGGGCGGCATGCCCGTAATCAGACGTGCTGCGCGCCGTTCACCTCGATTTCGGTGCCGGAGATATAAGAGCTTTCCTTGGAGCACAGGAAGTAGATCGCCGCCGCTACCTCCTCCGGCTGGCCCAGCCGCTGCATCGGCAGCTTGGCGACGATCTTTTCGGTGCCGGGCGACAGGATCGAGGTCTCGACTTCCCCCGGCGCAATCGCATTCACGCGCACCCCCATCGGCCCGAAGTCATGCGCCATTTCCCGCGTCAGCGCCGCCAGCGCCGCCTTCGACGTGGCATAGGCGGCACCCGCGAACGGATGCACCCGGCTGCCCGCGATCGAGGTCACATTGACGACGGAGCCCTGCGCCGCCGCCAGCTCTTCCTTGAGGCCGCGGGCCAGCACCACCGAGGCAAAGAAGTTCACGTGAAACACCTTGCCCCAGTCCATCAGGTCGGTGTTGAGCGTATTGAGCCGCTCCCCCTCCGGCCCCTTGGGCGAGATGCCCGCATTGTTGACCAAGGCATCCAGCCGCCCGTCCAGCAGCTCCTGGATCTGGCCCACCGCGTTGATCGTGTCCGACGGGTCCGACAGGTCCAGCTGCACATGATTCTCCTGGCCGCCGCCCCAGGGGCATTCCTGCGGGAACGGCTGGCGCGAGCAGGTGATCACCCGCCAGCCCTCCGCGTTGAAGCGGCGCACGGTGGCATGGCCGATGCCGCGGCTGGCGCCGGTCAGCAGCAAAGTCTTCTGGCGCATGGCGCCCTCCTTGTGTGAGAATCTGGCCTGAGACTAGCACCCGCGCCGCGATCCGCAACGGGGTGCGCCAAACGCAACCCTTGGCAGCGGCGCCGGAACCCCGTAACACATCGGGGCCAAGGGATGATGCAGCAATGAAGAAACAAGATATGAACCGCGATTGGATTGCCACCGCCGAAACTCTCTCCAGCGCGCTGCCCTATTTCCAGCGCTTTGCCGGGGCCATTGTCGTCATCAAGCTGGGCGGCCACGCCATGGGCAGCGATGAGGCGATGGACACGTTCGCCCGCGACATCGTGCTGATGCGGCAGGTGGGCGTCAATCCGGTGATCGTGCATGGCGGCGGGCCGATGATCAACGCGATGCTGGAAAAGCTGCAGATCAAGTCGGAATTCGTGAACGGCAAGCGGGTCACCGACGCCGCCACCATGGAAGTGGTGGAGATGGTGCTGTCCGGCGTCGTCAACAAGCGCATCGTGCAGGCGATCAACCGCCAGGGCGGCCGCGCGGTGGGGCTGTCGGGCAAGGACGCGAACCTCATCATCTGCGATCAGGCCGATCCGGACCTGGGCTTTGTCGGCGCACCGGCCGAGATGGACCCCAAGGTGCTGTACGGCCTGTTTGAAAAGAACATGATCCCGGTCATCGCCCCGATCGGCGGCGGCCGCGACGGCGAGACCTACAACATCAACGGCGACACCGCCGCCGGCGCCATCGCCAAGGCACTGACCGCCGACCGGCTGCTGCTGCTGACCGATGTGGCGGGCGTCAAGAATGCCGATGGCGACGTGGTGACAGAGCTGAAGGCGGCGGATGTCGAGGAGATGACCGCCAGCGGCGTGATCGCGGGCGGCATGATCCCCAAGACCGAAACAGCGCTGGACGCGGTGCGGAACGGCGTGCGCGCCTGCACCATCGTCGACGGGCGGGTGCAGAACGCGGTGCTGCTGGAGCTTTACACCGACCACGGCGCGGGCTCGATGATCCGCGCCTGAGGCGTCTGCCGAAAGGGGACTTGGGGGGCGCTGCCCCTCTTGGCCCCCTGGGCCAATTCACCCCGGGATATTTTCAGCCAGATGAACAAGGGATCCGTGCTGCACGGCGCCCGATCTGTGCAACACAGTTGCTTTTTGCTGCCATATGCGCATCGCTGCATCTATGGAGCATGAAACCCTGATCCGCCTTGCGGCCTTCCTGGGGCTGTTTGCGCTGTTTGCGGCGGCAGAGGCCTGGGCGCCGCGGCGCGCCCGCAGCCTGCCGCGGCGGCGGCGCTGGCCCGCCAACCTGTCGATCTCCATCCTGAACACGCTGACCCTGCGGGCGCTGGCAGTTGGGCTGCCCCTGCTCGCCATCGGCGCGGCGCTGGATGCGGCAGAACATGGCTGGGGGCTGCTGAATGCGGTGCGCTGGCCCGGCTGGGTGGAGGGGCTGCTGGCGGTGCTGGTGCTGGATTTTGCGATCTGGCTGCAGCATCTGGTCACCCATAAGGTGCCGCTGTTGTGGCGGCTGCACCGGGTGCATCATGCCGACCGCGACATGGATGTGACCACCGCGGTCCGCTTTCACCCGGTGGAGATCGCGCTGTCGATGCTGCTGAAGATCGGGCTGGTCTATCTGCTGGGGCCCCCGGCCCTGGCGGTGGTGCTGTTCGAGATCCTGCTGAACGGCACCGCGCTATTCAACCATGCCAATCTGGCGCTGCCCCGCAGGGCGGACGCGCTGCTGCGGCTGCTGCTGGTGACGCCGGACATGCACCGGGTGCATCATTCCATCCGCCGCAGCGAGCATGACAGCAACTACGGCTTTGCCCTGTCGGTCTGGGACCGGATCTTTGGCACCTACACCGCGCAGCCCGGCCAGGGGCATGACGGCATGACTGTGGGGCTGCAGTGGCAGGACGGGCGGCCGGCCCGGCTGGGCTGGAGCCTGATGCTGCCGTTCCGCCGCCGCTGAGCCGGGCGGCAGGAAGACGCCGGCAGGCGGTTGCGCGGCGTTTTTGCGCTCCGGAAGGGGCTGCCGCGCTGCTAGGCTCGCCCCATGCCACCGGACCGGATGCCGCTTATGACCCTGACTGACCTGCCGGATGCCCCCGCCCGGGACACTCCGTTTTATACGCGGATCGAAGCGGCGGCCGCGCAGGCCGGGCTTGCGGTTTACGGCGCGCTGCATCCGCGGCGCCAGCCTGTCAAGGCGCTGGCGGGCGGCACCCTGGTGCTGCTGGGCACGGACAAGGCGTTCTGGCCGCGCTTTACCGCCAGCCCGGAATACAGCGACGGCAGGCCCGACCCGGTGGACCGCTGGTCGCAGCGGGTGATCGGATCGCTGGCAGAGACCCTGGGCGGCGGCGCCCATTACCCCTTTGGCGGGCCGCCCTATACGCCCTTCATCAACTGGGCGCTGGCCACGGGGCGGTTCTTCACATCGCCGTCACAGATGATGGTGCATGATCAGGCCGGACTGATGATTTCTTTGCGGGGGGCCCTTCATTTCAAACCGGAATTTGACATCCCCCCTCCCCCTTTGGCAGAGTCGCCCTGCCACAGCTGCCGCTCCCGTCCCTGCCTGACCGCCTGCCCGGCGGCGGCGCTGGCGGACGGGGGTCCCTACGATCTGGCGGCCTGCCATGACTATCTTGATACCAGCGCAGGCGCCGGCTGCATGACCGGCGGCTGCCTGGCCCGCCGCGCCTGCCCGCTAAGCCGCACCGCCGGCCGGGCGGCTGACCAAACCGCACATCACATGAGGCATTTTCACCCGCAATGACCTGCACCCTGATCCTGACCCGCCACGCCAAATCCGCCTGGGACACCAGTGTCCCCAGCGACCACGCCCGCCCGCTGAACAAACGGGGCCGCCGCTCCGCCCCGGTCATTGCCGACTGGCTGCGCGGCAACGGCTATCTGCCGGATCAGGTGATCTCCTCCTCATCCCGGCGCACCCGCGAAACCTATGAGCTGATGGAGCTGGGGGTGCCCGCGGCCTTTACCCAGCGGCTGTACCACGCCAATTCGGACATCCTGTTCAAGGTGCTGAGCCAGGCCGAGCATCCTCGCGTGATGCTGATCGCTCATAATCCCGGCATTGCCGCCTTTGCCCATTCCATCGTGGCCAACCCGCCGGACCATGCCCGCTTTGACGACTACCCGACCGGCGCCACCCTGGTGGCGGAGTTCGATATCGGCAGCTGGAAGGATCTGAGCTGGAGCAGCGGCAAGGCCATTGATTTCGCCGTCCCGCGGGAGCTGCTGGGCGAGTAACCCCGGCGCCTGCGTCATTCTGGCGCATCCCGCGCCGGAGGCCTCTGGCAGGGCAGCACGGGCGGACCTATATTTCCAGCCGGAAACACGCCCCCGCGAGGATTGGAGAAGACCCATGCACCGCCGTACCCTGCTGCTGGCCGCAGCCGCCCTGCCCTTCGCCGCCCTGCCGGGCTTTGCCGCGGAAGCGGAGACCACCATCCGCATCATGAAGTCGCCCACCTGCGGCTGCTGCACCGCCTGGGCCGACCGCCTGGCCGCCGCCGGTTTCACCACCGAGGTGCGCAACGTAGGGGACGAGGAGCTGTGGGCCATGAAAGAGCGGCTGGGCGTCGGCGGCGATCTGGCGTCCTGCCACACTGCGATGGCCGGGTCTTACGTGATCGAGGGCCATGTGCCCGCGGCGGACATCCAGCGGCTGCTGGTAGAACAACCGGCGGCTCTGGGGCTGACCGTGCCGGGAATGCCGATCGGCTCGCCGGGCATGGAGATGGGAGACGAGCGCGAGGCGTTCGATACCCTGCTGGTCCTCGCCGATGGCACCACCGAGGTCTTCGCGAGCCATTCCTGATCCGGGCAGCCGGAACGGAAAAAGGCCGGGCGCACTGCCCGGCCTTTCTGTTTTGCAGAGCGGGCGGTTCCGCCCGCCGCCGCTGGGGCCCTCAGTGGCCCAGGATCTGGCTGAGGAACAGCTTGGTGCGGTCGCTCTTCGGGTTGTTGAAGAACTCTTCCGGCTCGTTCTGTTCGACGATCTGGCCTGCGTCCATGAAGATCACCCGGTTCGCCACCTGACGGGCAAAGCCCATCTCGTGGGTCACGCACAGCATGGTCATGCCTTCCTCGGCCAGTTCGATCATGGTGTCCAGGACCTCCTTGATCATCTCCGGGTCGAGCGCCGATGTCGGTTCATCGAACAGCATGATGCGCGGCATCATGCACAGCGAGCGCGCAATCGCCACACGCTGCTGCTGGCCGCCCGACAGCTGGCCAGGGTACTTGTCGGCCTGCTCCGGGATCTTGACCTTCTCCAGGAAGTGCATCGCCCGCTCCTCGGCCTCTTTCTTGGGCGTCTTGCGGACCCAGATCGGCGCCAGGGTGCAGTTCTCCAGGATGGTCAGATGCGGGAACAGGTTGAAGTGCTGGAACACCATCCCGACCTCGGACCGGATCTTGTCGATGTTCTTGAGGTCGTTGGACAGCTCGGTGCCGTCCACCACGATCCTGCCCTGCTGGTGCTCTTCCAGCGCGTTCAGGCAGCGGATCAGGGTGGATTTGCCGGAGCCCGACGGGCCCGCGATCACGATCCGCTCGCCCTGGTTGACGGTCAGATTGATGTCGCGCAGCACGTGGAAGGACCCGTACCACTTGTTCATGTTGGAGATTTCAATGGCGACCTCGTCGCTCACCTGCATCTTGGAGCGGTCGATTTCGCGGTCGGACATAAGTTCAGACATGTGTTGAACTCCTTAACGGTGGTCGGTGGCGAGACGGCGCTCAAGCCACTGTGAGTATTGAGAAATGCCGTAGCAGACGACGAAGAACAGAAGCGCGGCAAAGCCCAGAAGCTCCCAGTAGACCCCGTTCCACTCGGTGGAGGCGAGGATCGGGCCGCGGATCATGCCCACCAGGTCGAACATCGAGATGACCGAGACCAGGGTGGTGTCCTTGAACAGGCCGACGGCCACGTTCACGATGCCCGGGATGGAGATCTTCAGCGCCTGCGGCAGGATGATCAGCCGCATTGCCTGCGCATAATCCAGGCCCAGGCTGTCGGCCGCTTCATACTGCCCCTTCGGAAGCGCGGCGAGACCGCCGCGGATCACCTCGGCGATATAGGCCGCCGAGAACATGGTGATCATGATCACCACGCGCAGGAACAGGTCCACCGTGCTTTCCGGCGGGAAGAAGTAGGCCAGCATCACCGACGCCACGAACAGCAGGGTGATCAGCGGCACGCCGCGCACGAACTCGATGAAGATCACGCACATCCACTTGATCAGCGGCATGTCCGACTGGCGGCCCAGCGCCAGCGCGATGCCCAGGGGCAGCGACAGCGACACGCAGGTCACGCCCAGCATCAGGTTCAGCATGAAGCCGCCCAGATCGCGCGAAGGCACCGGGGCGAGCCAGGCGTTTTCCGACGCCCCTTCGGGGATCAGCAGCCCGCCCAGGATCCAGACCGCAAACGCCGCTGCGATTGCGCCGAAGAAGGCGATCGCAAAGCTGCTCTTGCTGAAGGTCTGGAACACGGCCGCAGCCGCCGCAAAGCCCAGCAGCGCCACCACCGGCACCATCAGCGTGCCGCCCCAGATCAGCCAGAAGGCCAGGAACGGGTAGATGGCAGTGAAGATCAGCAGCTTGCGCGGCAGATCGAAGAACAGCACCGGCGCGGCTGCAAACAGCAGCAGAACCAGGGCCAGGTTCGGACGCCAATAGGCATCAGAGGGATATTTGAAACCGTACAGAAGCTGGTTCCAGCGCTCGGTCAGCACCGAGAAACAGGCCCCGGTCTTGCCCTGCAGCACTTCGCGGCATTCGGCCAGCGAGTTGGTGGTCCAAACCCCGTTCAAAATCCACGGCAGCGTGTTTTGCAGCACCAGGAAAATCACCGCCAGCGCCGCGATGGTCAGCGCGGAGTTCGCGGCGTTGGAGAACAGGTTCTCGCGCAGCCATTTCACCACACCGGTTTCCGACGCCGGCGGCGGGGCCGGCGGGATCTGGGTTTCGCGGACAAAGGCGACGGTTTGTGCGTGTGTATCGCTCATGTCTCAGCGCTCCTTCAGCTTCACAGATGCGTTGTAGACGTTCATCACCATCGAGATCACCAGCGAGGCGGTCAGGTAGAACAGCATCAGGAGCAGCACGCACTCGATGGCACGGCCGGTCTGGTTCAGGGTGATGCCGCCAAGGGTTGCGGTGATATCCGCATAGCCCACGGCGATGGCGAGCGAGGAGTTCTTGGTGATGTTGAGGAACTGCGAGATCAGCGGCGGGATGATCACCCGCAGCGCCTGCGGCAGAACCACCAGGTTCATCACCCGGCGCGGGCGCAGGCCCAGCGCCGCCGCGGCTTCGGTCTGGCCCTTGGACACCGCCTGGATGCCGGCCCGGACGTTTTCCGCGATAAAGGCGCCGGTGTAGATCGACAGCGCAAACCACAGCGCGATCAGCGGGCCGCCGACCTTGATCCCGCCAGTGAAGTTAAAGCCCTTCAGCTCAGGATATTCCCAGGTCAGCCCCATGATCATGGTCAGCGCCAGGAACGGCACCAGCCAGGCTGCGAGGACCGGCAGCAGGGTCTTGGGGCGGACACCGGTGGCTTCCTGCTTGCGGCTGGCCCAGACGTTGATCTGATGCACCACGCCCCAGGACAGGGCAAACCCGGCCAGGATCAGCAGCCAGTTCATCGCGGTGCTCTCAAAGATCCCGTTCTGGAACCAGGGCAACGGCGTGTAGATCCCGCGGTTGGTGAAGGCAAAGGCGTCAAACAGCATACTTGCCGACGGATCGTCGCCGCGGAACTCCCGCGGCCCCGGCAGCACCGCCGTCATGATGGTGAAGATGATGATGATCCAGATCAGCACCGGAATGTTGCGGAAGATCTCCACGTAGACCGCCATCAGCTTGGAGACGAGCCAGTTGTTGGAGAGCCTCAGAACCCCTGCGACCACCCCGAAGACGGTGGCGGTGATACAGGCCAGGAAGGCCACCAGCAGGGTGTTCAGCACACCGACCAGCGCCGCGCGGGCGTGGCTGGACTGGCTGTCGTATTCAACCAGGCGCTGGTTGATGTCGTACCCGGCCGAGTCGCCAAGGAAGGAGTAGGAAATATTGAGCCCCGCAGCCCGCAGGTTCTGGATCAGGTTATTGCCCAGATACCAGATGCACAGGGCCAGAACGATCGCCGCAATCACCTGAAACGTCAGGGAACGGTAGCGGGTATCGTTAATGAGCATAGACAGCCGAAAACCTTCGTTCGGCGGGTCAGTAAGCGTTGACATGTATTGTGATCCCCTGGCTCCGGTTCTTTGTCCTGGCGGCGTTTGTCGCCGCTCCGCAGCGGACCGGAGCTTTTTTCTGATAGGAAAAGGGCGCAGGAATGTCCTGCGCCCCTCCCGGTGGTATGTTTAGCGGAACGGCGGAGCGTACAGCAGGCCGCCTTCGGTCCACTGTGCGTTCAGGCCGCGGGCCAGGCCGACCGGGGTGTCTTCGCCGATGTTCTTGGCAAAGATCTCACCGTAGTTGCCGCCGGCGGCAACAGCCTTTTGCGCCCAGTCAGCTTCCAGGCCCAGCATCTCGCCCAGGGTGCCTTCGCTGCCCAGCAGGCGGTTGATTTCCGGGTTGTCGGTGCCGGCTGCCATTTCGCTGATGTTGGCCGAGGTGATGCCCAGCTCTTCAGCCGCGATCAGCGCCATCAGGCTCCAGCGGACAACGTCGCCCCATTCGTGGTCGCCATGGCGGACCAGCGGGCCGAGCGGCTCTTTGGAGATGATTTCCGGCAGGATCACGTGACCCGACGGATCGTCGAAGGTGGCGCGGGTTGCGGCCAGGCCGGAGGCGTCGGTGGTGTAGACGTCGCAGGACCCAGCCAGGTACTGCTGCTGCGCTTCGGCGTTGGTTTCGATCGGAACCGGCTCATAGCTGATGTTGTTGGAGCGGAAGAAGTCCGCCAGGTTCAGCTCGGTGGTGGTGCCGGTCTGGATGCAGACAGTGGCGCCGTCCAGTTCCTTGGCCGAGGACACGCCCAGCTCTTTCGGGACCATGAAGCCCTGGCCGTCATAATAGTTCACGCCCACGAATTCGAACTTCAGGTCGACATCGCGCGAGAAGGTCCAGGTGGTGTTGCGCGCCAGCAGGTCGATCTCGCCGGAGGCCAGCGCGGTGAAACGGGTCTTGCCGGTGGTCGGCACGAATTCAACAGCGGTCGAGTCGCCCAGCACGGCTGCAGCCACAGCCCGGCACACGGCAACGTCAAAACCTTCCCATTCGCCATTCGCATTCGGGGCCGCAAATCCGACCAGGCCGGTGGTGACGCCGCAGTTCAGCTTGCCGCGGGCTTTCACGTCATCCAGCGTGCCGGCAGCAGCTGCGCCAGCCGCCAGACCGGCAACGGTCAGAGCGCCCAAAAATACGGTTTTTTTCATTTTTACCTCTTCCTGATAGTCCGCCTGTGCGGCGGTTCTTATTACCCGGCGATCCCCCGCCGGAAATGAGACCGAAGAAGGGTTTACCCCTTTTTCGCGCCTGAGTGTGGGCGCATTCATCAACAAACGTCAAGGCCGCTATCAGGAAATTCGATGGGCGGGATGCGCACAAATGCACCGGGAGTAAACATTTTTACTCCACGCGGCCCGAATTGGTAATTTTCTGCTCTCAGGAAAAATCGAAGAAGCGTTTGGCGTGCAGAAATTCCTGCCGTTTGACGGCGGCGGCGGCGGCGGCCTCCTCGTCCGCGCCCCATTGCTCTTCCTGCCAGCGCTCGTCCAGCCGCGACAGCAGCCAGATCTCATCGGCGCGGCGCCAGCCATGCGCGGCGGCAAAGCCCAGGATCAAAGAGCCGGAAATCCCTACCAAATCGTGGAACGCCGCCAGCTGGAACGGCGTCATCGCCCGGACCCTTTCCGCCAGCACCGCCAGCGCCGCGGTCTCCTGCGGCTGATGCAGCACGCCCATGCGGGGCTGCAGCCGCGCGCCCAGCGTCTCTGCCGCCCAGTCCAGCGCCGGATCCCATTCCTGCGCCTGCCGCAGCGTCAGCTCAACCGGCGCGTCCGCGCGGTAGCACAGCAGATCGCTGTCGCCGTATTCGGCCAGCATGGCGGCCACTTCGCTGTGCTGATGTGTCACCTTGTCAATTGCGGCGTTCGCCGACCGGGTGCAGGGCATCGCCAGCGGGTCGACTGACTCGGTCTGCGCGTCCCACTCGGCGGCGATGGCCGCGGCCATGTCCCGCGTCGGCAGCATCAGCGGCGCCTTGGCGGGCGTCTTGACCCGGCGGCCGTCCAGTTCCACCGCAAACCCGCCGCCGGTCTCCGCCACCGAGACCTCTTTCCAGAACCGTTTCTGTGCCCAGCCGCTCATCTCTTAGCCTCTCCAGATCTCTGCCAGCAGCGGGCGCAGCTCCGCGAAATCGCGGATCAGGTAATCGGCGCCCAATGTCTCTGCCGGATGATAGCCCCAGGGCACGGCGATGGTGGTGACCCCCGCTGCGCGCCCCATTTCAATGTCAAACCGCGTGTCGCCGATCATCACGGTGCTGCCGCGCTCCACCCCGGTCTCCGCCATCGCCGCCAGGATCATCGAGGGATGCGGTTTCGAGGGATGGTGATCCGCCACCTGCCGGGTCACGAAACAGGTCAGCCCATGCGCCGCGATCAGCGCGTCAACGCCGCGCTGGGATTTGCCGGTGGCAACCCCCAGCAGGTATTCCGGCACCTCGTTCAGCTCCGCCAGCATCTCCAGCGTGCCGGGGTAGAGCGGCGAATGCGCTGCCCCTGCCGCCTCGCGCGCCAGCATGTAGGAAGACTTGTAGCCCTCCACCAGCGCTTCAACGGTGGCGGCATCCTCAGCCGGCGCCAGCTCCCGCATCGCCAGCGGCAGCGACAGGCCCACAATCGACAGGATCGCCTCGCGCGGCGGCACCGTCAGGCCCACACCCTCGAACGCCTCCGCCATCGCGCCGGTGATCGCGCCTTGGCTGTCCGCCAGGGTGCCATCGACATCAAACAGGATCAGCCGCAGCGGTGCGCTCACTTCAGGTCCTCAAACGGATCGTCCGCCGCCAGGTCCTCGCTCCAGCCGAAGGTCTCCCAGCTTTCCTTCATATGCTCCGGCAGCGGTGCCACCACCGAAACCGGCTTGCGCGTCACCGGGTGCTCAAATACCATCCGGCGCGCGTGCAGATGCAGCTTCTTGGAGATCACTCCGCCGATCTGCGCACCCCAGCCGTCGCCCAGGTTCTCCTGCCCCGAGCCGCCGTATTTGCCGTCACCGGCAATAGGATGGCCCATGCCCGACATATGCGCCCGCAGCTGGTGGGTGCGCCCGGTGATCGGCTCCATCGCCACCCAGGCGGCGCGGCTGGCCACACGGTACAGCGTGGCATACAGCGTATGCGCCCGCTTGGCGCCCGGCGTGTCGTCGATGTCGCGCGGATGCACGTTGATCATCTTCTCGCCTTCGCCGGACTTGCCGTGGCCCGGCGCCTTCACCAGCCCGTTCTTGATCTCGCCCAGATAGGGCGTCGGCACGCCAGCCACCAAGGCCCAGTAAATCTTGCGGGTGTTCTTGTGGCGGAAGGCGGCGGTCAGCGCCTGCGCCGCCTTGCGGTTGCGCGCCAGCACCAGCACGCCGGAGGTGTCCTTGTCGATCCGGTGCACCAGCTTGGGCTTTTCCTCCAGCCCGAACTTCAACGCCTCGGCCAGCCCGTCCACATGCTTTGTGGTACCGGAACCGCCCTGCACCGCCAGCCCTGCGGGCTTGTTCAGCACGATCACATCATCGTCGCGGTAGATGACGCAGGACTGGATCATTTTGGCATCCGCATCCGAGATTTTCATCGCGCGCGGCTCGGCCGGTTTCAGGTCGCTGTCCGCCAGCGGCGGCACCCGCACCACCTGCCCCGCCTCGACGCGGCTGCTGGCCTTCACCCGTGCGCCATCCAGCCGCAGCTCGCCCTTGCGGCACATCTTCTCGATGCGGCCCTGGTTCACATGCGGAAACAGCCGCCGCAGCCAGCGGTCGATGCGCTGGCCGCCATCGTCTTCGCTGACGGTAATCATCTGAACGCCGCTCATGCGAACACTCCCCTTGCGGCCATCAGGCCGAGAAACAGACCGCCGACCGACAGGCCCACGGACAAAACTACATAGAGCGCCGCCTGCCCGAAGGCGCCGCGCTCGATCAGGTTGGCGGTCTCCAGCGAGAACGCCGAGAAGGTGGTGAACCCGCCCAGAAGCCCGGTCATCACCAACGGGCTCAGATGGGTCAGCCCGCGCATCGCGGCGGCCACCACAAACACCCCCATCAGGAAGGAGCCGATCACGTTCACGGTGATCACCGCCACCGGGAAATCGTGATGCCCCAGCAGGCGGATGATGCCCAGCCCGGCCAGATAACGGCATACCGCCCCGATTGCGCCGCCGACCGCGACCATGGAAACCGAAAAAATCATCCCAGTCCTGTCGCCGGCGCAGGCAGGGATGTCAAGTTTTGCCCGTGTTGCAAGGGCTGCAGAGCTGCCACTGCAACGCCCGCCCTTTCATCTTTCCCGAAATACGCCCGCCGGAGGCAGCGGCTTTCCCCGGGGAAAGCCGCCTTATTTGTTCCGCTTCAGCCTGAGATTCGCGAAATAGTCATTCCGCCGTTTCAGCTCACGCTCGAACCCCCGCTCCACCGGCTGATACAGCACCGGGCGCTTCACCCCGTCGGGGAAGTAATTCTGGCCGGAGAACCCGTCCTCCGCGTCGTGGTCATAGGCATAGCCCTCGCCATAGCCCTGCTCCGCCATCAGCTTGGTCGGCGCGTTCAGGATGTGCTTGGGCGGCGGCGCGCTGCCGGTCTGCTTGGCCAGCCGCCGGGCCGCCTTGATGCCCACGTAAACCGCGTTGGATTTCGGCGCCAGCGCCAGGTAGACCGCGGCATTCGCGAGCGCCAGCTCGCCCTCCGGGCTGCCAAGGCGCTCATAGGTCTGCCAGGCATTGAGGCAGACGGTATTGGCCTGCGGGTCGGCCATGCCGATGTCCTCGGTCGACATCATCGTCAGCCGCCGGGCCAGAAACCGCGGATCCTCACCGCCCTCCAGCATCCGCCCCAGCCAGTAAAGCGCGGCATCCGGATCGGAGCCGCGGATGGACTTATGCAAGGCGGAGATCAGGTTGTAATGCTCGTCGCCGGACTTGTCGAACTTGGCCGCCCGGCGCATCAGCCGGTTTGACAGCGCCTCGCGCCCCAAGGGTGCCTCCACCTTCCACGCGGCCACTTGCTCGATGAGGTTCAGCAGCGCCCGGCCGTCGCCATCGGCCATCTCGTGCAGCGCATCGCGGGCATCGCCCGACAGCGGCAGGGCGCGGCCCAGCTCCTTCTCGGCGCGCTGGGTCAGGCGCTCCAGATCACCCAGCGACAGCCGCTCCAGCACCAGCACCTGGCTGCGGCTGAGCACAGCGGCATTGAGTTCAAACGAGGGGTTTTCCGTCGTCGCCCCAACCAAGAGGATGGTGCCATCCTCCATATGCGGCAGGAAGCCGTCCTGCTGGGCCTTGTTGAAGCGGTGGATCTCATCCACGAACAACAGCGTGCCCTGCCCGTTCTGGCGGCGGATCTTTGCGGCCTCGAACACCTTCCTGAGTTCCGGAACGCCGGTGAAGATCGCCGAGATCTGCACGAAATGCAGGTCGGTTTCCTTGGCCAGCAGCCGCGCGATGGTGGTCTTGCCCACCCCCGGCGGCCCCCAGAAGATCAGCGACGACAGCGAGCCGGAGGCCAGCATCACCCCCAAGGGCGCTTCTGGCCCCAGCACCTGTTCCTGGCCGATCACCTCACTCAGCGACTGCGGCCGCAGCCGGTCGGCCAGCGGCCGGTTCGGCGCGGGCTGCTGCGCAGCGGCGTCCGCGGACGCGGGGCTGCCGAACAGATCCGCCATCAGAGCCGGAACCTCAGCGCCATGCGGCGGCCGTGCCGGTTCAGGTCCAGCTGGATCCAGCGGCCGCTGCCTGCAAGAATTGCATAAACGTCATCGGTGCTGGCCACTGCCTGGCCATTCACTGCCAGCAGCTGGTCGCCCGCCTGCACGCCGCCGCGCCCGGCATAGGGGCCGGGGTCGGTGACCACCACGCCCTCCGCCGACAGGGGCAGGCCGAGGCGGGCGATCACCTGGGGATTGACCCGCGCCACGGTCAGCCCGGGCAGCGCGGTTTTCTCATCCAGCTGCACCGGGTTGGCGGGCGGCTGGTCGGGCGCCACGATCATCGGCACCTCGATCTCCTCCCGTTCGCCGCCGCGCAGGCGGGTGATGACGGACATATCGCCAAGCCCCGCCACCGACATGCGGAACACCATTTCCGAGGGCGAATTCACCACCTCGCCGTCCACATGGGTGATCACGTCGCCCGCCCGGAACCCCGCCTTGGCAAAGGGGCTTTCGGCGTGCAGATCCGAAACCACCATGCCCTCCGGCAGGTCCATCCCGAGAGAGGCCGCCAGATCCGCATCCACCGGCTGGCCCGCCATGCCCGCCCAGGGGCGCTGAAACTCTTCCGCGCCGCTGCGGGCCTGCGCGACGAATTCCTTCACCAGGTTGGCAGGAATCGCAAAGCCAATGCCGTTGGAGCCGCCGGAGCGGGACAGGATGCGGGTGTTAATGCCAATGAGGTCGCCATTGACGTCGATCAGCGCGCCGCCGGAGTTGCCCGGATTGATCGGGGCGTCGGTCTGGATGTAATAGCCAAAGCCATCGCCCGCCCCCATGCCGGTGCGCGCCAGCCCCGAGATGATGCCGCTGCTGACGGTCTGCCCCACCCCGAACGGGTTGCCGATCGCCAGCGCCAGCTCGCCCACCTGCACCTCATCACTGTTGCGCAGGTCCAGATGCGGCAGGCCTTCGGCCTCTTCCAGCTGCAGGATCGCCAGGTCGCTGGCCTTGTCGCCCAGGATCACCCGCGCATTGTATTCGCGCCGGTCTGCGGTCACCACGCGGATTTCGGTGGCGCTGCCGACGACATGGTAATTGGAGACCACGATGCCGTCCGCCGACAGGATCACCCCGGAGCCGAGCGAGTTTTCCACCCGCGGCTGCGGCTCGGCAAAGCCGCGGAAGAAATCATCGAAGAACGGATCGTTCATGAACGGCGAGCGGCGGCGCTGCTGCACCTGGCGCACCACCTTGGCGTAAATATTCACCACCGCCGGCGCCGCCTCCTTGACCAGCGGCGCAAACCCCAGCGCGATCTCCGCCTGGCTTTGCGGCACTCGGGTCTCAGCGGCGGCAGGCAGGGCAAGAACGATGGCAAGGGCAGTGAGCGCGGGACGGATCATGTGGACTCCAGCAAGTGTTGCCCGAAGGATATGCGGAGTGCGCGCGCGGATTGCAAGGCGGCAGGCGGCCCGGGCCGCACCGCGGCGGAGGGGCGCTGCCCCGCAGGCCAGAGGAAAGAGGGGCGCTGCCCCTCTTGGCCTCACGGCCAATTCACCCCGGGATATTTGGGGCCAGATGAAGCAAGCGGCCGAAAACGGCTCCGGCCCTTCATCTTTCCCGAAATACTCCCCGCCGGAGGCACGCGCCGCAAGGCGCGTCCCCCCTTTTAACGGCCTCAGGCCTCGGCCAGCTCCCGCTGCGCGGCCACCGTGCGGCGCTTGGCGACCGCTGCGGCCAGATGCTCCAGCTCGGCCACGGTGTCCTCCCAGCCCAGGCAGCCGTCGGTGATGGACTGGCCGTAGGTCAGCTCTCCCTTGCCCAGGTCCTGGCGGCCCGCCACCAGGTGGCTTTCGACCATCACGCCGGTGATGCGGCTGTCGCCCGCGGCGATCTGGGCCGCCACATCGCGCAGCACGGCGGGCTGGCGCATCGGGTCCTTGCCGCTGTTGGCGTGGCTGGCGTCAATCATCACATGGCCGCGGATGCCGTCCTTCTCCGCCAGATTGCAGGCCGCATCGACCGAGGCCGCGTCATAATTGGTGCCGCCGCCGCCGCGCAGGATCAGATGGCCGTCGGGGTTGCCGCTGGTCGCGGCGATCGCCGCCCGCCCCGATTTCGCCAGCGCCATGAAATGATGCGGATGGGCCGCCGAGCGCACCGCGTCCACCGCGATCTGCACATTGCCGCGGGTGCCGTTCTTGAAGCCGACCGGGCAGCTGAGGCCGGAGGCCATCTCGCGGTGGATCTGGCTTTCGGTGGTGCGGGCGCCGATGGCGGCCCAGGCGACCAGATCGGAGATGTACTGCGGCACCGCGGTATCCAGGAACTCGGTCCCGACCGGCAGGCCCAGGGCGTTAATGTCCAGGCACAGGCGGCGCGCCAGCCCCAGCCCCTCGTTGATGCGGAAGGAGCCGTCGAGGCCGGGGTCGTTGATCAGCCCTTTCCAGCCGCTGATGGTGCGGGGCTTCTCGAAGTAGACCCGCATCACGATTTCCAGCTCGCCGGCCAGCCGTTCGCGCAGCGGCGCCAGGCGGCGGGCATAATCCATCGCCGCCTTGGGGTCATGCACCGAGCAGGGGCCGACGATGGCGATCACCCGGTCGCCGCGGCCGTGCAGCACGTCCTGGATCGCAGTGCGGCTGGCCAGCACAGTATCGGTCACCGCTGCCGTTGAAGGCAGCTGCGCGGCGAGGTCTTCGGGCGAGATCAGTTCCTGCATTCCGGTGATGCGGAGGTTTTCGGTCTGGGGCGTCATGGGTTTGTTTCCTTGGCGGGGGCCCTGGGCGCTGCGGCGGATACAAAAAAACCGCCTGCGGGCTGCGGGCGGTTGGTGGTATCCTGGTGCGTTCCGATCCTGGTTTTCAGAATGCGCTGACCCCTCCGTCCGCCGTGTGGCGCGGATAAAAGAAATACCAGAATGCGGCGTAAGTGCGGGTCATGGGCCGGACGCTAGCGGAGATTCGCCCCCCTGTCACCCCGGAAAATGGCAACAGGCCCTCCGCGCGGGAGGGCCTGCTTTGCCGGCTGGGGCGGGTCAGAAATCCTGCCACAGATCGCGGGCGGCATTGCCCTCTGCCGCGGGCATGGCTGCGGCGGGCAGCGGGCTGGCCTCGATCTCCCAGTCATCGCCGCCGTGGGCAGACGGCGCCGGCGCCGCCGGGGCGGCAGGCGCGGCGGCGCTGCCGTCCACCTGGAAGCGCGCCACCAGCTCGGCCAGCTTGATCGCATCGGTGTTCAGCATGTGGCCTGCGGCGGTGGCCTGCTCGACCATCGCCGCGTTCTGCTGGGTCACCTGGTCCAGCTGGGTCACACCGGTGTTGATCTCATGCAGGCCGGTGGATTGCTCCGCTGCGCCCTCGGCGATCTCCGACACCAGCTGCGAGATATGGCTGACCCGGCCGGCGATAGACTGCAGCGCCTGGCCGGCGCGGCCGACCAGATCCACGCCTTCCGCCACCTGGCGCGAGCTGTCGCCAATCAGCGCCTTGATTTCCATCGCCGCATCCGAGGAGCGCTGCGCCAGGGCGCGCACCTCGCTGGCGACGACCGCAAAGCCGCGGCCCGCCTCGCCCGCGCGGGCGGCCTCGACGCCGGCATTCAGCGCCAGCAGGTTGGTCTGGAAGGCGATGTCGTCGATCACCGAGATGATCTGCGAGATCTTGTTGGAGCTGTCCTCGATGCCGCTCATCGCGGTCACCGCGTCCTGCACCACCTCGCCGCTGCTTTCGGCCTCCTGGCGGGCCTCCCGCACCGTGGTCTCGACGTTGCGCGCCCCTTCCGCTGCCGAGCGCACGCTGGCGGTCAGCTCGTCGATGGCGGCGGCGGTCTCCTCCAGCGTCGCGGCCTGGCTTTCGGTGCGGTGCGACAGGTCGTCGGAGGCCTGGCTGATCTCGGCGGCACCATTGCGGATGCTGGCCGAGGCGCCGATCACCTCCTGCACGGTGGCGGTGAGGTTGTCGATGGAGCCGTTGAAGTCCGCCCGCAGCTGCTCGTACTCCTCCGGGAAGGAGTCTTCGATGCGGATGGTCAGATCGCCGTGCGACAGCCGGGACAGGCGCTCGCTCAGCTCCTGCACCACGCCGGCCAGCTCCGCGTCCTTGCTTTGCGCCTTCTGCTGTTCGGCTTCCTGCATCCGCACCAGCTCGTCGCGGAACTTCTCCAGCGCGCGGGCCATGTCGCCGACTTCGTCGCCGCGCTCCTGGCCGTGGATCTCCACTGCATTGTTGCCTTCGGCCAGTCCGCGCATCGACACCACGATGCGGCGGATGCCGGACGCGATGCCGGAGCTGGTGACCAGCGCCATCACCGCGCCGATCAGAATCGCCGCGCCGATGGCTGCGGGAATCATGATCCGGGTTTGTGCTGCGATCTCGTCGCTGGCGGCGCGGCGGGCGGCCATGGTCTCAGCGCCGCGGGCCTGCAGCGAGGCCAGGGTTTCGCGGAAGCGGTCGAAATACGCCTTGCCCTGCCCTTCGGCAACCCGGTCGGCCATGTCGTCCATGGTGGCGGCGCTGCCGATGACCCGGCGCAGCTGCAGCATCGGTACCACCACGTCATTGCGCCAGTTGCCGATGATCTCTGCCACCGCATTCAGGCGGTTGGTCTGCATCAGCTTGTCGGTGAAGGCCAACCGCAGGTCTGCCAGGATCTCGTTGAAGCGCTCGTTGCCTTCCATATAGGGGTCCAGAAACGCCCGGTCGCCCGCCAGCAGGAAGCCGCGCACGCCGGTTTCCATGTCGACGGCGGCGGCCAGCAGGTCCTTGGCGGTGCTGATCACCTCATGGGCCTTTTCCACCTCTTCCAGCGAGGCGCTCAGATAGTCCGGATCGGCGATCCCGGCATTGACCAGCGAGGAGAAGATGTTGCGGCGGTTGGCAAGCTCCACCTCCTCGTCCGCGATGATCTTGCCGACTTCGGCGCGGAACTCATCAAACAGGACCCGGCCCTTGGACTTCTTCACCGCGTCCGCCATGTCGTTCATGCTCATGGCGTCGCCGATTTCGCGGCGCAGGTCGATGGCGCCAGCGGCCACGTTCTCCTGCCAGCCGGCCAGGATCTGTTCCGCCTCCTGCAGGTCCGCCAGCATTTGGGGATCGTCCGCCGCCAGAGCCTTGAGCGCCGTCAGCGCCTCTGCCAGATCGGCCTGGCCTGCCTCATAGGGCACCAGAAACTCTTCCCGCCCGGCCAGCAGGTAGCCGCGCAGCCCGGCTTCCATGTCCAGCGCCGCCACAGCCAGCGCTTGCGACTCGCTCAGGATCCGGCCGGTATGATCGACCGCCTTGGAGGTCTTCTCCATACGGCCCAGGTCCAGAACTGCCATCACGCCGACGCCAAGCACCAGCAGCAGCGGAAACAGGGCCACCGAAACGATTTTTGTCTTCGTACTGAGGTTTGCCAGGGAAAACCGCCTGGCTGCGGGAAGGTTCTTCTTTTTCATCACGACCGATCCGGAACTAAAGGGATACGGCAGTGAAATCAGAATAAAATTACGATTCTCTTTCGCACAAAAAGTGAATCCAAAACATCCGCAGATTGTCGTCGCGTCACGAAAAACCCCCGCTCCGGGGGAGCGGGGGCCAGACAGTCAAACCCGAAAGGGTCAGCGCGTCTTATTCTTCAGCTTCGGCGGCTGCTTCTTCTGCTGCCAGGCGGGCCTTGTCGGCGGCGCCTTTGGCGGAAACGTCGCGGTCGACGAACTCGATGATCGCCATCGGAGCCATGTCGCCATAGCGGAAGCCGGCCTTCAGGACACGGACATAGCCGCCCTGACGGTCCTTGTAGCGCGGGCCCAGAACCTCGAACAGTTTCGCGACGTCCTTGTCCTCTTTCAGCTTGGAAGCTGCCTGACGGCGGGCGTGCAGATCGCCGCGCTTCGCCAGAGTGATCAGTTTTTCAACGATCGGGCGCAGTTCTTTTGCTTTGGGCAGGGTGGTCTTGATCTGCTCGTGCTCGATCAGCGAGCCGGCCATGTTGGAGAACAGGGCCTTGCGGTGCTCATGAGTACGGTTCAGGCGGCGGTAACCACGTGCGTGACGCATTTTTCAGTTCCTTGTCTTGCGTTTTGCTTTGTCAGGCGGCTGATGCGTGTCAGCTGCTCTCCTTGGGGCAGGTGCCCGATTGTCCCCGGCCAAACCCGGGAATGTATCGGGGAGGACCTTGGCCCTCCCCTCAAAGACATGCCTTAGAAGCTGTCTTCGAACTTTTTGGCCAGATCTTCGATGTTGTCCGGCGGCCAGTCCTCGACGTCCATGCCAAGGTGCAGGCCCATGCCCGACAGCACTTCCTTGATCTCGTTCAGCGACTTGCGGCCGAAGTTCGGGGTGCGCAGCATCTCCGCTTCGGTCTTCTGGATCAGGTCGCCGATATAGACGATGTTGTCGTTCTTCAGGCAGTTTGCCGAACGCACAGACAGTTCCAGCTCGTCCACCTTCTTCAGCAGAAGCGGGTTGAACTCGAGACCATCGTCCTCGTCCTGGCGGCCAGCCGATTCCGGCTCGTCGAAGTTGACGAAGATGCCCAGCTGGTCCTGCAGGATGCGGGCAGCAAAGGCCACGGCGTCATCGGGGGTGATGGAGCCGTCGGTTTCCACCTTCATGGTCAGCTTGTCATAGTCCAGCACCTGGCCCTCACGGGTCGGCTGAACGTCATAGGAGACCTTCTTGACCGGCGAGTAGATCGCGTCGATCGGGATCAGGCCGATCGGTGCGTCTTCCGGCTTGTTCTTGTCTGCCGAGACATAGCCCTTGCCGGTGTTCACGGTCAGTTCCATGAACAGGTCGGCGCCGTCGTCCAGGTGGCAGATCACGTGATCGCGGTTCAGAACCTCGATGCCGGAGGTCTCAGCAATGTCGCCTGCGGTAACGACTGCCGGGCCCTTGGCATTGATCGACAGGCGCTTGGGGCCTTCGACTTCCATGCGCAGGGAGACCTGCTTGAGGTTCAGGATGATGTCGGTGACGTCTTCACGCACACCTGCGACGCTGGAAAACTCGTGCAGCACGTTGTCGATCTGCACGCTGGTGATGGCGGCGCCTTGCAGCGAGCTCATCAGCACGCGGCGCAGCGCGTTGCCCAGGGTCAGGCCGAAACCGCGTTCCAGCGGCTCTGCAACAACGGTTGCCTGGCGTGCAGGATCGTTGCCCGGCTTCACTTCCAGCTGTGCCGGCTTGATCAGCTCTGCCCAGTTCTTGTGGATCATGCGTTCCCTCCATTCCTGTCCTTGCCCCATGTCCGGAAGGCCAAGGACGCCCGAGGTTTAAATGACGCACTGGGGCCCTGCGAATCAAGCGGGGCCCCAGCAAAAAATGCGGATTAGACGCGGCGGCGCTTCGGCGGGCGGCAGCCATTGTGTGCGATCGGGGTCACATCACGGATCGAGGTGATGTTGAAACCGACAGCGGCCAGCGCGCGCAGCGCAGATTCACGGCCCGAACCGGGGCCCTGAACTTCGACTTCCAGGGTCTTCACACCGTGTTCCTGTGCCTTCTTGCCTGCATCTTCTGCAGCCATCTGAGCGGCATAGGGGGTCGATTTCCGCGAGCCTTTGAAGCCCATGGTGCCGGCCGACGACCAGGAGATCGCGTTGCCCTGCACGTCGGAGATCAGGATCTTGGTGTTGTTGAACGAAGAGTTCACGTGAGCAACGCCGGTGGCGATGTTCTTGCGCTCTTTACGCTTAATGCGGGATTTATCGCGTGCCATTGATCAAGCCTCCCTTACTTCTTCTTGCCGGCGATCGGCTTCGCCGGGCCCTTGCGGGTGCGGGCGTTGGTATGGGTACGCTGACCGCGGACCGGCAGGTTGCGGCGGTGGCGCAGGCCACGGTAGCAGCCGAGGTCCATCAGGCGCTTGATGTTCATCTGCACTTCACGGCGCAGGTCGCCTTCGACGGTGTAGTTGGCGTCGATGTGCTCGCGCACGGCCAGAACTTCAGCGTCGGACAGTTCGTTCACACGGCGGGTCGGGTCGATGCCAACGGCGTCGCAGATTGCTTTCGCCGAGGTGTTGCCGATACCGGTGATATAGGTGAGGGCGATGGGAACCCGCTTTGCAGTCGGGATGTTAACGCCGGCAATACGTGCCACGTGTCACTTTCCTTTTCGTTGCGGTTCCGTAACGCCGGAACCTTTTTTCACAACACTTGACCGTGGCAGTGTGGCCAGAGGGTCCAGCATTTCGAGGTGGTAAGGCAGACAGACGAATCCATCCGCCGGGAATCATTCCCAGAAGGGATGGGGTTGCCTATGTGGAATTGCCGCGGGGGTCAAGCCGTGATCTGCGAAAACGCCGCGGCTTGCCCCCTGCCCCGTCAGCTGCTGCAGGCAAAGAACCGCAGCGGCTCCGGCTCGCCCATCCAGATGGATACGGTGCCGGGCGCCTCCGGGTCCAGCACAACCGTGAACAGCTGCGGAAAATACTGCGGTCCGGGCAGCTCGCAGCGGCCTGCGTGGTCGGTTGCGCTGAAGGCGCGCTGGCCGAACCGGATGGGCGGCTGGAAGCTGCAGAAATACTCCAAAGAGCTGAAGCCGCTGCTGTCCAGGATCAGCCCGCCCTCTGCGGCGTAATCCAGCATCCCGTCCTCGCTGATCAGCACCCGGTCGCAGGCAGCGGCATCGTCAAGATAGAGCTGCTGCGCAGACAACGGGCCGGACAGGGCAATCATCGCGGCAAGCGCGGCTGGCAGTTGCAGATGGCGTGCGGGCATCGGGGCCTCCGGAAATGAAAATGCCCCGCACTGTTGCAGCACGGGGCATTTCGATCCGGTAAACCTCGGGTTTATTCGCCCATGATCCAGGCCATGTTCTTGCGCACTTCCTCGATCGAGGCGAGGCCGTCGATGCGCTGCAGATTGCCCTTGGCGTAGTAGTAGCCGATCAGCGGCGAGGTCTTCTTGTAATATTCCATCAGGCGGGTCTTGAGGCTGTCCTCATTGTCGTCCGCCCGGCGCTTGACCTCGGTGGAGCCGCAGTTGGCGCATTTGCCGTCCGCGGGCCAGGGTTTGGTCTGGTCGTGGTAGACCTCGCCGCAGCCGCCGCAGGTGGAGCGGCCGGTGATGCGGGCGACCAGCGCCTCGTCATCCACCTGCATCTCGATCACCGCGTCAAGCTTCAGGTCCATCTCATCGAGCAGCTTGGCCAGCGCGTCGGCCTGGGCCAGGGTGCGCGGAAAGCCGTCGAAGATAAAGCCGCCCTCGGCGCCGCCCTGCAGCTTCTCGCGGATCAGGCCGATCACGATCTGGTCGGTGACCAGCTTGCCCTCGGCCATGATGGCGGCAACCTTCTTGCCCATATCGGTGCCCGAGGTCTGGGCTTCGCGCAGCATGTCACCGGTGCTGAGCTGCACCATGCCGCGGCTTTCCACAAGATAGCGCGCCTGCGTGCCTTTGCCCGCACCAGGCGGGCCAAGGAGAATAATGTTGGTCATCGGCGAGAGGGTCCCCGTTTTGTCCGTTTCTTGTTGCGCCCGCGCAGCTGGCTCTTCTCGATAAGGCCCTCATACTGATGCGCGAGGAGGTGGCTTTGCACCTGCTGGATTGTGTCCATGGTGACGGATACCACAATCAGAACGGACGTGCCGCCAAAATATACGGGGATGGCGAATTGGCCGCGGAGGACCTCCGGCAGCAGGCAGACCAGCGCCAGATAGGCCGAGCCCAGAACCAGGATCCGGTTGACCACATATTCGATGTATTCGGCGGTCTTCTTGCCGGGGCGGATGCCGGGAACAAAGCCGTTCTGGTTCTTCAGGTTGTTCGCCACGTCCTCCGGCTTGAAGGAGACGTTGAAGGTGTAGAAATAGGCAAAGAACACGATCATCGCGACGAAGAACAGCAGGTACAGCGGCTGGCCGGGTCCGAAGTTCGCCAGCAGCCAGGACATCACCGGACCGGTCGCAGCGCCCGAGGAGAACGCCGAGATGGTGGTCGGCAGCAAGAGCAGCGAGGAGGCGAAAATCGCCGGGATCACGCCCGCCGGGTTCACCTTGACCGGCAGATGCGACGAGCCGCCGTCATAGACCTTCATGCCGACCTGGCGGCGCGGGTACTGGATGTGGATCTTGCGCAGCGCGCGCTCCATGAACACCACGAACATGATCACGGCCACGACCATCAGGATCACACCGATGATCACCGCCGGGCTGATCGCGCCGGAGCGGCCGGAGGCGAAGAACTGGGCAATCGCTGCCGGAACCTCGGCGATGATGCCGACGAAGATGATCAGCGAAATGCCGTTGCCGATGCCGCGCTGGGTGATCTGCTCGCCCAGCCACATCAGGAACATGGTGCCGCCGACCAGGGTGATCATGCAGGCCATGCGGAAATACATGCCCGGATCGGTCGCCAGGTCGCCCTGCTCCAGCGACACGGCGAGGCCATAGGCCTGCGCGGTCGCCAGCAGCACGGTGCCGTAGCGGGTGTACTGGTTGATCTTCTTGCGGCCCTGCTCGCCCTCTTTCTTGAGCTGCTCAAGCGCGGGCACCATCGAGGTCAGAAGCTGAACGATAATGGAGGCGGAGATATAGGGCATGATGCCGAGGGCAAAGATCCCCATCCGGCCAAGCGCGCCGCCGGTGAACATCGACACCATGCCGCCGATGCCCTGGCCTGCCTGCTCCATGAACTGGCGCAGGGCGGCTGCGTCGATGCCGGGAACCGGAATGAAGGTGCCCAGGCGGTAGACAATCAAAAGGCCGATGGTGAACAGGATGCGGTTGCGCAGATCCGTGGCCTTGCCAAGGGCAGCCCAGCTGGTGTTCGCCGCCATTTGTTCTGCTGCTGATACCATGAAAAGGTCTCTTCTTTAGCGAAACGCCGCCCGGAACCGTTTTCCGGCTCGGGCGGCGTTCTAGGAAAACTTAGGCCTATGTATGCGGCATTGGCGCCGCTCACAAGCCGTTACTCTGCGGCGGCTGCAGTTGCCACAGTCAGAGCGCCGCCAGCTTTTTCAACGGCCTCAACAGCGGCTTTCGACGCGCCGGTGACCGCGATGGTGGCTTTGGCGGTCAGTTCGCCTTTGGCCAGGACGCGGATGCCGTCCAGCTTGCGGCGGACCAGGCCGGATGCGACCAGCGAATCTTCGGTGATTTCGGCTGCGTCCAGCTTGCCTGCGTCGATGAATTTCTGGATCAGGCCCAGGTTCACAACGGCGTATGCCTTGCGGTTCGGCTTGTTGAAGCCGCGCTTGGGCAGACGCTGGTAGAGCGGCATCTGGCCGCCTTCGTAGCCATTGATCGAGACGCCCGAACGGGATTTCTGGCCCTTGATACCACGGCCGCCCATTTTACCTTTGCCGGAACCCGGGCCACGGGCCACACGGGTGCGTTTCTTGGCGGCGCCGGGATTGTCGCGCAGTTCGTGAAGTTTCATGTCGCTTCTCCTTGCCGGATGCGGGCCCCGAAGCGTGATGGCCCGACCGCGGCTTTTCTTGATTGGTGATTCCGTGGCGCAGGACGCCACCGGGTGCCTATAGACGGGTTGGGGCGGGGGATCAAGGTCCCAGTATCATCCCGAGGCCTTCGCTTTAACACGCATCAAGCCATGCTCTCCGGGGTGACGCGCTTTCGCGTTATCTCGCCAAACAAAGTCTACCCAAACCTCAATATTCCATTTTTTGGCAAGCCTAGCGGCTTCGCGCCAAGCATCCGGAGCCGATTGGCCTTGAACTGATATTCCTAGCTCGGGAATGAATTTATAACCTTGGTCCTCATACTCTCGATCTTTAGAGTTGATATTCAATTCCCGAACCAAGGCTCGCCCTTTTATTCCTTGCGCTGAGATCACTTCGATTACTTTTAATAGGACCTTGGCCCAGGTTGGCTGTTCCAAGTAGCTTTCACCAATTCGGGCCGAAAGGACGCGCGTGAAGGCCAAGGCAGACGCTTCACCTTCAGGTAAGATAACTTTTGCCTCGCCACCCTGCTCGATTATGGGGGTATCTCGCACTAAATCTAAAGCAGACATCTTCTCCTTAACGAGCGCTTCAATAGTTTTTGAAGGCGTATCGACTTCGATCCATTTCGACAGCGTCTTGAGGTCAACTAAGGTTGCATCGCTAATTCTGACAACAGGCATTTTGGACTCCCAGATGGTATGTTACATAATCAATATGCTCACCCGCCTTGAATATCAAGGAGATATGTTACATGTGCACGCCGACTGACCGCCAAGGCCCCTGCCCTGCCGGTTTCGCTCTAAAATGCCTGCCTGCCTCTGCTTCCGTTCCGCTGCTGGCCGTCCGTTAAAGGGTGGCGGCGCCGCCGGGGTGGAGATGGGATGGGGGTGTCCCCATGCGAAAACGCGTCTGCGTGCTCCGGCTGCCACGCCGGAGCCCAGTTCCAGGTGCCGGGGGTGTCAGGCCCGGCGGGTGATCATGACCGGGGATGATCCTGCCAGAGCCGGGTTAAATCCCCGTAGGCGGGGCGTACGGCGGGTGCGCAACGGGTGTTTTGACCTTTCACCACCCGGCACCAGTTGCGGCAATGCCTGAGGGCAGCGCCCGTCCCGGCGGGGTGGGAAGCGAAGCGCCCGCCCCGTGGGGGGCGGGACGGGCGCTGCCCGGCCTTGCGGCCGGGCGAGCCAGTTAACCTGAAAAACAAAAACGCCCCCGCCGGGATGGCAGGGGCGCTTTGAGGCCGGGCTGTTGGAGAGGGAGGAGGATCCGTCAGCCGGCCAGGGAGATCACTTGCCGTAGACGTGCTCGCGGGCGGCGCCGGGGATGGCGCAGCGGCTGAGGCCGATGTCGGCCAGGTCGCGGGCGGACAGAGCGCGCAGGGCGTGGACGGTCTGCCGGTAGTCGCGGCGCAGCTTCCAGTTCTGCAGCAGGCCGGCTGCGATGCCGCGCAGGCGGGTGGAGACGCCGGCGGAGGCAGGGGCGGAGAGTGTCGAATAAGCCATTATTCTTGTTCCTTCACATCGGTGCCGGGACGGGCTCCCGGTGCGGTGCTTGATCTGTTCCTTTGAAGTGAACGGGACATAAGGACGCATCCGGGCGGGCACAACGGCTGCTTTGGTCTGGCGGATATGCAGCCGCCGCATAGCACGCCCGCAAACGCAATCCTGCCCCCCTGGCAAAAGAAAACGCCCCCGCCCCGGATGGGGCAGAGGCGCTTTGGCCCGGGCTTGAAGAGGAGGAGGAGAAGAGCGCCCGGGCGGGAGAATTACTTGCCGTAAACGTGCTGCTGCGCGATGTCAGCGATATCGCTGCGGCGCACGCCGATGTCGGCCAGCTCGTGATCGGAGAGCGCGTCCAGTTCGTTATAGGTGCGCTGGTATTCGCTGTGCAGCGCCCAGGCTTCCAGCACGCCCTCGACGGTGCGGCGGATGCGGGCGGTCAGGCTGAGCGACGGGGCGGCGGAAATAACATGTGCCATCTTGGTGATCCTTGTCTCTTGGGCCGGGCCTATTCCCGGCGGTCCGTTGTGTGGTCTTTTCTGTGACAGCCCCGAGATAGGAGCGCCGCCCGATTCCAACAACTGACGCAGCCGGCAAGCCGCTATGCATGCGCTGCAAGGGGCTTTGAGGGCGGATAACCGCGCCCTGCCCCGGCCAGACCTGCGAAGACATATACGGGTGCCCGGACCGCGGGCCGGCCAACCACGCAGGCCAAGCGCTTCTTACGCGAGCGGCGCTGAGGGCATCACCTTTCACCCGCAGGGCGCAAAACGGTCCTGAGCAGCGACAATGCGCCCCACAGCAGGAAGACCGGCAAGACGAGCATCCGGAGCGTGAAGATGCCGATGATCGTCAGGGAGGAGCGCAGGATCGTGTCGGCTTCTTCCACAAAGACCTGCGCGGCGTCCAGATACCGGCCGCTCTGCTCAAAAACACCGCTCACGCTGTCGCCGGCCTCGCTGATCCGGCTGCTCAGCCATCCCAATACCCCTGCATCTCCTTCCTCTGCCGGAGACACCGCCTCCGCCTCATCGACCTCCGCGCCGATCAGGAAATTCGCCTCCTGCGCAACGGCATCAAGCTCAGCCATGGCAGCGGTCATCTGCGCCGCGGTGGCCTGCTCCCCGACCCACACAGCCAGCACAAACACAGAGGGGATGGCAAAGCCGACCGCAATGCCCAAGGCGATCCCCTTCGTGCAAAGCGGTGTCATTATCCGGTCGAAAACGGGACTGCGGCCGAGGGAGAACCGGCCCAACAGCGCAGCGCCGAGCACAACGAAGCCAATGGACACCACCGGCGCCAGACCCACTGCGGCAAGCGCGGCGCCGGCGGCAACGAGGAACACGGCATCGGCCACGCGCTCCACCGTGTCATCGACGGGCTCCAGCACCTTCAAGGGCTGCAGGCTCGCCTGCCCGACAACCGACGCGCCCACCTCGATCTCCTGCGCCGTGGACAGCGCGGCGTTGATCGCCCGCAACGACACATAGACCGTTACCGCTGACGCCGCGATGGTCTCTGCCGTCTGCTCCGGGACAGTGGCAAGCGGGTTCCAATCGCTGCGCCCGGACAGGCCAAAGGCGCCGGTCAGCAGAAAGAGCAGGCCTGCCACCACCCCAAGGGCGGTGCGGGTGCGTTTCCTCGGGAGCTCGCGGGAGGGGTCGGTCATTGCTGGTTCGCTGCCTTTGCCGGAACGGATCTGCAAACGCATACCATGCAAAGGCCGCATCGCAACACGCCCGCTTTGCCTCAGACCGGACAACCAGGGTCTGCCGCGGCGTACTGAAAACGAAAAACGCCCCCGGCGGACCGGAGGCGTTTTCCAAAGTCTGATACCGAAAAGGGCTTAGCCGCGCTCTTCGATGATCTGAACCAGGTGCGGGATCGATTCGACCATGCCGCGGACCGAAGGAGTGTCCTCCAGCTCGCGGGTCTTGTGCATCTTGTTCAGGCCCAGGCCAACCAGGGTTGCGCGCTGTTTGGCGGGGCGGCGGATCGGCGAGCCGATCTGCTTGACGACGATGGTTTTTGCCATGTCTCTCTACTCCTTACGCTTCAGCTTCGGCAGCTGCCGGTGCGTCGTCCCGCTTGGGCAGGATGTCGGCGACCTTTTTGCCGCGGCGCTGAGCCACCGAACGCGGGCTCTGCTCTTTCTGCAGGCCGTTCAGGGTGGCGCGGATCATGTTGTAGGGGTTCTGCGAACCGATCGACTTGGAGACCACGTCCTTGATGCCCAGCATCTCGAACACGGCACGCATCGGACCACCTGCGATGATACCGGTACCTTCCGGCGCGGTGCGCATCACAACTTTGCCTGCGCCGTGACGGCCGGCCATGTCGTGGTGCAGGGTGCGGCCCTCTTTCAGCGGCACGCGGATCATCTGGCGCTTGGCCTGCTCGGTCGCCTTGCGGATCGCCTCGGGCACTTCTTTCGCCTTGCCCTTGCCAAAGCCGACGCGGCCTTTCTGGTCGCCAACGACAACCAGGGCTGCGAAGCCAAAGCGCTTACCGCCTTTAACGGTTTTCGACACGCGGTTGATCGCGACCAGACGATCTGCGAATTCCGGTGTTTCTTCACGGTCGCGGCGCGGGCCGCGGCGGTTTTCACGTTCTGCCATCAGGCATTCCTTTCAGTGCGGCGCTCAGGCGCCTGTTTGTCCGATCCTTGGTGAGAACCGGCCCGCAGGCCGGTCTCCCGGATCATCGGGGCAGCCCCGAGAGGCTGCCCGCATGGGATTTAGATCTTCAGGCCGCCTTCACGCGCAGCGTCGGCCAGAGCCTTCACCTTGCCGTGGAACAGGAAGCCGCCGCGGTCGAAGTAGGCTTCGCTCACGCCAGCCGCTTTTGCGCGCTCGGCGATCGCTGCGCCAACTTTGGCCGCTGCTTCGACGTTGTTCTTGCCGACAACGCCCAGATCTTTTTCCAGGGTCGACGCGGCTGCCAGGGTCACGCCGCGCAGGTCGTCGATCAGCTGAACAGAGATGTTCTTGTTCGAACGGTGCACGGACAGACGCGGACGGCCTGCGTTCACTTTGCGAAGCTTGTTCCGGACGCGCAGCCGGCGCTTCAGAAACAGGGTACGTTTGCTGTTTGCCATTTTGCTGGTCCTTACTTCTTCTTGCCTTCCTTGCGGAAGATGAACTCGCCCTTGTAGCGGATGCCCTTGCCTTTGTACGGCTCGGGACGGCGCCAGTCGCGGATTTTCGCCGCCACTTCGCCCACCTGCTGCTGGTCGATACCTTCCACAACGATTTCGGTCTGCTTCGGCGCGGTGATGGTGACACCTTCCGGAGCAACGAAGTCGACGTCGTGGCTGTAGCCCAGGTTCAGCTTCAGGGTGTTGCCCTGCATCTGAGCCCGGTAACCCACGCCCTGGATTTCCAGTTCTTTCTTGAAGCCCTGGGTCACGCCGGTCACGAGGTTTGCCACCTGAGTGCGGGACATGCCCCACTGCTGACGGGCACGCTTGGACTTGCCGCGCGGCTCGATGGTGACAACGTTGTCGTTCACGGTCAGGGTGACGTCGTCGGTTGCGGTGAAGGTCCGGGCGCCTTTCGGGCCTTTCACTTCGATGGTCTGGCCGGACACAGAGGCAGAGACGCCGCTGGGCAGTTCGACCGGTTTCTTACCAATACGGGACATTGCGAGGCCTCCTTAGAAGACGGTGCAAAGCACTTCGCCGCCAACGTTGGCTGCGCGTGCGTTTGCGTCCGACATCACACCCTTGGGGGTGGAGACAATCGACACGCCCAGGCCCTGACGGACCGACGGGATGTCATTGACGCCCATGTAAACGCGGCGGCCGGGCTTGGAGACCCGCTTGAGCTCGCGAATGACAGGTTCGCCGTCGAAGTATTTCAGGCTGATTTCGATGGCCGGGTGGCCATTTTCACCAGTCATCTTCTCATAACCGCGGATGTAGCCCTCGTCCGCCAGCACGTCCAGCACCCATGCCCGCAGCTTGGAAGCCGGGGTCATGACGGTGGATTTGCCGCGCATCTGAGAGTTACGGATACGGGTGAGCATATCGCCGATAGGATCGTTCATACTACTCTCTCCCTTACCAGCTCGATTTCACCAGGCCGGGGATCTGGCCAGCAGACCCCAGCTCGCGCAGCGCGATACGGCTGATCTTCAGCTTACGGTAGTAAGCGTGCGGACGGCCGGTCAGCTGGCAGCGGTTGTGCAAACGGCTCGGAGCCGAGTTGCGCGGCAGTTTCGCCAGCTTCAGACGCGCCTTGAAGCGGTCTTCCATCGGGCGGGATTCGTCGTTTGCGATTTCTTTCAGCTCGGCACGCTTTGCGGCGTATTTTGCCACCAGGCGCTCGCGCTTCTTCTCGCGTTCGATCATGCTTTTCTTAGCCATGGTCTCTTCCTTCCCGCGCTTAGCTGTTGAAGGGCATGTTGAAAGCTTTCAACAGCGCCTTTGCTTCCGCGTCGGTTTTCGCGGTGGTGGCGATCACGATGTCCATGCCCCAGGGCTCGTCGATTTTGTCGAAATCGATCTCCGGGAACACGATGTGCTCTTTCAGGCCCATGGCATAGTTGCCGCGGCCGTCAAACGAGTTGCCCGAAACGCCGCGGAAGTCGCGGATACGGGGCATCGCGATGGTGATCAGACGATCCAGGAATTCGTACATCCGGTCGCCGCGCAGAGTCACCTTTGCGCCCATCGGCATGCCTTCGCGAACGCGGAAGCCGGCGATGGAGTTCTTTGCCACGGTGGTCAGAGCTTTCTGGCCCGCGATGAGGGTCAGGTCGGCCTGAGCGGATTTGGCTTTCTTGCTGTCTTTGACAGCAGCGCGGCCGCAGCCGATGTTCAGAACGATTTTCTCCAGCTTGGGGAGCATCATGTCGTTCTTGTAGCCGAATTCCTCTTTCAGAGCGCCACGGATGGTCTCTTTGTAGAGGGATTTCAGACGCGGGGTGTAGGTTGCAGCGTCAAGCATCAGACAGTCTCCCCGGTGGTCTTGGCGAAGCGCACCTTCTTGCCGTCTTCCTCGCGGAAGCCGACGCGGGTGGCTTTACCGTTGCTGTCCAGCAGTGCCAGGTTCGACAGGTCGATCGGCAGTGCCTTGGACAGACGGCCGCCCTGGCTGTTCTGGGTCTGGCGGGTGTGGCGGATCGCCATGTTCACGCCTTCGACAACGGCTTTGCCGGCTTTCGGGTCAACGGAGGCGATGGTGCCTTCCTTGCCCTTGTCCTTGCCGGCCAGCACGACGACCTTGTCGCCTTTACGGAGTTTCGCAGCCATGATTACAGCACCTCCGGAGCCAGCGAGATGATCTTCATGAAGTTCTTCGCGCGCAGTTCACGAACAACCGGGCCAAAGATACGGGTACCGACCGGCTCGTTGTTGTTGTTCAGGATAACGGCTGCGTTCCGGTCAAAACGGATCGCGGTGCCGTCTTCGCGGCGGACTTCTTTGGCGGTGCGCACGACAACGGCCTTACGGACGTCGCCTTTTTTCACGCGGCCGCGCGGGATGGCTTCCTTGACCGAGACGACGATAATGTCGCCAACGGATGCGTATTTACGCTTGGAGCCACCCAGAACCTTGATGCACTGAACTCGGCGTGCGCCGGAGTTGTCAGCAACATCCAGATTTGTTTGCATCTGGATCATGTGGTTTCTCCCGACCTATGGGGCAGCGATGCGTGCTGGTATCCCCCAGGGTTTCGACTGACTGTTAAGTCTAGCCGCCAGGAGTCTCGGATGAGACTCTTAGGCTTCCAGAACTTCCCAGCGTTTCGTTTTCGATTTCGGCGCGCATTCGATGATGCGTACGGAGTCGCCGACCTTGAAAGCGTTCTTTTCATCGTGAGCCCGGTATTTCTTGGACTTACGGATGGTTTTCTTCAGAACCGGGTGCGTGAAGCGGCGTTCAACCGAGACGGTGACGGTCTGGGCGTTTGCGTCGCTGGTCACAACGCCTTGCAGGATACGTTTGGGCATTGTGTCGCTCCTTATTCGGCTGCTGCTGCAGCTTTTTCGTTCAGGATGGTCTTGACGCGGGCAGCGTTGCGGCGAGCCGCTTTGATGCCGGAGGTCGATTCCAACTGACCGGTTGCCTGCTGAAAGCGCAGGTTGAAGCTCTCTTTTTTCAGGGAAGCGAGCATATCGCGGAGTTCATCCACGGTCTTCTCGCGCAGATCATTGGCGTTCATCGCCTTTGTTCCTTGTCCAAAGCACCAGAAGGCCCCTGACGGGTCACCTTGCAACCTGGTGGGTTATGTCAAACCGCGCTGGAAGGCGCGGAAAAAAGAATCACCCGACCCGGATCCGAAGCGGATTGGGGACAGGCGATGGGTCCCTATAATGGAGACAGGGTGCGGGGGCAAGGGAAAGATTGGCCGCCGCGCCGGGCAGCCGCCGCTCGCCGCGCCCCCCTGCCCCGCCGGGCGCAGGCCGCGTGCCAGCCGCCGGTTCTGGCGGCTGCGGCCATGGCTGGTCAGCCAGCCTTGACCGGGCTGTCCTTCGGCACGAACCAGTCGTCATAGCCGGACGCCCCGGCGGCCACGTTCCTGTAGCCGTTCTGTTCCAGCAGCGCCCGGATCGCCGCCCTTTGCTCGGTGTAATTATGCTCCACCGTGATGGCGTTGAACCGGTACTTGCTGAAATCGAACGCCTGCAGAATGTCCAGCTCGCTGCCCTCGGTATCAACCGACAGGAAATCAATCTCCCTCGGGGCGCCGTGCCGGTCGAGCATATCCAGCAGCGAAACGGTTTTCACCGGATAACTGATCGCCTTGCGCCGGCTTCTGGAGTGGAGATCCGCTTCGCTGAAGTCCGAGATCGTCGACAGCTCCGCAGCGCCGGTTTCCTTGAACTCCAGCTCGGCCCCGGTTTCCTTCCAGACGCAGTCGTACTCCACCTCGCAGGACCGGTTCCGGCGCAGATCCTCGTGCCAGCACTTCGCGGGCTCAGCCACGATTCCGGTCCAGCCGAACTCCTTTTCCAGCACATATGTATTGCTGATGGATTTGCCGTTGGTGGCGCCGAACTCGACGAAATACCCGCCCCGCTTGAAGCCATTGGCGACCAGGGCAAAAACATCCTGGCTGGCCTGGGACTGCCAGCCGGCACTGGTGCCGTTGAGATTGGCCAGCAGAAAATCCCGGAACGCATCGCCCTCAGCGGCCTTGCGGCGGCTTTCCTGCAGCTCATTCTGCAGAGCCTTATACTTTGACGCACTGCTCACATGGAGGCCGATTGCATGAAGCGCGCTTCGGATCTTGGGATGCATTTGGGGTTCCAGTCGGTTTGTGTCAGACAAGCGCCCTGGGCGGGCACGGCGCGTTCAGGTCAAGCAGCCCGTGCCGCACCGGCGCCCCAGGGCAGCGGAGCGGCACACTGGCTCACTCCCACTTGTAATTGAAGCTCACAGAAATCCGCTCTTCCTCTGCCATGTTCAAAGGCACCTCGTGGCGGATGAAGCTTTCCCAAAGCAGCACGTCGCCAACGGCGGGTGCCTGATAGACAAAGGTCTTCAGCTCCTGGCGGCAATCCTTCAGGCGCGGCGGGTGCGCCATCATCATCGCGTGGCGCGGATCCTCCAGCTTGAGCGCGGAGGCGCCGTCCGGCATCGACACGTAGGTGGTTCCGGAAATCACCGAATGCGGATGAATGTGGCTGGCATGGGTGCCGCCTTCCGGCAGGATGTTGATCCACAGATCCTCCAGCTTCAGATCGCGCCCGTCCAGGTCCAGCTCCAGGTCCTTGGCAAAGGCCGCCACATGCTGGTCCAGCGACTTCACCAGATCGGCGAAGATGGGGAACCGCCAGGGCAGATCCGTCAGCGAGGCATAGGAGGTATAGCCGGGGTAGCCGTTCTCCTCGCACCAGTCCTGCCCGGCATCGTCGTCGCCGGCGATGACAAGACAGGAGTTTTCCAGTTCCTGCGCGTCAACCGACGGTCCGAATTCGGACAGCTGCGCGCGGTAAAGGCGGGTCACAAAGAGCGATTCAATCTGGGCCATGGCTGCGTCTTACCGCAACCCGCAGCCAAGCGCGAGGGCCTGGCGCGGGACCGCCGCCGGTTTCAACCCGGCCCGCAGACCCGTCAGCATGTTGAAATAGTGCAAGTTACGCCAGGTAAACTCACGCTGATTTAACGAATGAAGTCCACTCTCGACCAAAAACGCCTCTGCAAGAGGTCTCAGTGAAATGGTCCAGGTCCTATGAAATCAAAACTTACCGTCAGCACGGCGATCCTCTCCATCATCGTTCTCGCAGGCGGCCTGATGGCCGCACTGGTCAGCCTGCTGCTCTATTCGCATGCCGTGCGCGATGACGTGCAGCGGCGCGTCGCCGGGATTGAGGAGATCTATCTGAACCTCGACAAGATCGAGCTTGAGTTCCTGAAGGCCCGGCGCGCCGAAAAGGATTTTCTGCTGCGCCGCGATGAAAAATACCTGTCCCGCCATGCCGAGACGATGACCCGGATGAAAGCGACCTATACGGCTCTCGGGCGCCAGATGCCTTCGGTGGCCGAACTTTCCGGCACCGCCCTGCAGCTCAAGGGCATCGGCGCCGCGATTGACGCCTATGAGGCCAGCTTTATCGCGCTCGCCAGCAGTAACACGCGGCTGGGTCTGGATGAAAACAGCGGCCTGGAAGGGCAGCTGCGCACGGCGGTCAAGAATGCCGAAGCCACTCTGCAAAAGCTGGATCAGCCGGTCATGCAGGTGAAAATGCTGATGATGCGGCGGCACGAGAAGGACTTCATCATGCGTCAGGCGCCGAAATACCTGGACCGGCTGAACGCCCGCGTGGAAGAGTTCCGCGCCTTCCCGGCCAGCTATTACACCAGCGCCGCCCAGAAGAAAGAGATCCTGGGCCTGATCGGCGCCTACCAGGCGTCCTTTGCCGCCTATGTGGAGGAATCGCTGAACGAACAGCAGCTGCGCAAGCAGGTGTCCGGCCATTATGCGGATGCCGAGCCGCTGCTGGCCGCCGTCCACGAGGACGTGCGCACCCTGCTGGATCAGGTGTGGACCCGCGGCGAGACGGTCAGCGCCGAGGCGCAGACAAACGCGCTGCGGGCGGGCACCGGCGGCTCGCTCCTGTTTGTGGCGGTGGCCCTGCTCCTGGCCCGCAGCATCGCCCGGCCGCTGAAGCAGACAGATACCGTGCTGAAGAAGATGATGCAGAACGACTTCACCCCGGAGATCCCTAAATCCGGCATCCGCGAGATTGCCGCGATTGCCCAGGCCGCCGGCGCCTTCCGCAAGGCCGAGGCCGCCAAGCAGCAGCTGACCCGGGAGATCACAGAAGTGATCGCCGCCTGCGGCGAGGGCGATTTCTCGCGCCGGATCGCAGACACCGGCGACGGCGGCCAGGACGGCAGTCTGGGCCGCGGCGTGAACGCCATCGGGGACGTGGCCGGCAAGGGCCTGGGCGATGTTCTGAAGGTGCTGGACGCGCTTGCCGAGGGCGACCTGACCCAGCGGATGCCGGCAGGCCAGAAGGGCGTGTTCAAGAATATCGCCGGGGCCATCGACAACCTGGCGGGCAGCCTTGAGGATGTGGTCGGGCAGCTGGCCGGCAGCGGCAGGATGCTGAACGACACCTCGCAGGAGATCGCCGCGGCGGTGGCCGATGCCTCGCAACGCGGCGAATCCTCTGCCGCGGCGCTGGAACAGACCGCGGCGGCGCTGCAAACCATCCGCGACACCGTCCACGATACCGCCGCCAGCGCGCAGGACGCCCGTCAGTTCGTCAACGACGCCAAGACCAAGGCAGAAGCCACCCGGGAGGTTGCCGAAAAAACCGTCGCCGCCATGCAGCGCATCAAGGAGTCCTCCGACGCGATCTCCAAAATCACCGGCCTGATTGACGATGTGGCGTTCCAGACCAACCTGCTGGCGCTGAACGCCGGGGTGGAGGCCGCGCGCGCGGGCGAAGCCGGGCGCGGGTTCGCTGTCGTCGCCTCAGAGGTGCGGGCACTGGCGCAGCGGTCGTCGCTCGCGGCGCAGGAAATCAGCGCCTTGATCAGCAGCAGCCAGGGCGAGGTGACCGGCGGTGTCGAATTGGTGGATGAGGCGGGCGCGGCGCTGGCCGTGATCCTGCAGACCGTCACCCAGGCCGCGGATAAAGTGAACGAGATCGCGGAAAACACCAGCGAACAGGCCAACGGCATTTCCGAAGTCAGCGCGGCGATCGAGGCGCTGGACAAGGATTCCCAGCGCAGCGCCGCCATGCTGGAGGAAACCGCGGCGGCCGGGCAGATGCTGCGCGACGAGGCAGGCAACCTGGCGCGGGCGATTGCCGGCTTCCGGCTGGACCCCGCGGCCCCTGCCGGTGCGGAGCCGGCACCGGAACGCGCACCCGCTGCACAGGCAGCATAGAACGCCCGCGCAAGGGGGTGGCTGGACAGGTCACCCCTCCACTGGCGGCACGGCCCGCCGGTAGAGGTGCCATGTGGCATGGCCAAGGACCGGCAGGGTGAAGATCAGGCCCAGAAACGCCGGAACCAGCGACAGCAGCATGGCGGCGGAGATGACCGCCGCCCAGCTGAGCATGACCACCGGGTTTTCCGTGACGACGCGGATGGATGTGATCATGGCGGACACGAAATCGGTTTCCCGGTCCAGCAGCATGGGCATCGCGATGACGGTCACCGAGAACAGAACTGCCGACAGAAAGGCGCCCACGCAGGTGCCGACCGCAAGGAAGGTCCAGCCCTGCGGCGTGAAGAATACCGTGTTCCAAAACCCGTAAAAATCCGAGAAGGAGGCATCCTTGAGGATAATCGCCAGCCAAAGCCGGACCTGGTAAATCCACACCCAGAAAATGAACAGGGTGACAAAGGCCATCCAGCCCATTTCGCGTTTGCGCTGATTGGCCGCCACGGTGAGGATGGCGGACCAGCCGAAACTCTCTCCCCTCTGCCGGCGGCGGGACATTTCATACAGCCCCGCGGCGGCGAAGGGCGCGACCAGCGGAAAGCCGACAGCGGCGGGAATGATCATCCAGATCGCGCCGAGCCAGACCAGGCACCAGACAAACAGAATCCCGAAAACCGCATAGAACAGGCCGAAAAAGCCGCTCATGAAAGGGTGCGCGCGGAAGTCGGCCAAACCGGCCTTCAGCGCCGCGGCGATATCGCCCGCAGTCACCTTGTTGACCTTGGGCACGGCCTGCGGCGGCGGTCTGAGATTGTCCGGGGGCGTGGACCCTGCGGTCTTGGACGTCATGACACACTCCTCCCAAAGCATGGCACCGCGCTGGCCTGTTTGGCGAAAGACCCAGCGGTGAAACGGACATCCCTCCTCCGCCTGCAAGTGTGCATCAGGCGCGGCTTTACGGCAAGGGGCAGCAAAGCGGCCAAAGCCGCGCAGAAGGCCTGTCTGCCCCCGTCGCCTCATGCAGCTGTCCGAAACGAAAAAGCCCCCGCCGGTGTCCCGGCAGGGGCTTCAATCTCTTGGCAGTCGCGAAACTTACCAGTCTTCGCGGACCACGACGCGGGTCTTGACCGGCAGTTTCATCGCCGCCAGGCGCAGGGCCTCGCGGGCGATTTCATCGCTGACGCCGTCGATCTCGAACATCACGCGGCCAGGCTTAACCTTGGCTGCCCAGTAGTCCACGGAGCCTTTACCTTTACCCATACGGACTTCGGTCGGCTTCGAGGTCACCGGAGTGTCCGGGAAGATACGGATCCAGACACGGCCCTGACGTTTCATGTGGCGGGTCATGGCGCGGCGGGCAGCCTCGATCTGGCGTGCAGTCACACGCTCAGGCTGGGTTGCCTTCAGGCCATAGGTGCCGAAGTTCAGGTCGGAACCGCCTTTTGCCAGACCGTGGATACGGCCCTTATGCATTTTGCGGAATTTAGTGCGCTTTGGCTGAAGCATCTCAAATCCTCCTTAGCGACGGCCGCCACCGGCACCACGGGGTGCAGGGCCGTCCTGGATTTCTTGTGCTTTACGGTCACGCGCCGAAGGATCGTGCTCCATGATCTCGCCTTTGAAGATCCAGACCTTGATCCCGATGATCCCGTAGGGGGTCATCGCTTCGGAGTGTGCGTAATCGATGTCGGCACGCAGGGTGTGCAGCGGCACGCGGCCCTCACGGTACCATTCGGTACGCGCGATTTCCGCTCCGCCCAGACGGCCAGCGACGTTCACCCGGATACCCAGGGCGCCCATGCGCATGGCGTTCTGAACCGCACGCTTCATGGCGCGGCGGAAGGACACACGGCGCTCCAGCTGCTGGGCGATGGACTCGCCGACCAGCTGAGCGTCCAGTTCCGGCTTGCGCACTTCAACGATGTTGAGGTGCAGCTCGGAGTCGGTCATCTTCGCCAGCTTCTTGCGCAGGACTTCGATGTCCGCGCCTTTCTTGCCGATGATGACGCCCGGACGGGCGGTGTGGATGGTGACGCGGCATTTCTTGTGCGGGCGCTCGATGATCACGCGCGCAACACCTGCCTGCTTGCACTCTTCCTTGATGAACTCGCGGATTTTGATGTCCTCGAGCAGCAGATCACCGTAGTCTTTGGTGTCGGCGTACCAGCGGCTGTCCCAGGTGCGGTTCACCTGCAGGCGCATGCCGATCGGATTGACTTTCTGACCCATTAGGCTTGCTCCTCAACTTGACGCACCTTGATGGTGATCTCCGCGAACGGCTTCAGGATTTTGCCGAACCGGCCACGAGCCCGCGGACGGCCGCGCTTCATGGTCAGGTTCTTGCCAACCCATGCCTCGGCGACGATCAGTTCATCGACGTCCAGGTTGTGGTTGTTTTCAGCATTCGCGATGGCGGACTGAAGGCATTTCTTCACGTCCTGCGCGATCCGCTTGTTGGAGAACGTCAGGTCGGTCAGCGCCTTCTCGACTTTCTTGCCGCGGATCATCTGCGCCACCAGGTTCAGTTTCTGCGGCGAGGTACGGAGCATGCGCAGTTTTGCCATTGCTTCGTTGTCTGCCACGCGGCGGGGATTCTTTTCCTTACCCATGACTTACTTCCGCTTCGCTTTTTTGTCAGCGGCATGGCCATAATAGGTGCGGGTCGGCGAGTACTCACCGAACTTCTGACCGATCATGTCTTCCGAGACGTTGACAGGGATGTGCTTCTTGCCGTTGTAGACACCAAAGGTCAGGCCGACGAACTGCGGCAGGATGGTGGAACGGCGCGACCAGATCTTGATCACTTCATTGCGGCCCGATTCACGCGCTGCTTCGGCCTTTTTCAGGACGTAAGCATCAACGAAGGGGCCTTTCCATACGGAACGTGCCATGGATTAGCGGCCTTTCTTCTTGGCGTGGCGCGAGCGGATGATAAGCTTCTGCGACGCCTTGTTTTTGTTGCGGGTCCGTTTGCCCTTGGTCGGTTTGCCCCAGGGGGTCACCGGGTGGCGCCCGCCGGAGGTCCGGCCTTCACCACCGCCGTGGGGGTGGTCGATCGGGTTCATCACGACACCACGCACGGAGGGACGCTTGCCCTTGTGGCGCATACGGCCGGCTTTACCGAAGTTCTGGTTCGAGTTGTCCGGGTTCGACACGGCACCGACGGTGGCCATGCATTCCTGACGCACCAGGCGCAGTTCGCCCGAGGACAGGCGGATCTGGGCGTAACCGCCGTCACGGCCAACGAACTGAGCGTAAGTACCGGCTGCACGGGCGATCTGGCCGCCTTTGCCGGGCTTCATTTCGATGTTGTGAACGATGGTACCGATCGGCATGCCCGAGAACGGCATTGCGTTGCCCGGCTTGATGTCGGCTTTTGCAGACGCGACGACCTTGTCGCCGACAGCCAGACGCTGCGGCGCCAGGATGTAGGCTTGCTCGCCGTCTTCGTATTTGATCAGCGCGATGAATGCGGTCCGGTTCGGGTCGTATTCGATCCGCTCAACGGTGGCCGCTACATCAAATTTGTTCCGTTTGAAGTCAACGATCCGGTAGAGGCGCTTTGCGCCGCCGCCACGGCGGCGTGCAGTGATCCGTCCGGTGTTGTTCCGGCCGCCCGATTTGGTCAGGCCCTCAGTGAGGGATTTGACCGGACGCCCTTTCCAAAGCTCCGAACGGTCGATCAGAACCAGCCCACGCTGGCCCGGCGTCGTCGGCTTATACGACTTGAGTGCCATGCTTTCTGTCTTCCGTTTAGCGTGCAGGCCCTTAGGTTCTTGTCTTTGGACCCGCTATGTTTAAGGCCCCCGTAGGTGCCTGAGTTATAGGGCCCCGAAGGTCCCAGGTTCGAACATCCTGACAAACGTAACGACCCCGGAACGAATCCGGGGTCTGCAGGATGGGCGGTGCTTAGCAGAGAGTCGGGAGGGTGGCAATGGCACAACGTGCGTCTTTCTATTTTGCCCGCCTAGTAAAACTAATAAGTCCCTTCTTATCCCATAAGTAGATGGACGCTCGGGAAATGCCAATCATCTTCGCGACATCTTCAGGTCTTTGCCCTGCATCAAGTGCTGCTTGTGCACGTTCAATGTTCTGCGAAGTAGCTAAACTCGGCGCTCCGCGGCGCGCGGTTTTTGAAGTAGCAGACACCCGAAGAGAAGCTGTACGGCCAACAGCGTCGGGTTCAACCAAGTGCGGCTCTAGCCAAATTGCCCAACGTCGCATAGCGCCGCCGACACGCAACTTCGAAGCCTCGCTATTATAGTTTCTATTGAACTCTTTTCGCAACTCTTCTCCGATTTGAATACTAGTGATATTGGGCTTTTCTAAGAGAAGTTCCCGAGTTTTTTGCAGCATTGGCGCTCTCATTGCTGCATGCCGAAGAGCCACTTCCGCATCGGTTCCATCTTTCACGCATGAGTGTATTAACCCGTCCTTAATCTCGATTAGCTCAAGCGCTGCTAGATCCGCGCGACTTCTATTCTTATTGGCTTCTTCCCATTCCGAGGGTGATATCGGCCCCTCAAACGAGAGCACAAAGTTCAATGCCTCTAAGGCGGTAAAGGGGGCACTACCTGCGTTGAACAGCGGGCCAAGCTTCCGTTTTGGTTTAGAGCCACCAGAAATTAGAGCGCTCTCAACATCTCCGCGAGGGACGCCCAACCCCCGAAGCAGTTCGACACGATTGTCAGTGCTGCCATCGAGAAAAGCATTTACTAGCGAAGAGTCTACACCGATTGCTCTCGTCGCTGGGTGACCGGGGATTACCATCGGTCTTTCTTCAGCGTCTGAAAACGCCGCTGTCTTGCGTAGAATCTGAATGTGCATGGCTAAAGTAGCGTCCTTATCCTGCCCTGATTGAAGGCCCTTTGACGCGAGCGTTCGAAGCAACAAGTCAAACAGCGCCCTGTCTCGATTTTTCTTACTCCTCAACCAACGCTTCAGCCTGTTTCCAATACCGCCGCCGGTGCTGTCATCTAGTATCTGTCCGAATTCAATCCAGTTTGCTCTCGTCGAAAGTATTGCAACGATTGCCGAAAAGTCCTTGGACGTATCTGGTTTGACGAACCACCTCTTCACATTTGATACGGCCTCGCCATCTAGTTTTGCACCGTATCCATTCACTTGAATTGTTGTAAGGCCGACAGGTTTCCATAGCCTCGTAATTGCTCTTGTCTCGGTCGACTGCTTTTCCCTTTGCACGTTGCCCCCAATCTTCACCGTTGCAGATGCGCTGGGAATTTCCCGTAAAGAACGAGCGTTAGCCTCCATGCCACCCCCGCGAACATTTTGCTCTGAGAGTTTTGTCACGTCTTCCCGTCGATACTCCTCGGTAGGATACTCGTACAACTCGGCGGGTTGGCAGTTCTTAAAGTGGAGGTCGATAGAGGCCCGCTTCAAGGCAAAGAACACAGAAAGAGAAAAGTCCTCCCCCTCGAGGGTGACCTGCCCCCCGCGAAATCCCTCACCATGATGTAGAGTCTGCCCAACCTATGTAGGAGCAGACGAATGCGTAAGAGCCGTTACACCGAGGCGCAAATCATCGGGATGATCAAAGAGCAGGAAGCCGGGATGCCGACGGCGGAGGTGTGCCGCCGGCATGGGCTGAGCCCGGCGACCTTTTACAAGCTGAAGTCCAAGTATGGCGGCATGGAGGTATCGGAGGCGGCGCGGCTGAAAGCGCTGGAAGATGAGAATGCCAAGCTGAAGCGGCTGCTGGCAGACACGATGCTCGACAACGTGGTTTTGAAAGACCTGCTGGGAAAAAGCTGACGACACCG
>MRWF01004578.1_pt1 | contig 57660 bp, 83 predicted proteins | sample 1013331 | NCBI WGS metagenome assembly MRWF01 (sample SAMN06117577, study PRJNA244670) | biofilm metagenome | biome: Water; feature: Cathode Biofilm; material: Biofilm; isolation source: microbial consortium enriched at the cathode of a solar microbial fuel cell | place: USA: District of Columbia ... | reverse complement strand
GTGGCAGGCGCATCCAAGGGCGAGGGCCTGGGCAACCAGTTCCTGGCCAATATCCGCCAGACCGATGCCATCGCCCACGTGGTGCGCTGCTTTGAAGACGGCAATGTCATTCATGTCGCCAACAAGGTAGACCCGGCCTCCGACATCGAAGTCATCAACACCGAACTGGCCCTCGCCGATCTGGAAACCGTTGAAAAGGCCATCAAGCGGGTTCAACGCGTGGCCAAGAGCGGTGACAAGGAAGCCAAGGCCCAGCTGGAGATGTTCGAGAAACTGCTGCCCGTGCTGAACGAGGGCAAACCGGTGCGCAGCATGAACCTCGACAAGGACCAGATGGCCCTGATCCGGGAACTCTGCCTGCTGACCGTGAAGCCGACCATGTACATTGCCAACGTCAGCGAAGACGGGTTCGAGAACAACCCGCATCTGGACACGGTGCGCAAGATCGCCGAATCGGAAAATGCCGTGGTAGTACCCATCTGCAACAAGATAGAGGCCGAAATCTCCGAACTCGAAGACGATGAAAAATCCATGTTCCTGGAAGAAATGGGCATGGAAGAGCCAGGCCTGGATCGCGTCATTCGCGGCGGCTACGGCCTGCTGGGCCTGCAGACCTACTTTACCGCCGGGGTGAAGGAAGTCCGCGCCTGGACCGTAAAAATCGGCGCCACGGCGCCTCAGGCCGCCGGCGTGATCCACACCGACTTCGAACGCGGGTTCATCCGGGCAGAAGTGGTGAGCTACGACGATTTCGTTCAGTACAACGGCGAAGCCGGGGCCAAGGATGCCGGAAAATGGCGCCTGGAAGGCAAGGAATACATCGTGAAAGACGGCGACGTTATCCACTTCCGCTTCAACGTGTAATTTTTCAGGAAAAACTGGGGCCTAAGCCTTGACAGAAAGGGCCCAAATACTGAAAATACGCGCCTCGTTTGGGGCGATGCCCAAAGCGAAATGGCAAGGTAGCTCAGTTGGTTAGAGCACAGCACTCATAATGCTGGGGTCGGCGGTTCGACTCCGCCCCTTGCTACCAGTATTCTCAAGGTTCGGCCGCTTACTCAGCGGCCTTTCTTTTTTCTACTGTGGGCATTTTGTGCCCATGCCGGAATTTCACCACGGCCACGCCGTCAGAATCCGGTCCTCGTTTTTCCGCGATCAGCTCCACCGCTCTCACCAGTTCAGCAACCTCCGCCGCCGAGTAGTGTGTGGTAACCGATCCGCGTTTGTGCCCCAGCAGCTCCGCCCGGGTTTCCTCCATGACCCCTGCAGCCCTCAGCCTTCTGCCGAAGGTGTGCCGCAGATCGTGCCCGCGGACATGGGTAAGCCCTGCCTTCTTCCGCCCTTTCCGCCAGGCGTTATTGAAGATGGAGGCCACCTGCCGGCCGCCGAAGGTAAACACCTGGTTCTCGTGCTTCCCTCGCTGGCGGTTTACCACGGCTCTCGCCGTTGCATTCAGGACCACCAGCCGGTCACAACCGTTCTTCGTGACGCTGGCGGGCAGAATGAAACCGAACCCCTTGTCAGGTAGCGAAACCTCCCACTCCCACTTCAGAGCGCAGATCTCGCTTTCCCTGCACCCGGTATGCACCGCGAACTCGGCCATATCCTTCAGGTGCTCCGGCAGCTCCTGGAAGAGCCTACCCTGCTCTGCCCAAGTCACCGGTGCGGGGTCCCGCTTGTCCTTCCAGTCCACGTCCGGAATCATCGGGGCGGTTTCCAGCCAGGTCATTCCGTATTCGTCCCGCCAGAGCTCTGCACACAGCCGGAGAATTCTCCTGGCCACAGCCAGCGCCCGGTTAACGGTGCCAGACTTCGCACCTGCTTTCCGTCGCGCATCGATGAACTTTTGCAGTGTTCCGGAATGCACCTGGTTCAGGGGCAGTTTCCCGATGTGAGGATCCAGCGACTTCAGATCCTGCACATCCCGCTTTATACTCCGCTTGTGTGCAAACTCCCGGGCATACCTGAGAGCTGCCTCCCGCCAGATTCGGCTTGGCCGAACACCGTAGACCGAAGCCTGGCGGATTTCCTCGAGCCTTCGGACGAGGTACTGCTCTGCCTCTACCCGATCGCTCGTTCCAGTGCTTTCGCGAATCCTCCGTCCGTTAATTCGCTTCTCGATGTGCCATGTCCCGCCACGGAGGCGGAGACCGTTCCCACTTTTCGACATGCTACTTCACTCCATTTTTGGGCCGGAGCACGCCCTCGCCGAGAAATATACTCGTCCAGGGCACTGTCCAAATCAAGGCGATCGAATCCCTTTCCGATCTCGCCTATCGGAATTTCAGTGAGATACGGCCGAATTTCTTTGTTAAAAACTTCCCGCCCCATGCCGCAATAGTCTGGGGCCTGGCCTGCCCGGATGATCCGCGGCTGAATCATTACTTCCGTCATGAAGGCACCTCCTCGGGAAGTGAATAGCGATACTGAAAGCCTGCATAGTCCTTATCTCCCGGCCTCTTGCCGCCCAGGTAGACTTCCTCCGCATCTATCAGGCCCCGGCTGACCATCAGGCTCAGATGCCAGGACAGCGTGTAGGTCTCAATCGGAAAGCCAACTGCCTTGCTCATGTCGTACCAGTGGACCGGTCCGCCTTTCAGAACCTCCATCACTCGATCCATCAGCCAGAACAGAGTTGGCACCTCCAGAGTGATAAGGCCATGCAGATCTTTGTATCGGTCCGGAAACTCCTCGACTCGATAGGTCCGGGTTGTTGGTGGCATATACCCGCCATGCTCGAAGGCTGGAGCTGGCGGCTCAGCGGCGAACATTTCTAGCTGACTCACTGATCACCTCCTTTCCGGTAGGGCACAACGTTCTCCAGCTCTCGCTTCACACCACCGCTTTCCTTGAACTCCCTCCACATCGTCGTGTGGGCTGGGCAATAGTGGAGATCTGGAGCAACCTCAAACGAATGGCCTGGGCAAAGCGGCATGTCGCAAGTTTTCCCATCCCTGACCGGGAAGTCGCAGAGATTGACACCAACGTCCGCGCATCTAGAATCGCCGCAGTGCGGACCAAGATCACCGCGAATCGATATTGTCCCGCCGCCCTCCATATGGACCAGGTATCGAGGCATCACTCATTCCCTCCAGGCTCCGGCAAAAGCTTCTGCCGCTGCGCGTAATCCAGGACTGTCTCGCCATGCTCGAGCATCATCTGCCCGAGGAACGCACCCTCGAACGACAGAATTCCTGTTTCGATGGCCGTCACCTGGCCTTTGATCCAGTCCCGTAGAATCGAGTACACAGCAACGCTGGCTTTGTCGTAGGCCTGGCGTTCGTGCTCCTGCTTCGTTTTGTGCATCCGACTGGTGTGGGGGTGCTCCCGCAGCCAAGCCTGCGCGTAGCCGGCAAAGCTGGCCTTAACGCTGACCATTTTCCCGCGGTACTGGAACTGGACCGTCAGGCTCTGTTCCTGGTCGTCGACCATGCTCCCGAACTTCTGGCACCCGAACCCACGCAGGATCTTCTGTATTTCGCCCAGGGCTTTATCTCCGCTGGTAGCTTTTTCGTAGGGTAAGCTCATGCAGCCAGCGCCTCCTGGTTAACCGGGATGACTTTACTCAGCTCGTCTTCCATAGCAGCACCTTTCGGCATAAACCGACCCAGTTCGCCCCAGGTAAATCGGCCAGCCTCAACCGGGTCTTTGGTGTAACCAGAAAAGTTCGAGCGGTGATAGCAGCCGTGACCTTTGTGGTAGACCAGGAACAACGGTTCGTTGGTCGGAAAAAGAATGTCCTTGATGACCTGAGCACGCTGGAAGTCCATTGCCTTCACGGCCTTGGAAAGCTCGCTCTCCAGGCGGCTACGACGTTTGTTATCGTTACGCTTACGGCGGAGACAGCCCGGGTTTTTGAGAAAAATGGCACCGCTGTGAACGTTGAGCACGCCATACTTGCCGGTTACAACCCACCACATACTGTTCAGGTTGTAGTAAGCGGTACCGGCGACAACGCGGTCGTCATAGCCAATCGCAAAGACTCGAGCGCCGTGGGTGATGGTGCCGCCGTCAGCAGACTGAGCGTTGCTTGCCATGTTGATGCGAGCCCGCCCGAGCGCAGGATCATAATGGCCGCTTGAGCGATTGGCCTGCTCTACCCATTCCAGCGCAGTTAAGCCGCCGGGGCCGCGCTCTGCATGTCGCCCTTCACCCTTCCGATCGCGGAACTCATAGCCGGAAAAAACATTGCATAGGTAGTCGCGGATCCGGCGCCTGGTTCGCTCCATTTCCAGCCACAGCAAGTACGGCATACGCTTCTCTTTGTCGAAGTCGTAGCGGCCACCGTTTCGGTTTTCACCATTGGCCACGTCCTGCCACATTTCGAACTTGATGCAACGCCCGGTTAGTCCCAGCAGTCCTTGAAGATCACCCTTGCGACAGTATCGATGGCTTTCAGCAAAGCCGCGGCTGTATTGCCCGATCATGTCTTGTGGAACCTCGACGCTCCACCCGAGACGGTTCAGCTGCTGGACGATCCTCTTAAAAATCTGCCGCTTAAAATCTCGCTCGTATTCTTGCCACTGATCCCAGCTCCGGCGCCCTGGGTCCTCGATGATGCCAACGCTGGCGTCACCAAAACGAACTTCGCCTTCTCTCTGAATCTGGCTCATGCCACTTGCTCCTCATATCCTTTTAAGCATTTCCCATTGGCCGGCTTATCAAACGGACAGTTACACTCCGGGTAGTTACAGGCCCGCACGGCTGGGCGCTTCAGGTCTGCGTAAACCAGATCGAGCAAGTACTCGGTTTGGTCGTCGTACCCCATGCGGTCGGCTCCCCGGGCGATGCTGTGCCGCTCGGTCTCCGTGATCTCCATCTGGAAAAGCTTCGCCTTGCTTCTCTCACGCTGGCGGCGCTTTCGTTCAGCTGATGTCATGGCCATCAATCAACCCTCCGGAACTCGATCACCCATACGCAGGGGTTGGCATCCCATGGCCTAGGATCGTGTAAGCCCTTTGGTGCATTCCCGGTGATCTTGCAGAAGTAATTGGCGAAAGCCATGCGGGCATTACCAAGACATTTGTCACAGCTGTCCGGGGTTTCCATGGACCATCGATCATCTTGCCCATATGGGCTGGTTCCTGGGAGATCCGGAAAGTGTCGAGCGCCCTCAGCGATAGCATCTTCCTCGCTGATATCCTGCAACCGCTCCACGCGAACGCCGGTGATCTCCAGCGTGATCCGGCTGGCCCAGCGGGGCATGTGGATTGAGGGCCGCCATTTCAGAGCTTCCGGATCGTCCGGCGCGTTCTCCCAGCCAGCAGGGTGCGATACTGAATACTTGGGTGTTGCCCGATAATCGACCCAGCGTTCACCAGCAAGATCGGTATCATCAACCTCACACCAGGTTTCGCGCACCCAGAGGTGCTCACCTGCCGCACCATATCGACAAATCAGCGGGCTGCCTTTGCCGTTAACAACGCCGAACGGTGCGAATGGCGTGAAATCCAATCCGCCTTCTGGCTGGGGATTCATAACCCGCCGCGTCTGCGTCTTCCGTCCTTCGAGAATGGCGCGGATCATCTCGTCTTTGAAAATAATCGGCCGCTCCATCAGAGGTCTCCCAGTTCTTTCAGAGCTTTCCGTCCGGCCTTCATCAACGCCTGGCGGTGAGACTTGTTCAGTCGATTCGTCTGATTGGCGTGCACCAGAGTGCTGGCCACGGTCATTAGCCCGGAATATGGGTTGATCTCGACGCTGCGCATGATGTTCTGCTCGCAGTCGTCTGCGGACGTTCCCAGCAGCCTGACTGCCTGGTCGCGTTGCTCTTGTGTCAGCATGCTTCCCTCTCCTCATTCTTCAGATGCTCCACCCACATTTGCCACTGCTCAGGCTGGAGCCATGTTCCGTCCTTCAGCACCACACAGCCGCTTGAATGGGCATAGGCCATGCCGGTGTTCTCGATGAGCTCGATAATCGCCTCAGCGCGATCCTCGTGGCTCAAATCAGTTACCTGCGTGTGCACTGCGTACAATCCTCGCTATTCGGCTGACTGTGTGGTGGCAGCTGGGTGATGAGCCGTCCCGCTGGTAGTGCGGCAGCCGTCGATCGAGCAGGCAGACCAAGATCTCCCGCTTCATGTGCCTGAGAATCTGGAGCTCGTGCTTCATTTCGGCCAGCTCCAGGAGCGCTTCCCGCTTGCTGGCTTCGGCCTTGTCCCGCTGATCGTTCAGGCTGAGGATGGTTCTCGCATCTATCCCGTTCATGCCGGCTCCGGATCAGATTTTTTCTTCAGGCCCTCGCCGCAGAATGGGCAGAAGCTCATCATGACTTTGATGTCATCCTTCGTGGTGCGCTTGTAGGGCTCTCCAGAAGATTTGAATTTCTGAAACTCATAGGCGATCGGAAGCCCTACCTTTGACTCAAGAGCCTTTTCGCCCAGGATAATTGCCTTGTTCTTCCAGTCAGCCTCAAAGGATTCTGCTTCCTTTGGGTTCAGCTGGCTTTTCAGGTTCTCGGTGACCTTTCCGAGCACTTCATCAAAACAATTACATTCACTCATGCCGCCTTCACCTCTTCCGAAATCCTGTATGCCGTCACCCGCTCCCCGAACAGATCCTCTCCGCACGGAGTCAGCGCCCGCTTCTTTACCAGGGCCCGGAGTGTCAGCTGGTTAACTTGCGTCCCGTCGACCATGTAAGCCCTACCCGATGCGTCGACGTTGATGCTTTGCCCGGTGTCTTGCATGTGCTGTAACACCCTGATCTGGGGGGGGGGTATAGCCGCTCATCGCCATCAGCCTCCTATGCCGCGGGCCGAATACTCTGGCCGCCGGTCAGAATCTCGTAATCCCGTGCATCGATAGATCGCATGCCACCCATCATTGCCACGCCCCACTTCTGGCGATTGGCGGGAATAAACGAAAGATTGTCCAGAACGTCGGAAATTGGTCGCGGAGAATCAAAATACTGAATATCTCCGAGGATCAAGGCACTGACCGGAATGCCTTCCAGAAAGATCGGGCATCTTACGGCCAACTTTCGATCCCACACTTTGACTTCAGAAACCGTTGCGGACGCGATAAATCTCTTCGAGTCTTTTCCTTGGCCGGCTGTGTAAATAAGCACTTTATTGCCAGCACGCACCATCAGCCGGCACCTCGTGCCCTCGAACAGCGGCCAGAAACCCGCATCGAGGAGAGCCTTGGCCGCCTCAGTCGCAGTCACAGAAGTGCAATCGTTGAGTTCAGAGGGATGCTTTATGAGAATGAAATGCTCACGCTTGCTGGTCATGGTCAGAGTCCTTCTCTAGTTCTTCATCGATTTTTTCCAGCAGCTGCTCCGCGTTCCGGATCGCTGCCAGGTATGTGTTGATGCATGAAATCGGAACACCCAGCTTTGCCATTGAGGTGAGATCCCGGAGCACCTGGTAGAGCTCGTCAGCGTGTCGGGACTTGGCGGTCTCCACCTGGAGCGGTACCACCCTGCCCCAGTCGACCATGTCGTCACCTGCCTGGTTAGCCAGTGCCGCTTTCACCTGGTCCGGGGTTCCCGCGAAACAGGACAGATTCCCGAAAACCTCGTGGGCATAGCACTCAGCCATGACTGGCCTCCGCCTTCTTCCGCTTGTAGATCTCTTCGCGGTCAATGCTTGTGTGCTTTGGCGCGGTAACGCCCATGCGAATTTGCGGGCCGTTGTTCCCCAGAACGGTGACCTCCACCACTTCCCCGCTCGGGGTCTCGATGACGATCGTCTCTCCGGTGCGCCTTGTCAGAATCAACATCCTTTTTCCCTCTTGCTTTGGTCGTTTCGATAATCAGGGCCAGCACCCAGATCGCGATCGCGGCAGCAGCCACTGCGAACGGCTCTGGAGCAACCCCGCCCATGTTCACGCGACGCCGGGCCCCGGCTGGCGGATCTCCCGGACCCTCGTCGGCATCCTGACCACGTTGCTCTGCTCACGCGGCACGGCCTTGTAGTTCCTGCCATCGCTGGAAAGCCGAAGCTCGCAGCCCAGCGAGGCCAAAGCCTCCATCATCTGGCCCTGGGTAACCTTTTCCGGAAGTTCGATAGTCAGCGTTGCCATGGTGGTCTCCTGGTTAAGCACGGAATTCGCGGATCGCGGTACGGCCAATCACGCTGCGCACGGCTGGCGGACGGGTACCGGTCATTGGTGTGGGTCGGCTGCGCATTGCCGGCAGCGCTGAGAAAGCAACAAGCATCCAGGCAAGCATCCGGGCCCGGAACAGGCCCTGCATCCAGCCCTGGGAAACCAGATCCAGCCGAGTGAGGGCGTGGAACTGGTCCTTGGCTTCATCCAGATGCCACTCAACAGTGGCTGGGGAAATACCCAACTGGCGAGCAATGGCCTTTGTGCTCATTGAACGTGCCGCTAGCACGACGACTTCGGCACGGCGCGGTGGTAGCAAGCTTGCGTCCGCCAGCTCTACTTCCATTCGGGGGTAAGTTGGTTTTTGTCTGCGACCCATTTTGTTGTCTCCCTGATCAACGTTATGGATACAATGTATACGTTATGTATCCATAGGGTCAATACAAAATGTATCTTTTTTTTGTGGGGCGTATCGTGCGGGTGAATCTGGGCCGGAAGTTCGGTATCTTTGCCGCGATCTACAAGGAGGCACCTGTGCAAAGAAAGTTAATTGCCATCACCGCTACTCTGCTTTTATCCGTTCCATTCCAGGCTGTTGCGGGGCTAGTCAAGAAAACGAATTCAGGCATCTGCCACCCTCCAGCCAGCTCCTATTACGAACGGACAAAGAACTTCCGGGCGTTCGATTCACTTGAAGAATGCCAGGCATCAGGCGGCCGGTTGCCGAAGGGCATGAGCGGTTACGAATCCAGCCAGCAGTACGCCAGCAGAGCACTGGCGAAAGCCAACTCAGGCTATGAGAGAAGCAAGTTTGGGCATGGGTGGGATGATGCGGACGGAGACTGCCAGAACAGCCGCGCTGAGGCCCTGATCGCTCAGTCCAGCACCAAGGTCAGGTTTGCTGATGAACGGCGCTGCCGAGTGGTTACCGGCCGCTGGATCAGCCCCTTCACTGGGAACGTCATCCAGAACGCGTCAGATATCGACATCGATCATGTGGTACCGCTGAAGTGGGCCTGGGAACACGGAGCCAATACCTGGTCCGATGATAAGCGGGAAAGGTTCGCCAACGATCCGGTGAACCTATGGAGCGTGGAGCTATCTTTGAACCGTCAGAAAGGAGCCCGGGGGCCTGAGGATTGGCTTCCGCCAGCTGGTCGTTGTCAGTACGTGAGCAGGTTTGTCAGGATCGTGAAAATGTACGGGCTGAAGCCGTCACAGGGAGAGTTCAGTCGATATAAGCAGCAGCTGGCGGATTATTGTGGATAATAAAAAGCCCGCTCGTCGGCGGGCTCGTTAAGCTTCGTAAAATTGCTCAAAGTCACTAAATTTTATTGCCTGAGCTACCTGACCGATGATGGCCTGCTCCTCTTCCGCTTTTTCCCTATGAACCCTATCATCCAGGATGAAAAGCGTCTCAACTCCTTCAATGTTCTCACGACTCATGAGCAGAGCTTTCCGAAGCTTGGAGTTCACGGACTGAGCGATAGGCTTTACGGCGTCGACGTAAGTGTTGCCCCACAGGAAGTCAAAATGAAGATCAGCTCCATTCACTTGTATGACGGGAGATTTTTCTAGCTGTCGTGCAGGCGCTTTTGCCCGTAAAAGCATTTCAATCTCTGCCGTGAAAGAAAACTCCTGGTCGGCTTCCTGATATTTATCAGCTTCCCATTGAGCTAATGCGGCAAGGAGCCTAATCAGGCGGTCGGACCACGCCGGAAGCTGTTGCTTTTCGAAAATCGCAGAGAAGCTCCCATCGTCCTCCATGGTGAATCCGTACTGGGTGGCGATGTTGCCAAGCCCCCGCCAATTCCTTTTATCATCAAGCGCAAACCCACTAGAGCGGAGGGCAAACATTGTGATGCCGTCGTCAGTCATTTCGTATGCGTTACCGCGATCGACGAGATAAAAATCCAGCGGCTTACCCTGGGCCAAGGTCACGGGCGTGCTTACATAAAGCATCTCATGGCCATTGAACTCCATCGGTGCACAGTGCCATCCGGCTTGTCTGAAAAATAGATCGCAGTTCATATCGGTACTCATCCCCCGAATAGGTCGTCCTTAATTGGGGCTGTCAGCTCATGATTTCCGTTTGCTCGGAGATTTGTATGGCGCTGGTATCTCATAAGCCATTTTGGATCAAGCGGGGAAGCAATGCCAGTTACCAATTTTCGAACAGTTTGCTCAATGCGCCCATCTCCAAGGTGGAGATGGGGACCGAACATCACTCCGTTCTCGTCATCACGATGGGATCTAACATGGTCCGGCCAGATGCAGTAGAAGAAAACCCTGCGCCACTCTGGGCCATAGCGAGCCAGCAATCCATAAGTGACAACTTCGTGGCCGGTTTTTTTCTTTACGTAGAAGTCTCCCTGAAGCATCAATCCAGGGATCGTTACCCTGTTTTTGTTGAGGAGGGGTATCTGCACCCGCAGAGCGCCCGACCTCTGAGGTCGCTCTTCCCAGACCATTTCGGAGCCCAGATATTTTATTGTTTTACATTTCTCTCTGCAGCTATCAATCCAAGACATGCCTAATCCCTAGCCTACCTGAGTACTGACCACCAAAACACGCGTCCAATGATCCTGATGTTGTTGTCGATCACGTCCTGCGCGGAATATTCTTCAGTTGCATGCTCTGATGCATTCTGGCTAACAATCTTGATTCCGCCACCTGGTCGACGGTGCAAGTACTTCACTCGGAGCATGCCGTCATGGTCGATCGCGTAGATCTCACCATCCCGAATGGTAGTGTCACCAGTGTTTACCCCAACGCAGGTGCCATCCGGCATAACCGGTTCCATACTGTTGCCCCGGACGAAAGCGCAAGCGGCCTGCTCCTGGACAACTCCTGCCCTAGATAACGTGGATTTTGCAAAGCGGAGTTTGGCGCCGTGGTTCTCAACTACCTGAGTCTGGCCCGCGCCGGCGGCCAGCTCGACTTCCCTGAACAGAGGCAATTCAACTTCATCCTCATCCAATGGCGTGTTGCTGTCCCAGGCATCCATGTGCCCAAAGAACTCTAGTTCGTCCGGATTCCTTTTGACATATTCTTGATATGCAGCCTGGTCCTCCTCTACCGAACCCGCATCTTGATCGTATTGTCCGGTTTGCAAATCGTGAGCGTGGTCCAGATATCCTTGCTTGCGCTCCAATTCAGCTTCCACGCGATCGTAGACCTCGCGATCGGAGAGGTTCTCTTCTCCAGGCCTTCTATGCGTCTTTGCGACCTGCTTGATCATGTTTTCAAACAAGCCAGATGTTTTCGGGCCCGTGCCGAGTAGCAACCAACTTATATTCACGCCCAAGAATTCAGCCAAAGACCTCAGTTGGTCAGCTGAAGGCTCACGCCTTCCACTCAAATAGTGGCCGACCGCACCTCGCGTTGATACGCCAAGCACGTCAGTTAGGGCATCTTGAGTGACCCTCTTCTCTTTCATTACCGACCGCACGCGGTCCTGCCAAGTTTCCATAGCTTGAATGGTACGCAATGTATCCATTCTGGCAACGACACTTTTTGTATCCAAATCCGCTTGACTCGATACAGATGTATACATATCGTATCCCTCATGAACATACAGACCTACATCCAGCAAGTAGGGCTGGAAGTCGCGGCGAAGACCCTCGGCGTTTCAGTTCCTGCGGTTAAGCACTACCGGAATGGTATCCGGCGGATAGCCCCTTCGAATGTCATTTCCATCTGCGCTGCTACTGGATGGAAGGTCACTCCGCATGAGGCTCGACCAGATATCTACCCAAACCCCACTGACGGCCTACCTCCTCCTGACAAACCAGGCGAGGCCGCCTGATGGTTTCTATCAAACCACTCCGGAGCTGACGGAATACCCATCTGACTACGGGTGGATATCTGTACAGGGTTTGAAGAAAGCGCGAGCTGCAACGCTATCAGAAGCAGCCGGTAAAGCTGGCCAGGCGAAAGCCAAGGTGCCGACATTGCAGCCGGGGACAGGGTCCCGGCGATAGAACGCCAGCAGACTGAGGCAAAGGTTCCCACGACCACCGCCCTCGCCGATCAGTCCGCCTGGCTCCCGTAAGGAGCCCGTATCCGGGAGCGCTCTGTCCTTTTGACCAAGGTGACCTGGCAGGTCCCCAGCCTGCGCAAGTCAGCAGAGCGCTCCTCGGATGTGTAAGGGGTTGGGAGGTTCCCGGCCGACGCATCAACCGCAATGACATTGCGAACTTGTGGCTCCCACCGGTAGGGGGTCCCGGGTGGCACCGGATTAACAAATGCCAGAGCGGTGGTACCGGATAACCCGCCAGCCCTTACGAGACTCAGGAGCGCACCATGGATTGCCGAACAGGACGCATCTACGAAGCCGAAACTCAAGAAGCCATGGCAGAAATGGCGGCGAGGTTTGAGCAGGAAAACAACAGGCAGATGGTGGAGTTGAGCACCAACGAGGCCGAAAGGCTTATGCCTAAAACGCCAGCTAAGCGAAAAAACTGGATGCGCAACAAATCTTGTCCATGTGGGAGCGGAAAGAAGTTCAAGCGTTGCTGCTGATCAGTTTTTGCGTGATTCCACATAAGAGTTGAGGCGAGTAGTGGAGTCACTCGGCGAGTGGAACGCATACGTTGCCGCCGGCGCCGATCGGGAAGAAAGGAAAGCCAGGCTGGCGGAGTGCCCGGAGTCACTACGAGAAAACGTGACATGTCACGTTAAGACGGTTTTTGAATTACGCAGTCGGAGCAGGCAATGCCAGAGAAACTCGAAATCAAACTTCCCTGGCCGCACAAGGCCCTGAGCCCGAACTCCAGGGGGCATTGGGCTAAGAAGGCACGTGCTGCAGAAGTCTATCGGTACACCTGCAAGATGATTTCGCTGGAGACCATCCAGGCTGGCAAGTGGGATCTCACTCCGCTGAGGGAGCTGGTCGAAGCTGGCGGCGAAATTCATGTGTTCCTGGACTTCCATCCGCCCAATCGGCGAGCCCGGGACGACGACAACATTATTGCCGCGTTCAAGTCAGGCCGCGATGGGCTGGCGGACGCACTGAAGATCGATGACTGCCACTTCCGGACACATCCATTCCTGAAGCGCGACGAGATCGTCAGGCCGGATGGAGAGATTCGGGTGGTGATTACGGGGAAAGGGCCAGAGGCCTGAAAAAGAAAACCCGGCTCAAACGGTGCGGAAACACCTCGCCGGGTTATCAACTAACGAGGTAAAGATTATGACGGATCTGACTCTTCAAGGGAATACCCAAGCGCTCACCATGACCAGCGCTGAAATCGCGCAGATCTTGGAGTCCCGGCACGATCATGTGAAGCGTTCCATTGAACGGTTAGCTGGGCGAGGAATTATTAAACTTCCCCCAACGGAGGAAGTTAAAAACCACTTGGGCCAGACGGTGAAGTCGTATCAAGTCAATAAGCGTGATAGCTACGTGGTCGTTGCACAGCTTTCACCTGAGTTCACCGCGCGGCTGGTTGATCGCTGGCAGTACCTCGAAGAGCAAGCTGCCCTGCCCTCCTGGGCTCGAAACCTGACCAAAGAAGCCCGGATCGCCCTCGAGGACCTCAGTTCCCAGGTTGACCACTACAAGGGCGAAACCAACCGCCTCAACGCTGTTTGCAACGACCTGGCCGAGAACCTCAAGGCCGGCCTGACGCCTGTGGAATTCTGCCGAATGCTAAATGGCGTCAACCTGAACCGAGTGCAGCCTGTCCTGGTGGAGCGAAAGCGACTGCTACGGACTCCCCACGGCTACCGTAGTGCGGCCGCCTACCGGGACAAGCTTTTCACCGAGCGTCGTTATCTGAACAGAGACGATCGGCCCTGCGAGAAGGTTGTGCTAACGCAGAAGGGCGCCAAGTGGCTCTATGCCCAATATGAGCAGGGCCGCCTTGAAATGCGAAAGGACTGGGATGGCCACTACAGCCACGTCCTGTTCGATGACCAGGAGAATGTGGCGTGAGCGGTATTGAACTATTCGACAGGCCGATCGCCTTCCAGAGAGCGTTTGTTGACCTGGGCGTCGGCATCACTGGCGCTCTGATGCTCTCCCAGTGCATCTACTGGCATGGCCGGACCTCCAACAAGGACGGCTGGTTCTATAAGTCTCAGTCCGACTGGGAGGCGGAAACCGGCATGACTCGCCGGGAGCAGGAAACCGCTCGCAAGCGGTTGGAAAAGGCCGGCTTCCTGGAAGAGATCCGGAAAGGTGTTCCGGCGAAGCTGTACTTCCGAGTGAACGTTGACGCTCTGGAAACCGCCCTGAAAGCGCTGTCCTCCAGAATGGCGGAATCCGCCAATCAAGAATGTACAGATGGTGCAACCAGTATGGCGGAAAGCGCCATTCAAGAATGCACGAATCCGCCAGACTGTGAGGGCGGAAAGCGCCAATCTATTACAGAGATTACTTCAGAGACTACCTCAGAGACTACGGCAGGAAAGACGTCCGGGCCTGACCGGCCGGACAACCACCCACCGCAGGACGACCCAGATCACCCCAACGAGCAAAGCCAGCCCGCAAGGCCTGATGCCGCCATCGAGAACGGCCGATTCTGGGGGACACAAGACGATCTCGATCTTGCGGTGTGGATGTGGGACGCACTGGTCGATCAGCTGGGAGAGGACAAGCCACGAGAACCGAAATTCTCCCGCTGGGCCAACACGATCCGGCTGATGCGAGAGCAGGATGGCCGGGAGCACCGCCACATCCGGATTCTGTGGGACTGGGCTATCCGTCACGAGAAATTCTGGGCTTCACACGTCCAATCCCCCGAAAAGCTTCGCGACAAGTGGCCTCAGGTTGCCATGCAGCGGAGGTCAGAGCGCCGGAAAGCCCCGCAACAGGCAGGTATCGATCGAGCCGCCGAGCTCCGCCGCATCCACGAGCAGCGCTCGAACAGCCAGCAAGGAGTGACCTATGAACACCAATGACCTGGAGGCCTTTGGCGATATGTGGGCGCAGGCCCATGAGATCTATGGCAAGAGCCCCGAGCCCAGGGTGGTATACATGGTTTTCCAGTCGCTCATTGCCTTCTCATTGGCTGATATTGAGCACGCCCTCTCTCGGCACATCACCAACCCAGATACCGGCCAGTACCCACCCAAGCCTGCCGATATCGTCCGGTTGCTGCAGGGCAGTAGCCAGTCCGCCAGCGGGGAGGCTTGGGCCAAGGTCGATTTCGCTATCCGTTGCGTGGGCAACTACCGCTCTGTGGTTTTCGATGACCCGAAAATCCACGCAGCGATCGAGAGGCTTGGCGGCTGGCAGACCGTTGCCCTGACCGATAACAAGGAGTATCCGTTCCTCCGGAACAACTTCCTGAAGCTTTACCAAGGTTTCACCACTACACCACCCGACAGCTTCCCTCGAAAGCTCATCGGCTCCAGCGAGCACGAGAACAGCCTGCAATCTGGCTTCAAGCGTGGTCGTTCGACGGACCAGCCGGCACTGATAGGCGACAAGGAAAAGGCCCGGCTGGTGTACCAGGGCGGGGGTGAGCAAGGCGTGGTCCGCATCCACCATGAAAAAACGGAGGAGTTCCTTGGGCTGGCGGTAGACGATAAAACCAAGCGCATTGGAGGTTTGCATTGAGAACCAACCACCTTTCCAAGATGAGAGCTCGCCAGGCGGCAAAAGACTACATGCACGGCGCCGATCTTCGAGCCCAGTCCGAGGAGCTCTCCGACAAGCTGCTGGCGGCGAAATTTGCCTGCCATGTCTCAACCATCAAGAAAGTGCGGGAGCATATGCCGGTCGCCGTCCTCGATGACGATGACCAGGCTCTGATCCGTCAGTGTGCCGCAGAGAAGGCCCGTATTGACCAGCAGCTGCCGAAACTGAGCAAGTCCTACCTGTCCCGGCATTACCAGGTAACCCCGGAAGCGATCGACATTGAGTTGGATCTGGCCGGCTGGGAGGATCCGCGCATCCAGAGGAAAAAGCGGAGGGCTGCATGAGGAAGAGATCAGGCCCGGCATTCAACCAGGAAAAGCGACCGCTCAAGCCCTGCCCAAAGTGCCACGGCGGTGGCTTCATAAAGCCGATGTTCTACCAGATGCCCTGCGATCGCTGCGAGGCATCGGGTGTTGTCTGCAAGGAAACCGGTGAAAGCCTCACGAAGGAAGACCTGGTGATTCAGCTCAGAATCCGACTGACGGAACGCAACCAGGAGCTGGTGGAAGTCAGGAGGCAGATGGCGGCCATGAGGGCAGAGAGCAACGGCCGGGGCTATGGCGCTGGCGGATCCAGATACCACGGGGACTGAAATGCTGCAGAAGACGACACCGATACACTCGAAGAAGATCAGGGACGCAGCCCGAAACCAGCCCTGCACCCTGCAGATCGTTGGCGTGTGCAATGGCGACTGGTCGACAACGGTACTCGCTCACCTTCCGGACGAAAGCCACGGTATCGCCCGAAAGAGTGACGACCTGTCGGCCTGCTTTGCCTGCGATTCATGCCATAGCGTGATCGATGGCCGAATGAAGTGGCCACCAATGGAGCTGGAGCACAAAGACTGGTACTTCCGCCGTGCCCAGATCCGCACCTGGCGGGTTCTGTTCGAACTGGCAATCTTCAGCATCAAGGGGGCGGCGTGACTATATCGCTGATTCAAATAATGATCGTTTTGGTGTGCGCTTTTTTCTCCGGCCACGCTGCTGCCAATCAAAGCTATGGCTACAGCGGGCTTTTCGTTGCAATCGGCGCCCCTCAACTAGCCTTTCTTCTGATGGAGCTGGCGACATGAAGACAATCACATCGGCATTTGGATTGACCTTTCACAGCAACAACCAGGATCCGGGGAAGGCCTACGAAGATAGAGATTTCCTCCTTTTTAATCCCTGCGACGGCTATCACGTCGCTATAGCAGATTTTGAGGGCTCGGAGTTCATAGAGTTTAGGCAGTTCGCGGGTAGCTCGTACGGGAAAGACTTCTACACAGCCTGGGCCGTGCTGCCGGACACGTCCGATGTTCGTCGTGATTTTCCGCATCAGGATGAAGGCTTGGGTGAAAATACGTAAGACGGCGTGATTCGGAGAGTTGAGTGATGGCAGAGCAAAACCGCAAGACGCACGACCAGCAGCGGGCCCGGCAAGCAGCCCAGCGGGAAGTAGACCGATTCATTGCCTACCTGCAGGGCCTGGACACAATTGACCAGTTGGCGCACGAGGGCCGCAGCATTATGGGCATGTGGGCAGAGTTTGAAGGCAAACCACCATCCGGCTCAGGATTCAATGGCTTCTGCATGCTGGCGGACAAGCTGGAGAAGATCCGGCTTCGCCAGATGCCTGAAGAGTTCGCCCGGGCCTACTATCGTTTAAGCCGCATGGCCAGCAGGGCGCCAAAGCAGGTAGATGCCCTTTGTGTCGATCGCTTCTATCGAGGCCGGACCAAGGTGGCCATCGATCCGTTTACCGAGAAGCGCTATGAGATCCACTGGAACGACTACGCTTGTGCCCAGCTGCTCGGTTGCTCCGTGAAGGTATTCCAGCGGAGGGTCACAAAGGGCTATGGCCAGCTCGAATCCCTGCTCGGTTATCAGGAATCTGCAGCCGCATGACACTAGATGTTGACTTCAGGGGTCCAGCAGATACACTATTTGGTAGCTGGTCAAACTGACCTCGAACGAAACCGCCCTCCCCTTGGAGCTGGCGGTTTTTTTGTGTCCGGACCAGATACGACGTGCGGCCTGCCGGGCATAACCAATAGCCGCTCGGTGAGGTTGGCGCCCTCTTTACAATTCAGCAGCCGCAACCACACATGACTATTCGCCCGCCGCCGAGCGGGCTTTTTTATGCCTATGAATCGCCAACTACTCAGATCACAGCTGGAGCGCCACGAAGGCCTCCGACTGAAGCCCTACCTCGACACAGTGGGCAAGCTGACCGTCGGCTATGGTCGCAACCTGGACGACGTGGGCATCAGCCGTGATGAGGCTGACTTCATGCTCGACAATGATATCGACCAGGTCGAGCGCCAGCTGGAGACGGTCGACGAATACCGTGATCTTGACACTGTCCGCCAGGCAGTGATCGCGAACATGGCTTTCAATCTGGGCTTTGCTGGGCTCATGGGCTTCAAGAACATGTGGAGCGCAATCGACCGCAGAGACTGGGAGCGTGCAGCAAAAGAAATGCTCAATTCGAAATGGGCCCGCCAGGTTGGCGTGAGAGCCGTTGAGTTGTCGGAAATCATGCGGACTGGCGAGGTTGGCGGTGTCTGAAGTGAGCGATCGCAGAGGTTGGCACATCGATAAGGGCATTCCCATCGCAGTCCTGGTGACAGTGGTGCTGCTGGCGGTCTCCATCGCCAGGGACCAGTCCAAGCAGGATGAGCGGCTTTCACTGGTTGAGAGCTCTGTGCAGACGCTGCAGCAGGCCCGTATCAATGACCAGGAGCGAACTCAGAAGACGTATGACGAGCTCAAGGTCGATATCAGGCGGATGAACGAGAAGCTCGACCGCCTCCTTGAAAGCCAATATGGACGCAACTGAAAGCCATCCCGATCCGAATCGCTGGTGGAAGCATCGTCGGCGCGGGTACTACACCGGCAAGTGGTGGGCAATCTTGCAGACGCCATGCTGGGTCCTCCTGGGCATTTACGATTCGAAAGTCCTTGAGTCCATGGGGGTGGTGGTCGGTTGGTCCTACGGCATCAGCGCCACCCTTATCGTCAGCTACTTCGGCAACAACATCGCTGAGGCCTGGGCAGGCAAGGTGAAGCAATGATTCCTTTCGGACCAAAAGCAAAACTGATCGGACTGGCTGTGGCCATCGCGGCAATCGGGTACGCGGGCTGGATGGCCAGAGGCTGGTTCGAGGACAGCAAAGACCTCGCAGCCATGGAAGCGCAGCAGGCGCTGGCCGCTAAGATCCGCGAGGACATTGGTGGCATTTCCACACAGGTGGAGGACCGCCTGAGCAAGCTCAGGGCCAACGAGCGCATCATCGACCGTGGAGTTATCCGTGAGATTCAGAAGCCGATTTATAAGCGCGTGTGCTTTGAGCCTGAGCTTGTCCGGCTGCTTAACGATGCCCAGCGTGGAGATACCGGCCAATCTGATGGTGAAGTGTCCGGACCAACTCCCTGAGCTGAGAGACGGACAGGCCGATACTGCAGCCACCGTTATCACAGAGACCGCCAGCATCTATCACAACTGCGCCACCAGACAGCGCGGCCTGGTTGATGCAGTCAATGAGGCGTACCAGTGAACGAACAGCAGCTCGCCGAACTCATTGAGGCTATCCGCCAGCAGACTGATGCGATCAATCGCCTGGCTAATAGCAATGCCGCACTGGTTCAGGCGATGGCTGAGGCCGAGGGCATGGATGACGAGGACAGGGAGCCGACCACTTACCTCGACGGCTCACCGGCCCGCTGATGCCTGCACGCCCATTGAAGCCATGCCCTGCCCCTGCGTGCCGGGAGCTGGTACGCGGGAAACGATACTGTGATAAACACAGCCACCTGACAGAGCAGCGTAAACGGGGACACGATCAACGACGCGGATCGAGTTCCAAGCGTGGCTATGGTTATAAGTGGCAGAAAGCCCGTGAAAGATTCCTCCAGACGCATCCATTGTGCGTCAAATGTGAGAAAAGTGGTCGCGTAAAGGCCGCTACAGACGTAGATCACATCGTGCCACACAGAGGCGATAGGGCGCTGTTCTGGGACGAGTCAAACTGGCAGGCGCTGTGCCACTCGTGCCACTCCGAAAAGACCGCCAGCGAGGACTCAGGCTTCGGCAACGGCACGCACGCACACCCAGGGCGGGTCGATTATTTCTGAGCTTTTCGCTCCTAGACCGCGCCCTCAATCGTTTTTTTATGCCCGCGAATTTAAAAATTAAATCCGGGCGAAACAGGATATCGATCAGCGAGAGGAAAATGGATGAGCGGCAAGGCGGTAGCACCGGGCCGCGGCCGCAAGCCAAAACCCACGGCCAGAAAGAAGGCGGCCGGAAACCCAGGCAAACGACAGCTCAATAAGAGCGAGCCGGAGTTCGATGAACCGACGAACATCGAGCCACCGGAATACCTCCACGACGACGAACATGCAGCGCAGATGTGGGAGCGGGTTGCTCCGCTGCTGTGTCAGCAAAAAGTGTTGACCATGGGGGACCTCCACAATCTGGAATTGTTCTGTGATGCCTACGGTCGTTGGCGCCGTGCTCGAGTAGAGCTGAATACCCAGGGACTGGTGGTTGAAGGTGCAACAGGCGGCCCGGTCAAGAACCCGGCAGCCACGATCATCAACGAAGCGTCCCGGCAGATGGCCACCTTTGGCTCGCTGCTTGGCCTGGATCCGGCCAGCCGATCGCGCCTCACTGGCGGATCCGGAACACCCAAGTCGAACCCGTACAGCTCTCTGTTATGACCGCCAAGTTTCCGAACTGTGCCAAAGGTCTCAAGTGGGCTCGGGACGTGGTGAAAGGCAAGGCGATCGCCTGCCGATATGTGCAGCTGGCGTGTCAACGACACCTCGATGACCTGGCCGAAAGCCGGAAGAAGACCTACCCGTTTAAGTTTGACCAGGCAGAGGCTGAGCGCCGCATAGCGCTGATCCAGCAGCTGCCGCACACAAAGGGCGAATGGGGTTTCAAGAGGCAGCTAATTACCCTCGAGCCCTGGCAGATATTCGGCCTGATGTGCACTTTCGGCTGGCTCCGGAAGAAGGACAAGACCCGCCGATTCCGGGAGTCCTATTGGGAGATTCCCAGGAAGAACGGGAAATCGGTGATTGGCGCCGGCGTTGGCGTGGTCGGCTTCTGCGGTGACCGAGAATACGGCGCAGAAGTTTACAGCGGTGCGACGACAGAAAAGCAGGCCTGGGAGGTATTCCGACCGGCCCGGTTGATGGTCAAGCGTTCACCGATGCTGGTGGATGCCGCTGGCATCGAGATCAACGCATCGAACCTGAACCGCCCGGCTGATGGCTCTCGCTTTGAGCCGATCATCGGTAACCCAGGGGATGGTGCAAGCCCGTCACTGGCCATTGTCGACGAATACCACGAACACCCGACAGAGTCGCTGTACGAAACGATGATGACCGGCATGGGCGCCCGAAAGCAGCCGCTTATGTTCATCATCACCACGGCTGGCAAGAATATCGAAGGCCCTTGCTACGACAAGCGCCGGCAGGTGATCGAAATGCTCGAGGGAGTGACCCCGGACGAAGAGCTTTTCGGGATCATCTACACCATCGACGAAAAAGACGACTGGACCGACCCGGCGGTCCTGGCCAAGGCCAACCCGAATATCGGAGTTTCGGTCTATCGGGACTACCTGGAAAGCCAGCAGCGCCGCGCAATCAACAATCCGCGGTTCACCAACACGTTCAAAACCAAGCACCTGAACGTGTGGGTATCGGCAAAAGCCGCCTTTTTCAACATGGAAAGCTGGCGGAAGTGCGAGGACTCGACGCTCTCCCTGGAACAGTTCGAGGATCAGGAGTGCATTCTCGGGCTCGATCTGGCCCGGAAGCTCGACCTAAACGCGATGGCCCGACTCTATTGCAGGGAAATTGAAGGGAAGCGCCATTACTACTGCGTTTCCCCGAGGTTCTGGGTTCCGGAAGACACGGTGTACGACGAAGACAACAAGCGCCGTGCTGAGCGGTACCAGAAGTTTGTAAACAGCGGTCACCTATTCGCAACCCATGGAGCCGAAGTCGATTACCGGGAAATCCTGAGTGAAGCCATCCAGGCGAACCACGTCAGCCCGGTTATCTGCTCACCATTGGATCCCCACGGTGCGACAAACCTTTCACACCAGCTGGATGACGAGGGCCTGAACCCGATCACCATCCAGCAAAACTACACCAACCTGAGCGATCCGATGATCGAGCTTGAGGCCGCCATCGAGTCCGGTCGTTTTCACCATGACGGGAACCCGATCATGACCTGGTGTATCAGCAACGTCGTCGGGAAATATATCCCTGGCAACGACGATGTGGTTCGGCCGATCAAGGAAGGCGAAGAGAACAAGATCGACGGAGCCGTGGCGTTAATCATGGCTATCGGTCAGGCCCTCAGCGGCGCCAAGCAAGTGAAATCCATCTACGAGGAAACCGAGCTATGAAGGCACTCATCGGCGATGCATTCATCCTGGCCGGTATTGGCTCCGGCACCGCGGGTGTGTGGCTCAAATTCGGAGCGGAATGGGGCCTTATCGCTATTGGCGTTGCCTTTGTGTTCACCGGAATCAGCGTGGTTCGTAGCGCATGATCTTTGACGTTTTCGCAAAGCGCCAGACGGCCCCGGCCATGCCCGGGCAGTCCGGTGGCGCCATGTCGCTGTTCCGGCCACCGGTTGCGGGCGTTCGTGTCGACGAACATGAGGCCATGACCTACGGCCCCTTATGGGCATGCGTCCGGGTTATCTCCGAGACCATCGCTTCCCTGCCCTGGGGCGTATACGAGCGCAACGGAGAGATGCGCGAAAGAGTCATTGATCATCCGATCTACCGCCTTCTTCACCGTCGCCCCAACCCGGAAACGCCTCCGTTTCGGTTCAAGGAAACAATCATTGCCCATGCGTTGACCTGGGGGAATGGTTACGCCGAAATCGAGCGCAACCGCATGGGCGAGCCTATCGCTCTCTGGATCATCACGCCCGATCGTGTAACACCTGATCGAGATGAGCGTGGCCGGATCATTTACAAGGTCACAAACGACCAGGCAGCTGACAGCGAAATTGCTGCCCGGGATATGTTTCACCTGCCCGGCCTCGCCTTCGATGGGCTTAAAGGCTACTCCGTAGTCAGTCAGGCCAAGCAGGCCATCAGCCTGGGTATCGCCACTGAACAATTCGGCTCCGCTTTCTTCGGTAACGGCGCGGTCCCGGGCGGCGTCATCACCAAGGAAACGGGAAGCGGAGATCTAAGCGGCCCAGCCGTGAAAAACCTGCTTTCCTCGTTCAACAAGAAGCACCGGGGCGCCGCCAACAGCCACAAGGTCCACTACCTGGACGCGGGCCTGAAGTACCAGGAGATCGGCATTCCTCCCGAGGATGCCCAGTTCCTCGAGACGCGGCGATTCCAGACTCTGGACATGTGCCGCTGGTTTCGTGTTCCGCCCCATAAGCTGGCGGAGCTTGACCGGGCCACTCACAACAACATCGAGTCTCAAAACATCGAGTTTGTTACTGATGTGGTTGTGCCCTGGTCGACCCGGCTTGAGCAGGAAGCAGACTTCAAGTTGTTCGAAGAGGATGAAGTCCAGCTATTCACGAAGATCAACCTCAATGCCCTGCTTCGTGGCGATACCGCTGCCCGAAAAGAGTTCTACACCGCGATGCTGGACCGCGGTGTTTTCGATATTGACGAGGTCCGCTCCCGCGAGGACATGAATCCCCTGCCGGATGGCCACGGCAAGCTTCGCCTCGTGCAGGCCAACATGATGAGCGTAGACCGCGCTATCGAGGAAGGCGGCACTGAGGCGAACGCCCGGGCTTCGGATCGTCGTGCAACCTCTGCGCTCTGGGAAGATCCCGCCAGTCGGATGGTGCGAAAAGAGATCAACGCCCTTTCCAGGATGGCCGACAAAGGCATTGACGCCTCAAAGCTGGCGGACTTTTACGACGCCCATGCTCAGCACCTGGTGGAAGCATTCAGCGGTGTGGCCAGCTTTGACGGCATTCAGGATCTCGAGGCAAAGGCTCGCGCCTATATCCTCGACTCCTGCAAAGCGATCAACGACTACCAGGACACAATGGATCTGCTGGCAGAGTGGCGACTCTCTCGATCCGCAACCCTCCGCGAATTCATGGGAGACCCCAATGTTTAACTCAGACATGCTCTGGCTGATGCACCCCCAGGCCGTAGCCCAACTGCAGGCCAAAATCCAGATGGCCATCCGCGTCGGCGCGGGCCCGGCTGACGATGCCGAGCGGGAAGGTCTTCCGGTCACTCGACGTGGTAACACGGCCATCATTCCGATTACGGGCCCGATGGTAAAAGCCGAAAACTGGTTTACCCGCTGGCTTGGAATGAGCTCGACTCTGGCCATCCGGGCGGCGATCAATGCAGCTGTCGCAGACGACAGCGTTGAAAACATCGTCCTGTTGATTGATTCCCCGGGAGGCTCGACCGCAGCACTGTCCGAACTGGGTGACACTGTGGCCCTCGCCAAGGAGCAGAAGCCAATCATTTCCCAGGTCGACAGCATGGCCGCATCCGCGGCGTATTACGTGGCTGCGCAGACGACGAAGATCTACGCCGGCCGCATGGATCTGGTTGGATCCATCGGTGTCCGGATGACCCTTTACGACTACAGCAAGGCCTTCGAATCTGCGGGCATCAAAGCGATCCCGATCGACACCGGTGAGTTCAAGAGCGCCGGAGAGATGGGTACGGAGATCACCGAAGCACAAATTGCCGAGTTCCAAAAGATTGTGGACGGCTACTTTGATGATTTCCGTCAAGCCGTTATGAACGGCCGGGGCCTGAGCCAAAAGCAGTTTGATGCCGTTGCCGATGGCCGGATGTTCTTTGCCACTGAGGCAGTAGAGCTCGGTCTTATCGACGGGATCCAGAACAGCGAAACCACCCTTTCAAGCTTGATTCAAGTGCGGCCAGGGCGCAGAACCAGCAATGCCCGCCGCCGACTTGCAGCAGAAACCGCAGACCTGCCGAGTCAGATCTGCTGAACCGCCGAGACGGTTACCTCACCTGAAACTGAGTAGATATCTGGAGAATCATTATGAATCTCAAAGAACTGATTGCGCGTCTTAAGGCGCTCAAAACAGAGGCGACCGCCATCCTGGACGAGGCGGACAAAAACAACGGCGGCGATCTGACCGAGGAGCAAGAGGCTCAGTACGACGCCAAGATGACCGAGATCGAAAAGGTAAACGCCTCCATCGATCGGCTGAAGAAGCTGAACGCTGTGGGCGATACCGTAGACGATCTCGAGGCAAGCGCCGGCCGCCAGTCTCAGCCGAACGCTGCAGGCTCTCAGGCCCGCGTACGGGACAACCGCGAAGATGACCCCACCGCCGGCTTCTCCGGTCTGGGTGATTTTGCCCTGGCGGTTCAGGGTGCCTGCATGCCTGGCGGTGACCGTGACCAGCGTCTGAATATCCTTGGCGCTCCGTCCAACTTCCATCAGGAGAACGGCAGTTCCGACGGTTACGAGGTTCCGCCTCAGTTCCGCAATGAGATCATCGAGGTGATGTCTCAGACGGACGACTTGGCCAGCATGGTCGACAACGAGCCAACTGCCAGCAACCAGGTAAACCTGCTGGCGGACGAAAGCACTCCGTGGGGTGCCCAGGGCATCCAGGCCAGCTGGGCCGCGGAAGGTCAGAAGATGGATCCTTCTCGACTGGAAACTGATGGCCGGGCCGTGAAGCTGCACAAGCTGTACGCGTTTGTTCTGGCTTCCGATGAGCTGCTCGAGGACGCACCACGTCTCAACCAGCGGGTAACCCGTGGCGCTGCCCGCGCCATCCAGTGGAAGCGCAGTGAAGCGATCATGACCGGCTCCGGTAGCGGCCAGCCCCTGGGCTACATGAACAGTGGCGCCCTGGTGTCGGTTGCTAAGGAAGGCTCTCAGGCTGCTGATACCATCCTGGCTGAGAACGTGGCCAAGATGTACAGCCGCATGCTGCCCTCCTCCCTGCCCCGGGCCGTCTGGATTGCCAACAGCGACATCCTGCCCCAACTGATGACGCTGAAGATCGGCGACAACCTCGTATGGACTCCGCCCAGCTCTGGCTTCCAGAACGCCCCGGGTGGTTTCTTGCTGGGCCGTCCGATCATCTTCAGCGAGCACGCCAGCACGCTGGGTGACAAGGGCGATCTGCAGTTCATCGATCCGATGGGCTACTACATGCCGACCAAGCAGGGCGGCGTGAAGTTCGACAGCTCGATCCACCTGTACTTCGACTATGGCATCCAGGCGTTCCGCTGGACTTTCCGCTGTGGTGGTCAGACTTACCTGTCTGCACCGGTGAGCCCGGCGAAAGGCACGAACAGCAAGTCTCACTTCGTCGTTCTGGATGAGCGGGCGTAAGCCTCTGGCTCTAAGTGACGGGGCTGAGGCCCCGTACTAACCGTTAACCATTGCGGGGCCAGCGGTCCCCGCACTCCCCATTGCCAAGCAGGAGTTTCGACATGAACTCAAACGTACCGATGACCACCCGCAATCCGCTGGTGGTCGCCATCGCTCCGTCCAACCAGGCCGCGGGCGCTCAGTCCACCGGCTGGATCTCTGTGGCGGATTATTTCAACTTCATGGCGCTGGTAAACGTTGGCGCGCTGGGCGCGTCCGGCACTGTCGACGCCAAGATTGAGCAAGCCCAGGACAGCTCCGGTACCGGAGCCAAAGACGTCGCCGGCAAAGCAATCACCCAGATCGTTGCCAGCAACAAAACCGCCGCAATCGATATCAATCAGAATGATATCGATGTGACCAACGGGTTCACTCACATCCGGTTGACCATCACTGTCGGCACCGCTGCCTGTGACACAGCTGCCACCGTGATCGGCGCGTACGCGCGCTACGAAAAGCCGGACAACAACCAGGCTGACGAGGTGGTGTAAATGGCTATCCGATTCCTGCGTGATTACACCGTGCAGGACCGGGAGCGTACCACCTACGCCAAGGATGAGGTCAGGGATGACCTCTCCCCCGCGTCCGAAGATCACTTTGTAAGCCGAAACGTAGCGGTATACGTGGAGGCCGGACAGCACAAGTCGGAACCGCCCGAAACGGAAGAAAAAATCGAGCAGCCGGCAAAGCCAGCACGTCGAAAACAGTCCAAGCGCACCGCGTCGTGATAGGCGCGGCAACTATCAATCAGCGGTAGAGGGTCGAGAAAATGCAGGACGAAATCCTGACGAGGACAGTGCCGCCCTCAAAGCCTGTTGTAACGCTGAGTGATGTAAAGCTTGATCTGCGCGTGGACCACGACTTCGAAGACACGCTGATTCAGCCTCTCATCCAGGCTGCGACCGAGTATCTCGAGGCACCGTCTGGAGTTCTTGGTAAAGCGTTCCTCACTCAGACCTGGAAGCTTTCAACGCGGGGGCCGGACTCCGATTGCAGGATCTATATTCCGGTCACTCCAGTCCAGTCTATTGAAGCTATCAGCTACTTCGATTCGGACAATGTTGAGCAGACCCTCACTATCTCTGACTTCCATCTCTACGGAGACGAGAACTGGGCCTATCTCATTCCCAAGGACGACATTGAATGGCCGGAACTGTTCGATCGGCTGGACGCGCTGACAATCACCTTTAAGGCCGGCTTTGGATCTTCGGAAACCGATGTGCCAGAGACAATCCGGCAGATTGTCCGCCTGATCGTCACGCATTGGTATACCAACCGCTCAGCCGTGAACCTAGGAACAATCGCAACTGAGATCCCGATGGCTGCCGAATCTCTAATCTCTCTCAACCGCAAGGGTTGGGTCTACTGATGCCGCTGTATCCCGGGAAGCTCCGCCACCGCGTCACCATTGAGAAGCCGGACACCGTTCAAGACCCGACAACGGGCGAAATGGTCCCAGGCTGGGCAACCGTGGCCACCGTCTGGGCTCAAAAGCGCGCCTCCAGCGCCCGAGAGTTCAAGCAATCCCAGGCTGGCCAATCCGAGATCAGCGGCGAATTTGTGATCCGTTACCGCTCCGATTTGGACGCCACCATGCGCATTGTCCACATGGGCAAGATCTATAACATCGAAGGCGTGCTGGAGGACAACGAGAGCGGCCAGGAGTGGCTGACCCTGCCCTACAGCGAAGGCGTAAACGATGGCGACTGATGGAGTCAGCTACAAAATGACCGGGCTACCTGAGCTGCTCGGTAAGCTGGACGGCCTCGAATACGATCTCAAGCGCAAGGGTGGCCGCTTTGCCCTTCGCCGGGCTGCCCAGGTTCTCCGGGACCAGGCACGAGCCAATGCTGAGCGAGTGGATGACCCGCGCACGTCAGAGAACATTGCAGCGAATATCGTCGAGCGCTGGTCGGGTCGAACTTTCAGAAAGACCGGCAACATGATGTTCCGAGTGGGTGTTCTTGGCGGTGCTCGCCAGTATGCCAACACCAGGGAGAATGTCCGGAAGGGTCGTGCTGGGCAGACATATCGAACCGATGGCAGCTCCGGAAACCCCGGTGGTGACACGTTCTATTGGAGATTCCTGGAGTTTGGGACTGAGGATGCACCAGCCCAGCCAATATTCCGGCCGGTACCTCAGCAGGCAGGCCAGCAAGCGGTTTCCGTATTCGCCAATGAGTACACCAAAAAGATCGACCGCGCCCTTAAGCGAGCCCGGAAAAAAGCAGGTGTGAAATGAGCATCAGGATTGTTCTGCCATCAGGTAAAGCACCAAAGACCGCCAGAGGTACAAAGATCTACACCGAAGATGGCCATGAAATTAAGGGCGTGACTGGCTGCAATATCGAAATCATGCCTCATGGGGCCATAACGGCTCATCTTTCGGTTTTTGTTGAGGACGTGGAAAACCTCGAACAAATAAAGGGCCAGGTGAGCATCGTCAACCCAGAAAACAAGGAAGTTGAAGCTTTTATTTCGGATTTGATGAATGAGGGTAACCAGTGACCCCGCCAGTCTTCCAGGTATGCGCCGCTGATTCAGCCGTCACTGCTCTTCTCGGTGCTGGCCCCACCCGGCTGTTTCCGTTCGGCCAGGCTCCCCAGGGCGTCACCCTGCCCTACGCTGTTTGGCAAACGATCAGCGGCCTACCAGAGAACTACCTGGGACAAACCCCGGACATCGACAGTTACACCATCCAGATCGATGTGTACGCCGGGCGAGGTAGTGAGGCCCGGCAGGTAGCCGCTGCGCTGCGCGATGCGATCGAACCGCATGCTCACGTGGTCGGCTGGAATGGGGAGAGCACCGATCCCGACACCGGGCACAAACGATATGGATTCGACGTCGAGTGGCACGTCCCTCGATAAAGCAAACAGCAACCACCCGAACAACCCGCCGCCGAGCGGGTTTTTTATTGAAACCCGCGAGAGGATTGAACCATGAGCAAGCTCACACAGGGCACCCATATTTTCTTTCTGAACACCTCCGGCCAGACTCCGGAAGTCGTCAAGGTCGATTGCGCAACCAGCTTCAACCCGGGCGGCGATCCGGCAGGCGAGCTGGACGACACCTGTCTGGACAGCAACGAAATGGAGTATGTTGCCGGCATGCGTAACCCGGGCACTGCGTCCCTGGGTATTCGTCCTGATGGCGACTACGACAGCCACATGACAATGTGGAATCTGTCCCGGATGAACCCTTCACCGGCGATGAACTGGGCTGTTGGTTGGTCTGACGGAAAAGCAACGCCAGGTATCGCTCAGGGCGTTGGCTCTGTTGCTGTTGATGCTGGCGGATCTGGTTACTCGAGCGGCACCACCACGGTCACATTCTCTGATCCTGAAGAGGCTGACGGCCGGACCGCGACGGGCATCGCAACTGTGGTTAGCGGAGCTGTCACCGAAATTACCATTACTGACCCGGGCACCGGCTACACTGCTGCTCCCACGGTGACCATTGGCGGTGACGGTACCGGTGCGACTGCAACTGCGACATTGGGCGATTACAGCTTCGTGCTGCCCAGCTCCAGGACCTGGTTCACGATGGGCGGTTACATTTCTGACTTCCCCTTCGACTTCCAGACCAACGCCCTGGTTGAGTCGGAGGTCAGCATTCGTCGCACCGGTGGTGCCCGCTGGATCAAGAAGGCCGCGTAACCATGGATTTGACCCTTGATGCACTGAAAGATATGGGCGCCTTCACCGGCGCCCCTGTCCAGAAAGAAATTGTCCTGAAGAAAGACGGCAATGACGAAAAGACTGCCACGGTCTACGTGCGCAAGCTTTCCTATTACACCGCTGTTTCGGACATTAAATCCCTAAACGCCAATTCGGATGCCGTGGCTGGCCGCATTGCCTCTGCCATTTGCGACAAGGAAGGGAAACCTGTTTTCAAGCCTGGCGATATTACTGGCGAGGCGGATCCAGATCGCGGGCCATTGAGCAGTGAAATCACCATGGAGCTGCTGCGCGTGATCGGCGAGGTGAACGGAAAAAAGACGGAGAGCTGACCGACGAGGATGAGCTCTGGCATGAGCTGGTAATGTGCGGCATTGGCGGTCCGACGATCGCCATCGCCAAGCAGACTATGAGCTATGTTGAGTTCCTGGAATGGGCCGAATTCCGTCGCAAGAGGGGCAGTCTTCATCCTGGTATGCGGACAGAAAGGGCTGGAGCGTTGGTGGCTGCCATCCTGGCAAACGTCAACCGCAAGAAAGACAGCCAGCCGGTCAGCTTTTACAACTTCGCCCCTCACCACGAAGAGCCGCAACTGTCGCTGGAGCAGGCGATGGAAACCTGGAAATAGGTTGCTAAACTCTGTGCGCATGTTTTTAAAGGGATTGATTATGAGGAATTTGCTTTTACTGGCCTGCTTAGCCTTGGCTGCGTGCGCTCAAACTCCGATGAATTTCAATGAGGATGTCACCCTAAAGCCTTGGCAGACCTCTGAGGCGCTTCAGTCTGTGAGGTTTCCGGCCAATTCTCGTGGTGGAGATCTGGAATTTTGCGTTGCAAAGAATGTCATTAATCCGGCAGTTACTTTCGCGGATAGCGCTGACAGCTTCTTTGGGGCCTTCACCGGTACTTATTACCACGACACAGACACCACTACAGTTGGGGGCGGCTCGGTAATTCAGCACTCTTCAGAAAAAGGAGTTATCGCTGTCGGCGTCACGAGCTACGAATTGTCGGCTTTGGTAAAGCGCTATGTTCGCTTTCAGTTGACCGCCACTAATGATCAGTACGAGTTCGATAAACTTGAGCAAGTGCAAGCTAATAGCGGCGCGGTACCTAACAATGGCTTCCATCCTGTTGGTGCGTTTTCAGGTGCCAATCCAAAGAAGGCACTCGAATCTTTGGAAGAAATCGCCAAAAATATCGATTACTGCAGGAATCTTTAATACTCCGGGTTTTCGGGGTAATTACTTTGCTTGAAAGTGATACCTTGCTAACCGCTACCTGTCGGTCCATAATCCGCTTTACGGAGCGTCGAAACTCCTTCGCACAGCGGTACACTGCCCCCGACAGATGGCGGTTTTTTTACGCCTAAATTGCGTCCAAAATCCGATTTCTGTCGGGAGGGGATGGAAATATAAAACCCCTCGGGGAAATACCATCCGGTCCTCTGTGTGGGACTTTCGAACCTCCCGGCACCTATTCGAGAAAACACACAGGACGTAATCATGACAATTGCACTCACCACGAACGATCTAATCGTTGTTCATCATAAGCAGCCCTGCACCACATCACTCAAAGTCGCCGAGGCATTCGGGAAGAGGCATACTCATGTCTTGAGAAAGGTTCAGGAGCTTGATTGTTCTGAAGAATTTACATCAGCCCATTTTTGGGCTCATGATCAAGAAATGACCATCGGCAACGGCGCCAAGCGGAAATCCAAAGTCTACGAAATGACCAAGGACGGATTCATGTTCCTGGTAATGGGCTTCACCGGGAAGAAAGCAGCCCAGGTCAAAGAGGCGTACATAAACGCCTTCAACGAAATGGCCGAAAAGCTCTACGGCAACCCGGCCCAGCCCAGGCGCAAGCAGAAGGCCCTGCCCAACGGGCTCAGCCTTGAGCAGCAGGACGCCATCAAGGGACTGGTAAAAGCCAGAGTAGATGCGCTACCGCCAAAGCAGCGGGCCAAGGCAGCGATCACCTGTTGGTCGTCTTTGAAAAGCAAGTTCGGCTGCACTTACAAGGAAATCGAGCCCGAGCATTTTTCGGATGCCGTAAGCCTGGTCGCCCGGGTACCTTTGGAAGGGGAATACATCGAGGCACAGCCAGAACACGCAGGCTTAACAGAACACGACCTGTCTCAGCTGCGCTGCTTGATCGGGCACTGCCGCGGCATAGATGCCTACTTTTTTAAGCGGATTGGACCGGCATTGAGAAAGCTGAACCCCGAGCTGTATTTCTCGCTTCGGGAGCATGTTTTTGTCGCCACACAGCAGGCCGCAAGCCTGGAGAAGAGATTCCTAACGGATACTGGCCAGAATATGTTGGCCTGACCGAAGGAGTCCCGCGAACCCCGCCACGGCGGGGTTTTTTAATGCCTGGAGAAAAGTGTGACCAGAATTTCGACCAAGAGAGGAAATGTTAAGGCTAAGGATGTGCGCTATTTCTTCGACTATGACTCGGAAACTGGCCGGCTCATCCGTATACGAAACATAACAGCGGGAAGAATTGGACGAGTAGTTGGGCACATAAATAGCAACTACAACAGCACAAGATCATATCGCACGGTTTGCTTCGGAGACTGCAACTGGCAGAACTCTTGGCTGGTTTGGGCTTGGCACCATGGCGAATTCCCGCCAGATCGAATTGTTCACAAGAATGGCAACTCTCTAGACGACCGAATTGAGAATCTTGCGCTGTACAGGGATATGCGCAGGCCGGTACAGGTTTCCCAGGAGGTTTCCGCTGAAGACCAGCCCGAAACAATGCTTGGCGATCTTCCTGAGCACTTAAATACCGGAATCTATGAAATCCGGAACATCAAGAACGGAAGACGCTATATCGGTAGTGCGGTGAACGTTTCCAAGCGCTGGCGCCAACACCTAAGACAGCTCGAAACCGGGAGGCACCATAGTCAATTTATGCAGCGGTGCTGGAACAAGAACGGCGCCGAGAACTTCATTTTTCGCGTAGTACTGTCCTGTGAGGCCGAAGACCTCATTGAGAGCGAGCAACGGCTAATTGATGAAATTAAGCCTGAATATAACTGCTCCCCGACCGCTTCTTCCATGCTTGGCTATCGCCACCGAGAAGAGTCCAAAAAGAAGATGAGCAAAGCGCGCGCCGGGAAGTCTTCTGCGATGGCAGGGAGAAATCACAGCGATGCAGCCAAGCTAAAGATTAGCAAGTCGAAAACAGGGACAAAGTATGGGGCTTATTCCAGGGATAGAGTCGAAAAAACGGCGGCGGCCATGCGCAAAGCAAAAAGCTCCATGACGGAAGATAAAGTGCGCCTTGTCAGAGAATTGAGGCGACAGGGCAAAACCTATACCCGCATTGCCGATCAGATTGGCTGCACATGGTATGTGGTTGCGGACATCATTCAAGGCAGGACATTTTCATGGGTGAAATAGATGAGTAGGCGCTCTTTAGGCCAGCTTACGCTCGATATCATTGCCAGGACAGGTGGATTTGTTGCGGGCATGGACAAGGCGGAGCGCCAAAGCCTTAAGTGGAGGAAGAAAGTAGAGGCAGAGGCAAGGAAAGTTGGTGTTGCTTTTGCCACTGCTAGCGCTGCCGCCGTAGCCGGAATGGGGGCAATGATAGTCTCCACCACGAACAGCGCACGCGAGATCAAAAACCTTTCCTCACTTGCCGGTGCCAGTCCTCAGCAGTTCCAGAAAATGACCTATGCCGCGAAACGCTACGGCATAGAGCAGGATAAGATCTCGGACATTCTCAAAGACACCAACGATCGCATCGGTGACTTCATCCAAACCGGCGGCGGCCCGATGGCCGACTTCTTTGAGAATATAGCGCCGAAGGTGGGCGTGACGGCTGATGAGTTCGCCCGCCTGTCTGGCCCTGAGGCACTGCAGCTTTACGTTAAGAGTCTCGAGGATGCAGAGGTCAGCCAAAAGGATATGACCTTCTACATGGAGGCCATAGCTTCAGACGCCACTGCCCTGATTCCGTTGTTACGCGATAACGGCAAAGAGTTAAAGAACCTTGGCGACGAAGCCGAGCGCACTGGCAACGTGTTCTCGGATATGGAATTTGAGCAACTGGAGTCCATCCGTCGCGGTATGGACGAGCTGACCGGTGCCGCTACAGGAATGAAAAATGAAGTAGTCCTGGAGGCGTTGCCAGCGATTGAAGACCTGGTCGATCTGCTAAGCGATGAAGGCACGATGGAATCGGCGAAAGCTCTTGGCTCTGCCATTGTCACCTCCATGAACTTCGTCATCGAGGCCATTGATGGTGCCGTTAAGGTTACGCAATTTCTGGCGGAAGAGCTGGCGGCATTCATTCATGGCCCTGCCTTTGACGACATTCCTCGGCTGACGGAGAAGCTGAATGATTTGGGGGATGCGGTTGAAGGGCAGGAAGAAAGGCTCAAATCTCTCCGGCAGACACCGAACCTCATTCCAAAAGAAGTTATTGCTACCGAAGAAGAAAGGCTGCGGCGGCTCAGGGCAGAGTATGAAGCCGTTTCTCAATTGATAGAGGACGCGCGGAAAAACCAAAGCGCCCAAGTAGGCGACGGGGATGGAACTGGCGTTGACACAATCGATACATCTGGCTCGGGCATCGACATTTCATCCGGTGGTGTATCGACAGGCACTGGCGGCTCTACCGACGAAACCGGCAATGGCGAAACCGACTATCTTCAGCGGGTACAAGCTCTTCGCCAGGCCTTTGAAACGGAAAAACAGATAGCTTTGCGCCTGTACGGGGAGCGCAACGAAGAAATCAACGAGCTATATCAGGCTGACGTGATCAGCAAGATGGAAGCCGACCATCTTAAGATCCAGTCTGAACAGGAAATGCAGGATCAACTTAAGCAGATCCGGCAAAACGCGGCTGATGAGGAAGCACGACTTCAGCAGCAGCGCCAAGCCCTTATTCTGGCTGGTTCAGAACAGCTCTTTGGTTCATTGGCCGACATCACCGGTCAGTTTGCCGGAGAGCAGACCGCACTATACAAAACCATGTTCGCGGTTCAGAAGGCCGCGGCCATCGCTCAGTCTATCGTCGCAATTAACACCGGCATTGCACAGGCGTCTGCCGTTCCATTTCCCGCCAACCTTGCCGCCATGGCATCAGTGGCCGCCGCTACCGCTGGAATTGTTAGCAACATTCAGGCGGTATCAATTGCCGGCATGGCCCACGACGGCATCGACAGCGTGCCAAAGGAGGGCACCTGGCTTCTGGATAAAGGGGAGCGAGTCCTCACCTCCCCTCAAGCTGACAACCTCGATGCCTTCCTTGCCAGGCAGCAAGCTGGCGGAGGATCCGGAACTGTGGTCAACGTCATCGAAGACAATTCGCGGGCCGGAGAAACAGAAACCAAAAGAGGTAGCGACGGCCAGGAAGAGGTTAATGTTTTTGTCGCTGACATTATGGGCGGCGGACCGAGAGCAAAAGCCATGCAAACCGCATTTGGACTCAAGAGGCAGGGCTACTGATGGCAACCGAGAAACAGTTTCCCAAGTACCTGCCAACGCCACTCCGTAGCGGTTACGGACTCAAGCCAGCGCCCACGTTTGCCAGGACCAGCATGGCCAGCGGTCGTGCCAAACAACGCCCGGTCAACACCACTGTGCCAACAATGGTTCCTGTGGCGTTCCTTCTTACCCAGGAACAGGCGCAACTCTTCGAAGCCTGGTTCAACTATGAAATCAGCTATGGAACCGAATGGTTTAACTGCCAGCTGGATTCTCCTATGGGGCTCCGTCCTTATGAGTGCCGATTTACCGGAATGTACGAAGGCCCGAAGCTTCGCGGATTGAGGCACTGGGAATACAGCGCGGAGTTCGAGATCCGAGAGCGCCCCGTCCTGAATGAGGAATACTGGCTCTATGGTCAGTCGTTTGTCCAAAACCAGAGCATTATCGACGTGGCTCTAAACAGCCTGTGGCCTCAACCATGAGCATTATTGAAACGGTCTACGCTTCGGCGCCGTCTGAACACGTGATTCATCCAACACTCGAGATCCTGGTACCGAACTTCGAGCCTATCCGGGTTGTGGCGTCCTTCGAGGATCTGACGGCAACGCTTGAAACTGGCGAAACCGTAATCTTCAACGCGGGCCCGTTTGAATACAAAGAGCCGTCCAAGAACACTCAGGGAAACCAAACCCTGAATTTCTCCATCGCTAACGTCACCGGCGAGGCCCAGAAAGCTGTGGAGGCCGCACTGGAGTCTGCCGAGGAAGTGCCTGTAAATTACCGGGTGTTCCTCTCCAGCGATCTCTCAGCGCCTGCCAATAAGCCCTACAAGATGACACTCAGAGGCGGAACTTTTGAAGGCATGATGGTGCAGATCGAGGCCGGGTATTACGACCTTCTGAATGCCGCGTGGCCCCGAAAGCGCTACACGTCCGAATTCGCTCCCGGTCTGAGGTACATTTAATGACACTTGATGAGATCCTGGCGATTCCATACGAGCCGAATGGGCGCTCTCAGTCCGGAGCTGACTGCTACGGCATTGTTCGGATGGCCCGCGTTTATCTGTTCAACAAGCCCTGGATGCCGGTTCATGGCGGTGTTGAGGGCAGTGACAAACGAGCGCTCACTGAGGCGGTCCGAGCGGAGTCGCCAAACTACCGTGAAGTCAGACCGCAACCAGGAGCAATTGCTTGCGCCTTTCGCGGCACCCTCTGCACCCACATCGCCATCGTGATTGATGTAGATGGAAAGCGCATGATTCTGGAAACCGATGAACCTGGTAGAGGTGGCCATGGCCCGCGGCTGGTCAACTTGCGGTATTTCGAGCAGCGGTTTCTGAAGGTTGTTTACTATGACGATTAAAGTCTACAGCAGCATCATGCCGGGTGATCCGGCCGAGACTTACGATCGTTCGGGCTTAACCGTTGAAGCCTTCGTTAAATCCTTCACGCCGAATTACCGACGCGGTGATTCTCAGCCGATTTCCTGCATGATTAACGGCTCCATCGTGAAGCCTATGGACTGGGCCGATGTTGTTATCAGTGAAAGCGATGTTGTGGAGTTTCGACCGGTTCCCTATGGCGATGTGGTCGACGCCCTGGCCGTTGTGTTTCCGACAGTCTTCGGCCCGATTGCGGGCCCTCAGCTGGCGATCGAGGCGCTGATCGACATTCCCGGCCAGCAAGGCGGCCAGGGATCTCAGGGTAGCCAGTTAAATCCGGCTGACGCGCGGGCCAATATCGCCAGGCTTGGTCAGGGAATCCCCGAAGGTTTCGGTTATTACATTCGCTACCCGGATTACCTGAATCAGCCGCGCGCCTTTTACCAGGACCGGAAAACTCAGGTGATTCGCCTGCTGCTTTCTGTTGGTGTGGGCGAATACGAGATTGATCCGGACTCCGTGAAAATCGGTGAGACGCCAATCAATGAGCTGAACAACGCGGACTTCACCATCTATGAGCCCGGCGCGGATCTTTCCGGTGTCCCGAATCATGAGAATTGGTTTCAATCGCCCGAAGTTGGCGGTACGCAAGGAAGCGCTGGCATCCGGTTGAAGGGCGTCACCTATGATCAGCGCACTTATTTTGGATCCGGCACGGCATCAGGTGACGCGATAACCGGCATAACAGTAGGCGAGTTGTGGGAGGCCGGAATATTTGGGTCTATAAAAATGACCCAGTCGATAACCATCACCGACCCGGGCATTGGTTCAACGCTTATTTTCAATGGCGACTTTCAGCACCTTGCCGCTGGCATGACCGTCAACATCGAATCCAATCTCGACGTGAATGGCACCTACGTTGTTTCAACAATCAACGCAGCCAAGGATGAGATCGAGCTGGAGACAACCGGCGGCGATCCTGTAACGGATTCATCTGGCCTTTCCGGTGCCATGTCCATCGACAAAGCGGGCACAGAGTACGCGCTGATCTCAGTTCCCAGCGATACAGAGATTCAGGTTGAGCGCCAGCTGGCGGACGGTTCACCTGATCCCGACTGGGATGGGAACCTACCCTCAGCTTCTGTGACCCTGGAGATTATCTGGAGCGCCGAAGAATTTACCGGCAACAGGGCTGGGCCATTTGTTGTGTGCCCGGATGGTGAAACCACTGACACCATTGAGGTCGATCTTTTCGCTTCCTCTGGCTTGGGCGTAGTTGACGGTGAGTCCATAAACGCCAGGAGCCGGGACATTCGGATCGAATACCGCGAAGTTGGCGCTACGACCTGGCAGGAACAGATTGAAACGGTCAGCGGTAGCACCCGCGACCAGCTCGGCTGGACATTTACCGTCAACCTTGCCTCGGCTATAAGGCCAGAGATCCGGGTGAGCCGTCTTGGAGCGGAGGATGTGTCGGTCACCTCCTTGGATCGGCTGGACTTCACGGCGCTGCGCTGCAAATTACCAACGGTAACGAGTTACGAAGGCATAACCACGATGGCCGTGGATATTGTCGGTTCTGATGAGATTGCCAGTAGCTCCAACAACAAGATCAACCTGGAATTCACACGCAAGTTGCCAACGATAAGCGACGGTGAATTCACGGCCAAAGCGGCGACCAGGAGCATCAGTGCAGCTGCGTGTTATGTCGCCAAGTCACTCGGATACGCAGACGACCGGATCAACCTGGATGAGATGGAGCGATACGAGGCAATCTGGACGCCTCGCGGTGACACCTTTGACTATGTGTTCTCAGATGGAACCGCCAAAGATGCGATCGACACCATTCTGAGGGCCGGCTTTGCCGAAATGACCCTGGAAAATGGCGTCATCACCCCAGTCCGCGACCAACCGCGCGAAAAATTTGAGGACGGCTACAGCCCGGAGAACATGACAACTCCACTCCGTCGCCAGTTCCAGGGCAAGAAAGTGGATGAGCCAGATGGCGTAGAGGTTGAGTTCACCAAGGCCGGCACCTGGACCACGGAAACAATCCAGTGTCTGCTTCCAGGAGACCAGGCGGTCAAGCTCGATAAAGTAAACCTCAAAGGCGTCACAGACCAGACTCGGGCCTGGCGAATCGGCATGAGACGAAGAAGAGCGCAGCGTTATCGCCGCTGGACGTACTCCTTTGAAACGGAGCTGGACGCGCTCAACAGTCAGTACCTGTCCTATGTTCCGCTCGTGGACGATATACCAGGCTACGGCAAGGTCTCGATTCTGCAATCCATCAGCGCTGATCGCATTGTTGTTTCTGAGCCGCTTGAGTTCGAGGCAGGCAAAACGCACGTGGTTGCTTACCGCTCCGAATCTGGTGAAGTTGTCGGGCCGTTTCCGGCAACGCCAGGGCCTGACAACTACACAGCGCTTGTCTCAATCCCTCTGCCATGGCCGGCCGTCCCCCCTTCGGACAGAGAGCCGACCCATATTTACTTTGGCACAACCGATCGCTGGAGCTTTCCGGCCTTGGTTACCGAAATCAGTCCGAACGGACCGCTCTCTGTTGGCGTTACGGCGACCAACTACGATGAGCGCGTGTATGCCGACGACGACAACGCCCCAAGCTAAACGTTATTCCCCAAAATAGCCCGCCACTGAGCGGGCTTTTTATTGCCCGGAGCTTTATTTATGACCAAGTACAACACTGGCAACCCGGTTGGCAGCGCTGATCCGCGTGACCTTCACGATAACGCGCAGGTTTTTGACGAGCAGGTAAACAACGTTTCCAGCCCAACTGTGGTTGATCGCCTTGGCAGAGTAAGGACTACCTTGGCCAGCCAGCTTGGTTACAATTTTAAGGGCGACTACGCTGCTGGCATTAAGTTGAGCAGCTACAATGACATCATCCGCTATAGTGGCGAGTTCTATGGGCCTTCTGCGGTTGCGACCTTGCCATATACTACAACCGTAACGACACCTGATTCTGATACAAATTTGGTGGCTCGTGGTGACGCAGTCCTTAGGCAAGAGCTATCAGGTGATCCGGCTTCCGGTTTTGGGGCATTGCTGGTTAAAGGCAGCGCAATCCATGTGGATACAATCGCCAAAATGCAGGCTCTTCCTGGGCTGCAATTTGGAACTAAGGTTAGTGTCGCGGGTAGTGAGTTCTTGTTCGATGGGTCTGGCTTTAAAAACATTTCTGGGTTTATTTCTCCAGATGCCTTCAATGTGCCAACTGATGGAACTAGCAGCGCCCGAAGCGCGATAAACGACTGTATTGCCTTCGCCAAAGCCAACGGCATCAAGCGAATTCGGATCGTACCCAGAATCTACAGCCTGCCAGCCGGCACCGAAACCGTGAGCGATTACGGGGTACGGGTGCACGCCGACCCGGCCATCGATATTCAAGGGCTGTACTCCGTCATGATCGACGGATGCGAAGGGCTGGAAATCGACGCCACCGGAGCCACGTTTATCACGGACAGCGGGTGTCCGTTTGTTGGCTATCGGTCGCTGGATTGCGTGTTCAAGGGCGGGGCGTTTCAAGTGTCCGACACCGAAGGCAACGTGATCACTAATCAGGCGTCGGCGGTTAGCTGGATTCGGTCGATCAACTGCCGGGGCAAGCGGATCACCGTCGATGGCTACTATCGAAATCTGGTGGCCTATAGGGCGCCGGGCTGCGGGTTCGACGATTGGTGTCAGTCGATCAACGCCCTGTATTACAACTATTACCAGGCGTCGGCGCTGGACGTGAGTCTCGGGCGCGATCCAGTGGAAACCGAACATAAAACCGTGGGGGTCTACGCCAAGGGTGGGCGCTACGGGAATTACTTCAACGATAACGGTGTATTCATCCTGTGCCAGTCGGAAGACTGCTCGCCCAGCGGAAACATTGCCTCGCATTTCAAAACGGAGCGCGGAAACTACCGGGTGCTAGATTGCACGGTCAAAGAAACCAGCGTTCAAAACGGCGGCGATATCATCAACGGGATCACGGCGCAACGAACGCAGGCGGTTACTGCCGACCTGATAGGGGTGTCGATTCAGGGCTGTGACGTTCAAGGCTGTTACAAATCCTTTGCGCTCGGGGGTCTTGATGGCTTTACGTTCGCCGGCAACAAAGCGCGGGGCTATTACCAAACTGGCTTTGCGCTGATCTCGCAAAAGCTCGGAGCCACCGATTACCGTCTGAAAAACGGCACTATCACCGGAAACGAAGCCGGGTCAATGGCCGATAATTCCACCAGGGCAGCTACCGGAAACGACAAAAACGCCGGGCTGCAACTGGAAGAAAACAACGGCCTTGCCTTTGAAAACCTGATCGTGGCCGGTAACACCGTGGACGCGCTGGGCGATAACACCACCAAAACACCCGATTACGGGGTGTACGTGGAAGCCAGTCAGGGCGGCATTATCACCGGGCCGAATGCGTTTGCAGAAAACTTGACCAACGTGCTACCGGCGTGGCTGTATAGCCAGAGACTGGCCAAAAACACCGTGGCGTTTAGCTCACAAGGCACCACGGCCAGCCCAGCGCTGATTGACAAAAAGTACGCCCTCGGCGGATCGGTTCGGGTTTTTAACAGCAGCGTCGCCTTGCCGGCAGCAGAGACTGGCATGGAGATATTCATTTGCGCCACCTCATCAACTGTGAAGATCTTTGCTGATGGCGCCACCGATTCGGCGACCAGCAGTGACACCATTTATGTGTCAGGGGGCGGCAGTACTCAGCGTAACATTCAGTTTAATGGGCCGGGCACAGTAAAACTAACTTGTGCTGTAAGTGGTCAATGGTCCCTAGCTCCAGACGGAGGAACCACTGTATCGGTGACGCCTTAAACTGGTGGGAAATTTAACTGCTCAGGTTAGTTTTCTGAATAGCCTGGTGTGGGCATTTTGTGGCCACAGCATAAACATGGATGTGCATTGATAGGATGATGTGGGCGAGGGCGTCCGGAACGACCTTATTAAAATCAGCTAGTTATAATTGCTAGTAGCACTCATAATGCTGGGGTCGGCGGTTCGACTCCGCCCCTTGCTACCAAGATTCAAAGGGTTACGACGCAAGTCGTGACCCTTTTTTTATGCATGTCCCCCGCTGCCCCGGACGGTGGTAATATCTCGCCTACCTCTTTTATCGAGCGCATGATAACCATAAGGAAGTGACTTTGAAGAATCTCATTCTGATTGCCCTGGTCGCCTTCGGCGCATGGCAGCTCTATCAGTCGAAGCAACCCGAGAGCCAACCCCTTTCGGTGGCTAATCCAATGGCTGAACACAAGGCATTGATCGAAGAAGCCAAGCGGGTAACACAGTTCAAATGTGATGGACGGCAACACTGCACGCAGATGACGTCCAGAGCAGAAGCCGTGTTCTTCATCAGGAATTGCCCAAACACCAAGATGGACGGTGACGGTGACGGAATTCCGTGTGAGAACGATTCCAGATTCTGACCGCCAATTGGATTGAAAGTGGAAACCAACAAAGCGCTGTAATAAAACGATGAGCTAGTCACAGTTGCTCACGAGACTTACCATGCCAGACACTAAAAAAGTATGGGTGAAGGGACACGAATTATAGGAGGAGGCGCCGAGTCTGGCCCAGCGCCTGACCATGTTCCCGTTTCAGGTCCACCCGGAGTTGGAAAAATCCGGCTCCAATTGCTTCTGTTTTCTTCTTCAAACCGCATGTTTCCGGGGGTAGTCCGAGGGGAGCAGGCCACGCAGACTGCTCAACTAGAAATTCCCCGCTACTGAGCCAGATATCTATGCTTCAGATTTTCTTTGTGCTTTTCAGTGTAGTAATCACTAATTCGCATAATGACGCCCTGGCGGAAAAGATCGTCGAAACAACGATCAAACTCCTCAGCAATACCAGATTCTTTGAAAACCATCTTGTAAGGGCTAGGGTTGAAGATTGGAGCAAACTCAAGTTGAGCTTGTTTCGAAACCAAACGATCGCTTCTCTCCGACTCCTCGATCAGCCGCTCATTTACTTCAGCAATGATGAGACCGTCGGCCAAAATGGCATCTACTCTCCCTCTCAGTAGCAATCGGGAGTGAATAGTCTGATCGGCAATAGTGAGAATCGAACCAAAAGCCTCAGCTTTCTTTTCCAAACCAAGAATTTTGGGTCCGTCCTGGAAGGTAACAACGTCCAGCCCGTCTAAATCATCCAATGTTTCAATCGAAGCCTGCTCAGAGGCATCATAAAAGGCACCGTTTTGATACCAGATGTAGGCAGCGGTAGGAAAACCTGGCAAGGATTCGGCGAGGGGTACTGTCATCACCCCGTCTGCCCTTTCAAGATATTGGAAGCTCAACCAATGCCGCCCGAACGGTTGTATCAAGAAGTTGGCCTCGTAACCACAATAAGCGAGGGTACGGTCTACTATTGCTATGTCTCTTCCATGTCCCCCCTCTTCCGATGCCCCGGGTGTAGGGCGACACGCTAAATTCGACCGAACTTCACGATAAATAGAATTCCCGTTTTTGCGTCTGGTAAAACCCAGTTTGCGATAAACATCCCGGTTAACCTTCCTTTAAATGCTCCAAACATCCTATGAGGTGGTCTTCATTCACGGTATAGGGTCTTACAATTGCGAACCACCTTTCTAGAACCATACCCGCATTCGGCCTTTGACGTCCGCACCACTTCGAAAATGGCCGCCTTGTTGTCTATCAACGACCAAAACTTCATGCGTTGGAAATGCGTGTGGTGTTGCGGTTGCTTGCAAGCCTGACCCGCTCAGCCAGGTTTGCGTGAAGGACGTTGCAGGCAACGGTCGCACAAAGCACGTGAAGCTGCCCCGGTCATCCATCCTTCAAACTTGCAACCCAGAAGCGCCAGTCTGACTCGTCTGGGAAAGATCCAGTTCCAAATAAACAGGCGTGTTTGGAGACCCCAGCCCAGGGGAACTTCTTCCAACCGGTTGCCTTTGGCGTCTGTGATATGAAAGTCCAATTTTTTTTCACTCCTCGTCCCCCATCGGTCGCTACAGCTCCCGCATCTCCTGCTGGAGCTTGTCTGATCTTCAGCATCTTTCCGTATTGAGCCGACAGTGCTTCGCGCCACAATCTGCGGCTCCTTGATCTTTTGGACGGCACGACCGCTTTAGTGGGCAACTTCTAACGGTCGATGAGTTAATGTATCTTCAACTCTCCGGTGTTCTTTAGTGGCTGCACCCGAAGTCTAGAGAACAACAGCCGGCCTTTCGTGCAGGAAAGGCAAGGGCCTTCTAAATGAATTAGTCGAGGCGAAGAAGTAGCCGCCGAGCGATAACGAACAGAAGGTCTCACAGACTGCTGTCTTATTGCATCTTCGCTCTCAGAAACTCGTCGGGGGTGTACCCCATCGCACGGCAAACCGCCAACTCTTCACTGTTGAGCCGTGCCGAGGCAGGGCCTGTTGAACCATGCAGCTCGCTACATTCAGCACTCGTCGCCTGCTTCTGTTTGGTCCTCAAAAACTCGACCGGATCGGTTCCCAGCGCGCGGCATACAGCCCGTTCCTCTTCCGTGAGCCTTTCACTTCCTCTGTATGGAGTTGCTCTACTGGTCCGCTGCGCAGATCGAGCCGCCGCCACATCAGCAATACCGTCAATCGCCGGGTTGTTGGTTACCGCCACCATCAATAGCTCGGTCACAGTGCCACTTTTATCGTATTTGAAAACCGGGGACAGATACCGATACTCATCGCCCTCAATCATCGCGGTTGCCCGCGCTGTCCATTCGACAGCTATGGCGTAAAGTCCATCACCCTCGCGCCACTCTAACCGCTCAAACCAGCCGGCAGCGGGCGCGGGATTGCCTGAGGTTTCAGCATAGAGCGTCTGGTGCTCGTAATCGATTACAAACGGAGTCTGTCGCTGTCCAGACAACGCTATCAGTTCACGGGCGGAAGCGGCATCCATGCGCCAGCCTGCAATGCCAGTTGGGCGACCATCTCGGGCACGAAACACGCCAGCCGGGAACAGCTGGATATCGTTAGAGGGCGTTCGGAGCCTGGCAGTTAATGCCGCAATGCTTATCATACGATTCCTCTCCCACACTTGGTCTGCATAGCGTTATCTTCTCCGTGAATTCTCACATTGCGCCATTTGTTCAATCTCCAGCTTGCCAGGCTTGATGAGCTGGTAGAGGCGAGCAAAGAAAACGGCACATCTGGTTAAGTGGGCCATGGGATCAACCCCTGCCTTGCTCAAGAAAAGACTCGACTTAAGGTTAAAGGATGGCCTCCCAATTTCGCAGACAGCCTTGCCTGGAATAGCTGTGCTAGAATGGAACCCAGCGCGTTCAGAATGGCCGCATACGATGTTTCTGAACGTGGCGCTGGTCCCTGATGCGGCGGGGGCAGAGCGTCCCTTCTGCTCTGGTTATACGCGTGCGGACTGATCGATTGCTTCCGAGCGCCCTCTGATCTTTCGCATTCGGAAGCGAAGCGATAGCCGCCTAGAGCGTTCTTTCAGGACTCTGACGACTTGACAACGCGGGATCTTGAAGGCGTGAGCTAGTTGGCCGTATGTCCAGCCCTCGGCGCGAAGCGCAACAATGGCCCGCCTGCGATACAAATGACGACGCAGTACCAATAGTTGGGCCAGGTCCAGGGCGTTTTTTTGAAGCAGCTCAGTAGCAACCTGGGCGTCTTCAGCCTCAAGGGTCTCCCAAACCTGCACTACTTCCACGTTGTCCTCAGTTGAGGAAAGCCTCGCATCCATTAAGGCGTCAGCAATTCTCAATGCTGAGTCCGGAGACTCAGCAAACAAGGCGCGAAAGTCTTCATTTGCGACAGCCCAGATTTCGTCATCTGAAATCAATCCGTCCGCCCATGCCGTCGCCAACTCCCGGCTTCTGAACTTGTCTGGTGAACACGCCATGATTACCTCGTTTTTAATAAATGCCTGTTGGGAACATCAGCACTGCGGATCGGCGGGGTACGTGCTCCCTGATCCCTTGGACGGCAAGACTTCCTCAGTCGGCAACTTCTAACGGTCGGTGAGTTCATGTATTCTTTAAGCTCCGGTGTCCCGTAGTGGCTGCACCCGAAGTCTAAGGAAACACCCGCCGGCCTCTCGTGCAGGAGAGGCAAGGGCCTCAAGTTCACCCATCCAGAAAGATCCCGCATGCTTTAAGCATGATCTCGCAGTGAAACCCAAAAGCCGGACCAGTTAATTCCATTGCCCCCGCTAAGAATCGCGGCTATTCCTGTGCTTCTCTGTGTTTTTTCAAAATGTTCAGGATTTGGCGGTCAGTAAGTTGGAACAGCTCGGCAAGCTCGTTTAACTTCCAACCGTCTCGCCTGAGTGCTGCAATTCTGCGTCTGCGGAGTGCATTTTTTAGGGGCGAAAGAGTTGGAACTTTGATCCGACACCCTCGATAAATGTTGCACAACACTTCAACGTCGGCTTCATCCATCATTGACCGCAAGCTACTTGTCCTGCTGGTCGTCATTGGCACCCAAACGTCGCGGCCTCCCGCCGCAAGAGCAAGCCTGATTGCTGTTTCAGGCGAGACTTCAACCAATGCCCCAAAATCCGGACCCACTGATTTCATCAGTTCATCAGAAGAAAAAGCCCCCTCTCGGTAGGCTTTAAGAAGATCGATTTCTGTCGATGGTTGAGGTTTGATAGACATTGCGTGCACTCTCTTTCCCGCGAAACCTTTCGCTAGGAAAACATGAAGTGGGGCAAAGGCAGGACGCGAAAGGATTCGGTACGGGAGCCGGAGGGTTTAGGTGTCTGGGGGATATCTGAGGTGGGGACTGTTCAGAGGACGCTAATAGAAACTGGGCTGTGTTCATAAACGTGACTCCCCCGGAGGGAAAAGCCACGTTTACATTTATGACACTTCGAGACTATGGAACGCTGGCGACCATCTCACTCAAAAGTGCATCGGCGAGCTGAGGCTTTTGGGCACCTTCCATATCACCATACTTCTCGGCAACGGGGTCTGCGTAGCCGTTCCGAGGGCTTCCCGACGCGGCAGACTGTGCAGCGATTATATTCTCCAGCTGTTCCAGTTGCTCAGCCGTCAGCGTGAAGGCGTCGAGCATTTCGAGCCGCTTCAGCTCAAACATCCGACGTTTCGCGGTTTGAAGATCATTTTGATGTCGATGGCGCTGCATGTCCCAGGATTTTAGATCAGAGTCCAAATTATCACGCAGTTGCACGGCATCTTTGAAAGCCTGCTCAGCATCCCTCAGAGCTGAGCTTGCTTGCTGCACCTCTGTAGATGTTTTGGCAGATCGCAACGTCTGTTCCGCCTGGGATTTAGTTTCCCTGGCATTGGCAATGCCCTGTTCAGCTGCTGGCAATAGCTGTACTCGGATTTCTTCTGCTCGGGCTTGGCTGCTCTCAAAGTCCTCTTTTCGAGCAATATAATGAGTGATCGCTTGTTGAAGTGACATTACTGACGACCTCCAATAGTGTTGATGACAGTTTCGGCGAGATCCGCCAGTTTCTGCTTACGATATACTTCCGGATCGTGACCCATTTGTCGGGCTACGAGAAGATCCTCTTTATTTAGCTCCCGCAGCTTCTCAACGGTGGTCCCTTTTTTCTGGGCATACGTCTTCAGGCGATCAGCATAATCCTGCTCGGTCACGACATTTCGCAAAGCGACATTTTTTTCTTCCGGAGTGATTAATTCACTCATAACTGGTGCTCCTTGTGTTACATCGGTGTGCGCTTGGGGCGCGTTTAATCCGGTGGGGGCTGCCGGAGGTTCTTTCCCCTGAAATCTTTCGCAAGGAAATCACGGAAGGTGACCCTCAGATGACACGAAAAGATTCAGGCGAGATTCAGACTTCCATAGTTCAATTTTGTGAGGTGCAAGCGGCTCACTCGCAACGGCCAACCGCCTCACTACTCAGCAGGTGCGTTAGACCCGCGTTAGATTCCCTCAGGTGAAACGGAACGGGCGGCAAGGCTCAACGAGTCGCTGAACTCCGGACGATCCGCCAGGAGGCTCTCAGGGCCTCCTGAGAACTCCGACCGATTCAAGGCCGTTTCGAGACGCTCAAGTAGCTGTTTCTGATGGTTACCAAGTTCCCCGCAGAGCCACACGCCGTACTCAATGTTCTCCATTGACTCCAGTGTTGGCTGTTTGTGGGTGAGGTATTCCTGCATCAGCTCAGACATGGCCATTACAGCGCTGGACGCCTTGCTCACGTCCAGCACAATCCAGGTCACAGAATCCTTGAGCGCCTTCCGGCCCTCAGGCGATAACAGCTCTGCTTGCGTTGCGTGCATTCCCATTCTTCCGGTCTCCCAAGGATTAAACGTGTTTGACGATTTCGGTGGTGACTCGCTCGTCACCCAGTTCGGCGGCTGCGTTGAGCGCCCTGACAACCAGGTTGTTGATGGCCAGCGGGTAGAGATCGCTCACCACCTGGCCTTTGTCCTTCCGGCGCAGACGCTGCCGGATGGCTTCTACCGCCTGGGGCTCAATAACCTTGGGCAGGGAGGAGCCCACCCGCTCCAGCTTGTAGTTGAGGTAGTTCTCCAGCTCGTCATCCAGCGGGCGAAGGTCTACCGTAATGCAGCGCCGGATGAGTTCACGCGCCTGGCTGTTCCGGTGCTCCTGGAGCTTGAGCCCCAGCTCGGTCTGACCGATCAGGACAATCCCGAGCAGTTTCGTGAAGCCGTCCTCCAGCTCCCAGAAACGCTTGAGGTAACGGAGGGTGGGAATGGTGAGGTCATGGGCCTCCTCGATCACCATGACGTGCTTCTGACCTGAGCGAGAGGCGTCACGCAGCAAGCGCTCCACCTGGCGAGCTTTCGCCTCCAGGGACCGCTTGGGGTTCTCGCCACTGATATCGGCGATGATGGCCTCACAGAGCCCCGCCGCCGTGATCCGAGTCTTGTCGATGATGGACGGCATGATGACGGTGGTCTTGCCATCACGGCGCAACTCATCCATCAGCATGCGGCGCATGGTGGTTTTTCCGGCTCCGGAATCAGCAACCACAGCCACAATGCCTTGGGCCTGGGCTGCATGGCGCATGGATGCCAGAACGTAGCGGTATTCGTTGGTCATAAATACGTCCTCAGCGCTGCGCACATCGTCAACAAAGGGGTCACAGAACAAGCGGAAGTGCTTCAAAGTATCTTGTGCTAACATAAAAAACTCCTTGTGGTTGCCTTCTCAAGGTGCCGGTAGATGGCAGTCTCCGGCGGGCAGGTGGCATTGGTGCTGTCACCTGCCCACTTCTTCCAGCAGCGGCTCTGCCGCCACTCCGAACTTCCGGGCCATCTGCCCAGTAAACTCAGACAGCTCCTCATCTGGTATGCCCTCCGGGTAACGTTGCTTGAACTCGCGGGTCAGTTGCTTGGCTGCCTCGCTGCCAGGCTCAAGGCCAATGCTGTCTCGAATCATGGGAACCGCCTTCACGTAAGGTGTCCGGCTGGCCAGCGCCCGCTTGGGTTGCTGAAGCTCCAGGGCTTGCCCCTTGCGCTCCATGAAGTCGGGGACGGTAGCCGCTGCAACATCGGCGAACGGATCAATCTGACCCTCAAAGGCTGGCTTGCGAGCCTTCCGGGCTTCCTTCACGGCCTGGTCCGTCTCAACCCCATAAGCCTCACGGTTCATCTGCTTTCTGAGCTCGTCAGTAGGCGTCTCCCGCATGCTGGCGTAGTTCTCGCCATACACCGGAGCGCTTGCGTTGAAGCCCGCAGCGTCCCGCTCGATGGGCTCTAGATCGTAATGGACCTTCTCACCGTCCAGGTTCTCGTGAATCACAGTGACGGTCGGGGCGAGATAAGGGTTGTAGGTCACCTGAACCTGATCACCAACGCAGACATCCGAAATGCACTCAACCGAATAGGTGTGCGAGCCAATGCCGGTGATTGCGTAGGAGATCGTCAGGTCTCCGGCCACCTTGCGCGTTACCGGTCTGGCCTTCTGTAGCAGTGCCAGGCAAAGCTCACGGGGCGGGCAGATCCGCAGATGTTCAGGGCGAATCGTCTGCCAAAGCCCATGCCGCGTGTGGCCATGGCGACGGTGACGACGAGTGCCGTTGAACATCTTTGCCCATTGCTGAGCCTTTTCGTTCAGTTGCTCGATAGAGTCGATCCGGTACATGGACAGCCGGCTCTCGAACTCGCATTCCACCAGGTCATGCGTGCGCTCAACCTGGCCTTTGGCACGGGGTGAGCCCACCTCGTGGGCGTGGTGCTTCACCTGGAGCCGGTCCAGCATGCCCTTGACCAGGTGTGATTGGTTCGCGGTACCGGCGTCCCAGATCAGCATGAACGGCACGCCGTGAAGCGGGTCGCCATCACGCTTAGCGAATGCATCCAGCAGGAACTCAACCAGCGTCTCAGCGTTCTCACCAGGCGTGTTGTAGTACTTGACGAAGAACGCGCCGCTGTTGTGGTCGGTTACCAGGTAACGCAACACCCGGTCATTCTTTACCCGATAGACGTTCTCCAGCTTGTTCTTGTAGAACTCATCACGGGGCATCACCTTCAGCCCCTCCGCCTTGGGCAGGTAGTACAGAACGCACACCGACACATCGAACTGCCAAACGTGGTTGGGGTGAAGGCTGCGCACCTCTGTGTGCGGCTTCGGCTTGTTCATCTGCTCAGGGTGAACCCGGTGGCGGCGCATCTCACGGGACACCGTGACCTCAGACACGTCAGACGCAATCCAGCCGTTAGCGTTGGCAATCTCTACCGCCTGTTTCAGGCTCATCAGTTGCTTGCCGTTGTCACGGCTGGCTTGCATGATCAGGTTGCTGATCCTGATGCACTGCTCACGGGTCACGCTGGACTGGCCCCGGTCACTCCGGGGCTTCCGGGACTTCACAAAGCCCAGATCCTTAAGGCGCTCACGAACCCATTGCTCTGAGTAGTTCAGGGCGGTCGCGGCCTGGCTGATCAGCTCCCCGCGCTTTCCGTGGCCCGCACTCTCAAGCCTGGCCCCTACGTTGAGCAGGTACTGCATGGTATGGGCTTCCAGATCCATCACGCCGTTTCTCCCTCAATCACCTGGTCAAAGGCTTCCAGGTCTGCCACAGGAATGCCCAGCAGCTGCTCTGGCAGGATGTCGTACTGTCGCCCCAGCAAAAGGGCATGGCGGAAGACGCCGCGCAGCTCGGCATACAGGCTCTCTTCCAGGTGGTCCGTGCGGTCTTCCAGGTCCATGATCTTCTCGACCGCTCGCGCCAGCTCGTTGAGCATGGAGATGCTGGACAGAGCCTTATCCATCAGCTCGGACTTCAGCAGCTCGTCACGCTCTGCCCGCTTCTGTGCCGCCTGATCCGGTGTCAGGTCCCGGCGCAACTCACGCTCCAGCTCGTTGAGCTTCTTCTCCTTATCCTCCAGCAGGCGCTGGTCTACCTGGCGTTCTGACTCCAGGTGTTTGACCTTGTCGGTCAGCTCCTGCTTTTCCTGGTCGAGCTTCTCCTTTTCCTTGGCGTGGCGGGCAGACAGATCATCAATCAGCTCCAGGAGGGCATCCTTATCATGTTTTTCGGCGGCAGCCTTGGCCTCTTCGATGATGCCTTCAGGGGCTCCCCGGAGCAGGCGCAGCTGATCCCGCTTGACTCCCATCTGCTGCAATCCATCCAACGCCTCTCCGAATACGTCATAGTTCTTGATACTTTCGTAGACCTTGCTGTTAGAGAGGCCGAGAGCATGCTTGCAGTAGTCTTCGAAGTTTCGCGCGGCGCGGACTGCTCCGCTGCCATCGGTGACCACTATGTGCCGCCAGAGGTCGCGCTCCTTAACTTCTTTCGCCATCCTAATTTCAGCGGCGCGGAAAAACTGATTAAGCCCCCGAAGGAATGCCAACTTTCCGTGCATCTGGTTGGCAATGTCACGATCCACGAGGTCGCCAGCCTGCAAGGCAAAGCCATCGCGGAACTGGTTGGTTTGCACTTCCGCTTTGGCGACGAGATGGCTCTGTTCAACCTGGTGATTGAACTCGGTTACTTCCTCGCTGATTTTTTTATTGGTCATCACGGAGTGTCTCCCCTGCTACTCGTGCGTACTCGCTCTCGATCTTGTGAATCCGGCCCAGTTGGTGGCGCTTGTATTGAATGGCCAGCTCAAGCCAGCGCTCACCGGGAGCCCAAAGCTTCTGATTGCTGCCCTTGCGCCGGTAATCCACCACCCAGCCTGATTCCTCAAGGGCCTCCAGGGCACGACGTGCTGAGTGGTAAGTAATGCCAGCGTGTTTGGCGATCTCGTCGATGGAGCAGCCATCAAAGCCGACCTCCATCATTGCGTTGAGGGTTCCGACAACGCGGTTAGGGCTGGTTGCTTCTGATTTGCTCACTTTCGGTCTCCCTTGGTGCGGTATTTCAGTCTGTTGATGTAGCGGTTGAGACCGGAGCGGCTGGGGGCTCTCTCAGCACCGAACTTCTTGATGCACTCCCGCCGGAGATGCTCGATTGAGAGGCCTACCGACTGAGTGAGAATGAAAGACTCCAGCTCAGGATCGAGCTCAACCTTGCACGGGCGGCGCTGAGGGTCGCGCAGCAATCGAACGATGGTCACCGGCTGCTCGTCGGGCTCTGCCCTGGCAACCTCGCGCAGCTGCTGAGTCAAAACATCCACGACATCAGGCGCGGGCAGGCCCTGGACGGCTGCTTGCACGGCCCGAAAAGCCCGCAGCTTCTCAGCCTCGAATGGCGTTACGCTTGGCACGATTCACCTCCCTTTCTTCGAGCGCCGCAATGATTCGGCAGTTCCGGTTGTAGTTTCTGGTTCGCTTTTCAATGAGCGCTCGCAATTCACCGATAGTCAGTTCATCCACCGACTTTCCGGTAGCTGCGACGAGCCTTAAAAGACCAGCGAACCAGTCTGGGTCTGGATCGGGAGCTGCCAGCGGCCCAACTTCGCGCCCGGCCTGTTTGAGTTCGTGCGCTACCTTTGTCATCCAAAAGCTCATGGCATTACCTCCAGTCCTTCAATCCGGGCATAAATCCGGTTGTAGGTTTCCGTCCGCTGCTCGATCAGTGAGCGCAACTCGCCGACTGTCAGGTCATCCACTGGTTTGCCGGTGGCTTCGACCAGATCCGCAAGCCCCGCGAACCACTGGGCGTTGCTCTCAGCCAGTGATGCGATGTCACGCCCCACCTCGGAGAGCTCCCGCTCTGTCTGAGTCATTCTGAAAGTCACGATGTCACCTCCAGCTCTAGTCCTGGTTGCAGGTGCTCCTGCACGTTCTTCCGATGCCAGGCCACGTCCTCCAGCAGGCCGGTCAGGGCCGCCAGGGCCTCATCGGAGCCGTTCTTGCGCTCGTAGAACTCGACCAGGAGGCTCACCGCACCGGCAAACGAGGATTGCAGCTCGTTCAGGTCCGTGGAGGTCACCCGCTTGCCGGTTGGGATCTCAATCAGCATCTTGTTGGCGGAGTGCCCGATGTATCGGGTTACCAGGTCGATCCCGCAGGCGGCCTCAAAGGGGCGGATCAGAATCGCCGGCATGCGCCCGCTCTCCAGCCACTTGTAGAGCGTCCAGCGATTGCTCAGCCCCATCAGGTCTGCGATCCGGTCAACCGAGCGGTTGTGCTTCTCGCGGGCGTACTCCATGCACAGCTCCATCGATTGCCGCAAGGAGCATGGACTCACCCGTTTCCAATTTCGTCTTGCCATTTGGAATACCTCTCTGCTCAGCAGCCCCAATAAAAGAATTCTTCTGCCTCTGTGGCCTGGGCCTGGTCAGGGGTAGAGTGATTGTCAGGTTCGACCGGGGAGGAAACGGATATGCCAGCGGCTTCAATGATGCGAGTTCGCAGGGCTTTGCCCTTAGGGCCATCCCATAGACCTATCAGGCATGCTTTTGCGTTCGTCTGGTGGATGCCCTCTTCCTTGCACCACGTATGGAAGGTGGTATGGCGCAGGATGAATGCAGCTCGGACTTCTCTGTATAGCTCTGGCGAGGGAGCGAGTGTATTCGTTGCCATTGTTATCCCTCCGCAACCGCATTGTGTTGGTGTGGCTCAGCTTCGGTATCAAGGAGGAACGGCTTGGAAATGCCAGAAGCGCGAACCAGTTCTGCTCGCAGTTCTTTTGCTTTCGGGCCGTTCCACGTGCCGATTAGGCACGACTGTGCGTTTTGCACATTCAGCCCGTGCGAGTCGCACCATCTGGAGAGCGAGAAGCCCTGCGCAATGAAGCCTCCCCGGACTTTGTTATAGAGAGAGCGGCTTGGTTCGAGACTAAGGATGTCCATTTGCGGGAACCTCTATATAATTGGCCGGTATGTTAGTTTCTAATCATGCTTTATTAAGCACGCCTGAGTAACATAAAAGGAACGTTTGGGTATGTCAAGCACATTTGAGGAGTCGGATGCTGTCGTAGGCCAGCGGATACAAAACATTCGCAACCAAGAGGGGATGTCTCAGGCAGAGTTCGCCGAAGCTTTGGGGATATCCTTGCGTGCTTATCAGAACTATGAGCGGGGTGACCGCCCAGTTTCTAAGCAGCTACTGTGCTCCCTGAAATCTATATTCGGCGCTAGCTTGGATTACATATTGGATGGTGGGGAATCTGGACCAGAAAGCACGCCGCTAGGCCAATTGAGCACCTGGGCCGACGCTGCTCAGATGTCTGATCTACTTCATTACATCTACAACGAACTCAACCAGGACCTGCCCTTAGATGAATTGATGCCAGGCAAGGAACCGTTTTGGTTCATCACCAGCGTCTATCAGAGAGTAATAGCCCATTTGCCCAGTAAGGTTCAGGCCAATTCTGAAGAGGCCTATAAGCTGGCGAATCACTTCGCAAAGGATGAGATTGAGCGTTACCGGCACATGCTCTCTATTGCTCGCAAGAACACGGGCACAAGCCGCGAAAGTGCGATCAAAAACGAAGCTAAAGCCAAGGGCGGAGCGACCCAAACTTTTCATGGCAAGGTAGGCCAGGTAGGCGGAGGAGACATCAACAACAACTTTGGCGACAACGACAAGTGAGCGGGCAATGACAGATCAGACCTTCAAGGGGCCTGTTGACCAGGTAGCCGGAGGCAATATCAACAACTACGGCCCGCTCACGGATGGCCGCCAAGTTGCCGGGAACGATATCCACAATCACACGCAGATTGAGGAGTACAAGCCGCCAGGGGATAGCCCACTACTTTATGCCTGCAAGGCATGCGGGTGGCCAGGTGTTGCTGTGAATGCTGATAAGTGCGGAAAGTGTGGCTTCAACTATGCCCTTGAGAGAACAGAGGCTGCCGCACGTCAGCAAAGAGACTCGGAGTCTCTCATTTACTGGCTTGGAGTCGCTGCCCTGGTAATTTATGTCGGGGCGGTTGCCCTGATGCATGCCGTTTCACTCGGCTTCTTTGACGCTATCGCCGTCAGTTTCGTTGGAGCTTTGGCCGCCTGGGGTGGCTGGATCTGGTTGAGCTCCTGGTGCTCTGTGAAGCTCGACCGCTTAAAGAGAAAGCTAGGGGGATGAGTCGCTATCGAGTGTGAGCAACCTGGAGCGTTAGAGCGCTCGCTTGGGGATGCACCAATTTCGCTATTTTGGTGCAAATCTGTTTGCAGGTTTCCATTCGGAAAAACTCTCCATATCCCAAATAGACCCACTTTAGAGCCCAAATATCTTGAAGCTCCCTCTCAATTAACTAGTCTCCAGACACCCGGGCAAATCAGGCGCCAGAATGTTGAGCGCCGGCTTTTCTTTCGCTGGCGAAGTCGCAAACGAAGGGAGTGCAAGACAAAGGAGAGATAGATTTAAAACGAAACGGCAAAGCATTCAGGTGAAACCCTGGTCGGACTACATTAACAATTGTTTATACTACGATGCTCCCAGAATTCCAGAAAAATTAAGTAAATTGTTCGACTTAACATCTGACTCCCGCGAAGTCCTCTTGAGCCCTTTTGCGAACCCTTATGTCATGTAAATATTTGTTTTTGAAAATTTTATTGCGCTAGTGACTGGACTGCACAGGTCTCATAATGCTGGGGTCTGCGGACAACTCACTGACGCTAAGTCAACCTTCTGGATCTCGCTGTCTCCCGGGGATATCCCAGGCCTCATGATTTTTCTCGCCAATCAAGCGACAGGCTCGTATTGCATCCCTGAAGTCTTCCTTGAGCCGGCTATCCTTCACTTTGTGGGAAATGTACATGGATAAATCTATCCAGACGGCTGTCCGTTCATAATGTGGCCCTCGATAACCTTCGAGATAGAGATCCATCATGATCCAAGGTAGAACCACGACATCCACTCGACCGAGTCTGAGCATTTGGACAGCCTGCTCCCAATCTGAGACATGAGTTACTTGAGGGCTATCACCTTTTAAAAGCTCTAAACCCGCGAACTTCCGGACAAATCCAAACCTGAGCCCCGTCATGCTGTCCAACGGCGGCAAATCCTGAACCATGAGATACACATACTCCAATTGGAACAACGTACCGCCAAAGTCCGCATACTGATCCCTTTCAACCGTTTGAATTAACGGCAACCCAATTGAAATACCGCCTTTTTCCAGTTGGCGAAGTATCTGGGCCAGCGGCATGTTAACAAACCTGAAATCGCCGTCTACGCGGCTAAAGACGCAATGATAATAGGGCGCAAAACGACCCACGAGTTTTCCGTTTTCTACAGAAATTTCGCGTTCTATATCTGCAAAGACCCCGACAATATGGTGACGTTTTGAATCAGCGGACAGGGACAGAGAAAAAAACAGAAACAAAAAGAAAGGAAAAAGCTTCAGCCATACGAGCCTTTGCATGTCCCACCTCCCAAGCATGCGAATACAGTGCATACCTTTTAAGGCATTTAAGCGAAAAAACGTGACATTGATTACCACACAACACCAAACGCTTTTTTATAGTAGTTGTCATATCGGCACCGTGCCCATCTTTTCCAGCCCTTTGCGTTGTCGTCTTTATCGGGCGGTGGTTAGACTCCGCCCCTCGCTACCAGTATTCTGGCAAGCCCGTCGCGAAAGCGCCGGGCTCTTGAGCTTCTGGGGACGACCCCACCCTTCCCGGGCAGTGAACGCGGGACGACCCGCCTCCGTACAAATCATTCTATGAGATCAACCAGAGACAGAGTTCGACAGGCGATTTCCTTTGAGGTTATCGGCCTCCTGCTTTCCGTTCCCCTCGCTGCCGTAACCTTCGGATTCGATATAGGAAGAACCGGAGTTCTTGGTGTAGTTGGCGCCACCATCGCGACCATCTGGAACTACCTGTTCAACCTGGGATTCGATCACGGCCTGAAGCACTTCAATGGCTCAACCCGAAAATCCCTGCGGATCCGTTTCCTGCATGCGGTGAGTTTCGAGTTGGGCCTGATGCTCATCTTCCTGCCGATCATTGCCTGGTGGATGGGCATTGGCCTGTTGCAAGCGCTGATCGTAGATGTGGCGTTCGTGGTGTTCTATCTGGTGTATGCGTTCGTATTCACCTGGTGTTACGACACAATATTTCCTGACACGGACGCCAAGAAATCCAACGCCACCTAAACAAACTTTGACAATTCCAGAGGGGAGAGTCGGATAGGATAGAAACTCCGCCCGAATGCGTTTTAAGGTTGTATCGCATTATGAAATCCCGCCACGCGCTCACCGTGTTCCTGGCCGTTGTTCTGGTTCCCATTGCCCTTGGGTTCGCCGGCGCGAGCGTGAAGGCGGCCATCCTGTCGATCAGTGTTTTTTGGGTCTGCCTGGGGATATTCTTCTACCCATCCATCAGTGACTATCTCAGGTCTGCAAGGAGGGAGCGGGACGATCCTCTAAAGACAAACTCTGTGGCATACTCACGGGCTGAAACCCATAAAGAACAACACACCAGCAAGGACCGTTGACATGAAACCGGAAACCCTAGCGCTGCACGCAGGCTTCAAAAGCGATCCCACTACCCGGGCCGCTACCACCCCGATCTACCAGACCACGTCCTACACCTTCGATGACACCCAGCACGGTGCCGATCTGTTTGACCTGAAGGTTCAGGGCAACATCTACACCCGTATCATGAACCCGACCAACGCGGTTCTCGAAGAGCGGATGGCAGAACTGGAAGGCGGTGTTGGCGCCCTGGCCGTGGCCTCTGGCATGGCGGCCATCACCTATGCGCTGCAGACCATCTGCAAGGTGGG
>MRWF01000443.1_pt1 | contig 58857 bp, 52 predicted proteins | sample 1013331 | NCBI WGS metagenome assembly MRWF01 (sample SAMN06117577, study PRJNA244670) | biofilm metagenome | biome: Water; feature: Cathode Biofilm; material: Biofilm; isolation source: microbial consortium enriched at the cathode of a solar microbial fuel cell | place: USA: District of Columbia ... | reverse complement strand
AAGCGATCACAAGTGTATGATCGCACTGTTTCAGAAACATTAAGCCTGGGGCATGAATGTTATAATGTCCGGGTTCACGCAATACAGAGACGCAGTAATGACTTACGCTGAAGACCGTATCCTTGTTCAAGAGCACCTGGCGCATGCTGCCGAGCCGAAGCCGCTCAGCGCGGACGAAAAGTCCGACCTGGAGGCTCGTATAAAATCGGCTCTGAAGGAGCAGGATGCGGTGCTTGTGGCTCACTATTACACCGATCCCGATATCCAGCGGCTTGCCGAGGAAACCGGTGGCTGTGTTGCGGACTCCCTCGAGATGGCCCGTTTTGGCAACCAACATTCGGCCTCCACAATCGTTGTTGCCGGCGTGAGGTTCATGGGCGAAACCGCCAAGATCCTGAATCCTGAAAAGCGCGTTCTGATGCCAACGCTTGAGGCGACCTGTTCCCTGGATGTGGGCTGTCCTGCCGATGAGTTCGCCGAGTTTTGTGACCAGCACCCGGATCGCACGGTCGTGGTCTACGCCAATACGTCTGCGGCTGTGAAGGCGAGGGCGGACTGGGTGGTTACCTCAAGCTGTGCCCAGGCTATTGTTGAAGATCTGGATGCCCGCGGCGAAAAAATCCTCTGGGCGCCGGATAAGCACCTGGGGCACTTCGTCCAGAAAACGACGGGTGCTGATATGCTGCTTTGGGACGGTTCCTGCATCGTTCATGAGGAATTCAAATCCCGCGGGCTGGAGGATCTGAAGGCCCTTTATCCGGACGCGGCGGTACTGGTCCACCCGGAATCGCCCGATGCCGTTGTTGAGATGGCGGATGTTGTGGGTTCAACCTCGCAGCTGATTCATGCTGTCCAGACCATGCCTAACGAAAAGTTCATCGTTGCCACTGACAACGGCATTTTTTACAAGATGCAGCAACTGGCTCCGAACAAAACGCTGATTGAAGCGCCCACCGCAGGCAATGGAGCTACCTGTCGTAGCTGCGCCCATTGCCCCTGGATGGCGATGAACGGCCTTCAGAATCTGCTACAGGTACTGGAGCGGGGTGATCAGGAAGTGTTTGTGGATCCGGAACTGAGAGAGAAAGCGCTGCAGCCTCTGCAGCGCATGTTGGATTTTACCGCCAACATGAATCTCAAGGCTGCTGGCAACGCCTGATCAGCTGTTGGCCCTGGCGTGCAGGCGGCTGGTGATTTCTGCCAGCCGCTCGGTCACAATCTGCCTCTGTGGCGCGCCGGCCGGCAACTTTTCCTGAGCCTGCCTTAGCTGACGCTGGGCGGACTCCAGATCGCCCATCAGAACATCGTATTCTGCCCGGGCACGATGCACGCCCACAATATTCCTTGCCATGCCCTCCGCCTCGGCCAGTTTCAGCCAGAGATGCTCCTGTCCCGGTAGCTGACGGGTCAGCTGTTTGAGATGCTCCGCCGCAGCGGCGCCATTACCATCGGCTATTTCCGTGAGGGCGAGGGTGTGGGTGATTGGATAGTTCCCCGGATTCCTCGCCAGTGCGTCTTTCAGAATGGATCGAGCCTCGTCCACACGATCTTGTGCAAGCCTGACCTCTGCGAGGGTTACCTGGAAGGTGATTCGGCCCGGATTCGTGGCCAGCAGATCGTTCAGTATATCCACTGCCTTCTCGTATTGCCGGTCCTCGAGGTAGGCCACGGACAAGCCATACCGGATGGCATCGTTTCTCTGGGCATCCGGCCGATCGAGGTAGGCTTCAAAGGTTTCGACGGCTACGTCGGGGGAGGGCGCGTAATGCACTTGCAGCCGGCTGCGCATCAGATGGTATTCCTGGCCGTCCCGGATGTTTTCATCTGGATACTGTTCGGCACGATTTCGGGTGTCGGCCACGCGGCTCTGGGTTAACGGGTGCGTAGACAGATACTCTGGCAGTCGATTTCCCTGCATGCGGTTCTGGCGCATCATGATTTCAAACATTTCCGGCATGCCACGAGGGTCCATCCCGGCGCTGGCCAGAATGTCCAGACCGACCCGGTCGGCTTCCTGTTCGTGGGAGCGGCTGTAGGCGAGCATGTTCTGGGCGGCCAGGGCCTGGGTTCCGGCAATAGCGGCAAAACCTATATCAGACTGGGTGACCGCCGACAGGACAATGCCGGCAATCATACCGGCGAGTGTGAGCGGAGCGCTGGTTTCCTGCTGCTCCATGCGCCGTGCAAAATGCCGCTGGCTGAGGTGAGCAAGTTCGTGGGCGAGAACGGACGCAAATTGTTGCTCGGTCGCAGCATTGAGAAACAGACCGCCGTTAACGCCTACTATGCCACCGGGCACCGCAAATGCGTTGATAGCAGGACTGTCGATCAATGCCAGGGTCAGGTCCCGATTCTGGAGTGGGGCCGAGGGCACCAGGCGATAGGTAATGGCGCTGAGGTAGTCATACACCAGGGGGTCGCTGATCCTCGGCGCGGATCGGCGGATAGATACCATTACCTGCTGGCCAATATCCGATTCCTGCTGGCCCGCGATAAGGCCTCCACCGGAACCGCCAATGCTTGGCAGCCTGCTCTCCTGAGCGTGGCCCGGCATTGAAAAAAGCAGCAGGGCCAGCAGGGCGGTGATGGCCATTGCCGGTAGCGTTCGGGATCTGGGTTGGATAGCAATCATGTAAAGCCGGGTGCCTGTGGTCTGAATCGCCGGTTTGACAGCGGTTTGCGATAAAAAGTTCTGATCCTCTGGTTAACGAGGATTGTGATGCAATACATTATCACTGTCGGCATAATGCCTGCTTGTTAAATCCGCTTATTATTTTGTGATGGTGTATCGCTAGTATGGTTGATCGAACGCTTGATGCCTCAGGGTTGCGCTGCCCGATGCCGCTGCTGAAGACAAAGCTGGAACTGAACAGCATGGCGCCCGGTGAAGAACTCGAGGTGATTGCTACGGACGCAGGTTCCGCCAGGGATATTCCGGCCTTTCTGCAGATGTCCGATCACAAGTTGATGAGCAGTTCTGAAACCGCCGGGCAGTACCGGTTTGTGATAAAGTGCGGCGGTTAAGATTTCGGAGCTGTAAATGATCAGGACATTACGCGGTCTCGCGCACAAATACTTCTCGGATGAAGAAGCGGTCATCCTGTTCCTGATACTGGTGACAGGAACCATTTTTGTTATCTGGTTCGGTGCCATGCTTGCGCCGGCCATTGCCTCGCTGATTGTGGCCTTTATTCTGCAGGGTCTGGTCACCAAGCTCAACAAGCTGGGCGTGCCGGAGACGGTTTCCATTATTGGGGTTTTCCTGGTTTTCCTCGGCGTGCTTGTTGGCTTCCTGTTTGGCCTGCTTCCGCTGATCTGGACGCAGTTGAGCAACCTGGCCGGCGAGGCGCCACGCATTATCCGGGAGCTGCAATCCTATCTTGAGCTGTTGCCACAGCAGTATCCCCACCTGATCTCCGGAGAAGCTGTCAGCACCGTTTACAGCCAGGTGAGTACGGAAGTGGGGCACATGACCCAATGGCTGGTGTCGTTCTCGCTGTCCAGTATTCCAGATCTCGTGGCGTTGCTGATCTACATGGTGCTGGTGCCTATCCTGGTGTTCTTCTTCCTGAAGGACAGGGAGGTGCTGCTCAACTCCATCGCCCGGCTGCTGCCACCCCAGCGCCCGATGATGCTGCAGATCTGGCACGAGGTGAACCTCCAGTGCGCCAACTACGTGCGCGGCAAAGCCGTCGAGATCCTGATTGTGGGCGGCGCCACCTACATTGCCTTCAAGCTGCTGGGGATGCCTTACGCTGCGCTGCTCTCGCTGTTGGTGGGGCTGAGTGTGGTGATTCCTTATATCGGCGCGGCCGTCGTCACCATCCCTGTTGCGGTGATTGCCCTGTTCGCCTTCGGCTGGGGCAGCCAGTTCATCTGGGTGATGGTCATCTACGGTGTCATTCAGGCGCTTGACGGCAATGTTCTGGTGCCCATTCTGTTCTCGGAGGTCAACAATCTGCACCCGGTGGCCATTATCGTCGCGGTGCTGTTCTTCGGGGGAATCTGGGGCTTGTGGGGTGTTTTCTTTGCAATTCCACTGGCTACCATGCTCAAGGCGGTGTTTGCTGCCTGGCCAGTGAAGGAGTCGGCGCCGCCGGCGGAACCCGGAAGCGCCTGACAGGCGCTTAAAGTGCCTTGACAGCCTCTAGCACCTCGTCAGCGTGGCCTTTCACTTTTACGCCGCGCCATTCAGCCCGCAGCACGCCATCCTTGTCGATCAGGAAGGTGCTCCGGTCAACGCCCATGTACTCCTTCCCGTAAAGCTTTTTCAGCTTGATCACGTCGAAGAGGGTGCACAGGGCCTCGTCCTTGTCTGAAATCAGGTGAAAGGGAAACTCATGCTTGGCCCGGAAATTCTCATGGGCTTTCAGGCCGTCCCTCGATACGCCGAGAATCACCGTATCAAGCTCCTCAAATTGCTTCATCCGGTCCCGGAAGTCCTGTCCCTCAGTAGTACAGCCAGGGGTGTTGTCTTTCGGATAGAAATAAATCACCACGTTCTGACCTTTCAGATCGTCGAGGCGAACAGTCTGGTCTCCGGTAGCGGGTGCTTCAAAATCCGGTACGGGTTTGTTTAACTCAACGGATGGCATGACATCTCCTTTAATTCCCTTGTGTCAGTTCGTGCCCAACATTACCATATCGGTTTTATTCGGACGGAGCTTTTATGATTACGGGTAGCCTTGTCGCACTGGTCACGCCCATGCATCCAAACGGTGACATCCACTGGGAGGATCTGGACAAGCTGGTAGACTTTCATATTGAAAACGGCACACACGGCATCGTTGCTGTGGGCACCACCGGCGAATCCGCAACGCTCGACCCGGAAGAGCATTGCCAGACCATTGGCCACATCATCAAACGTGTTAATGGTCGTATCCCGGTTATTGCGGGCACCGGCGGCAACAGCACCCGTGAGGCCATTGAACTGACGGCCGAGGCCCATAAGCTTGGCGCAGATGCCTGCCTCCTCGTTGTTCCCTACTACAACAAGCCGACCCAGGAAGGCCTGTATCAGCACTTCAAGGCGATTGCCGAAGCCGTCCCCGGCATGAACCAGATGCTGTACAACGTGCCCGGCAGGACAGCGTGCGACATGCTGAACGAGACCGTGCTCCGGCTTGCCGATATTCCGAATATCGTGGGCATCAAAGACGCCACCGGCAACATTCCCCGGGGTGCCGAACTGATTGAAGCGTTGGACGGCCGTCTGGCTGTCTATTCAGGTGATGACGCAACGGCAGCGGAACTTATGCTGGCCGGTGCCAAGGGCAACGTGTCCGTCACCGCGAACGTCGCCCCGAAGGCAATGTCCCAGCTGTGCGAAGCCGCTGTTGCCGGAAATCGTGAAGAAACCGAGCGTTTGAACGAACTGCTCATGCCTCTTAACCGGAAGCTGTTCCTCGAAGCGAATCCTATCCCGGTGAAATGGGCGCTCCATCATATGGGAATGATAGGGGAAGGCATCCGCCTGCCGCTGACCGTGCTCAGCGAAAAGTTCCATGGCGAAGTGGAAGATGCCCTCAAGGCCTCAGGTGTTCTCTGAGTTTGCTTAAATCATCCCATCACCGGAGTAACCTGATGCAGGTTCTAAAAGGAACCGGTAGTACCCTGATGTTCAAACCCGTTGTTGTCGCATCCGGGCTGTTGCTTCTGGCAGCAGCCTCGGGCTGCAGTCTGGTTGAAGACCGCTCCGAACGCTATGTGAATGCCACGGAAGGAAAACCACTGGAATTGCCGGAGACCGCCGACGATTCCCGTTTCAGTCAGACCATGCCCATCCGTGATGTCCAGCCGGCCGACGCCAGCAAAATGTATCCGTCCGATATTCCGCGTCCGCCGGACATGACATCGGACATCCTTGATGAAAACTACGTTATCGAAGAGCTGGATGGTCGGCTCTGGCTCCTGGTCAACGACGTGCCGGGCAGAATCTGGCCTGCGGTAAACAGCTATCTGTCCGAGCGGGGTCTCGGCGTCGGCTTCGACAGTCCCCAGTTGGGTATCCTGCAGACTGAACTTGCCAATTTCAGCAAGCGTGCCCGAAACCTTGTGGAGCTGTCGGATAACCCTTCTGCCGGCGAACAGAAAGTCGTTCTTCAAGTTCGGATGGCTCCCGGAGTGCGACGCAAGACCACAGAGGTGCAGGTACGCCGGCTTGATGTTGAAGATCAGCCGGATGAGCTGATCCCCTGGACTGGCGTTTCTGATCCCTCCGAGCAGGCTCTGGAATTGCAGAGACGCCTGCTGTCCGATCTGGGTGACTTTCTCCGGGCGCGTGAAGAAACCAAGTCCTTTTCCCGGGCGGCATCCGGAATGGTCAGCGATCCGTTGGTTCGCCTGATCTCGGAAAACGATGAAGCCGTCGCGATCCGCATGGAGCTTGATTATGGTCGTTCCTGGGCGGAAGTAAGTCGGGCACTTACAGATTCCGGCATTCCCGTTGTCGATCTGAACCGCAGTGAAGGCTGGTTCCATGTCGATTTCCGCACCGAAGACGAGCGGGATCCGGGCTGGTTCAGCTGGTTCAGTGACAAGGACGCACCCCAGCATACCCACACAGTCAGCCTTAGCCAGCAGAGCGACGCCATTGTCATCTCTGCCGAGGACGTTCCGGGTTACACTGGCAGCCGGACGACGCCGGATCTGCTCGAGCAACTGTTCGATTACCTATACTGATTCAGGAAGAGGCCGCCAGAGGCGGCCGCTTTTCGGAGACCCCAATGGAAAAACGCGAAGAACTCTACGCCGGCAAGGCAAAATCCGTCTACCGTACCGACAACCCCGAACGTTTCGTGCTGGTATTCCGTGACGACACATCCGCCTTCGATGGTGAGAAAAAGGAACAGCTCAATCGCAAGGGCATGGTGAATAACAAGTTCAATGCGTTCATCATGGAGAAGCTGGAAGCGGCAGGTGTGCCGACCCATTTTGAAGGGTTGCTGTCGTCCACCGAATCGCTCGTCAAGAAGCTGGATATGATTCCGGTTGAATGCGTGGTTCGCAATGTTTCCGCCGGCAGTCTCTGCCGTCGTCTTGGCGTGGCGGAGGGGCAGGAACTGAATCCGCCCACCTACGAACTGTTCCTCAAGAACGACGCACTCCACGATCCGATGGTCAACGAATCCCTGGCCGTCAGCTTTGGCTGGGCCGCGGCGGATGAGCTGGAGCAGATGAAATCGTTGACCTATCGGGTTAACGACGTGCTCAAGGCCCTGTTTGACGAGGCAGGCATGCTGCTTGTGGACTACAAGCTGGAGTTTGGTCGCTGCGAGGGCAAGATCGTTCTGGGTGACGAATTCAGTCCGGACGGTTGCCGGATCTGGGACAAGGAAACCCGCAAGAAAATGGATAAGGATCGTTTCCGCCAGGGGCTTGGCGAAGTGATCGAAACGTACGAAGAAGTCGGGCGCCGTCTGGGAATCCAGTTCGACTGACTGAAACTGACAACAAATTCAAAAGGTGTGTCATGCGTAAACTGATGCTTGCTGTAGGTGGTTCACTGTTTCTGGTGACGCCTGTGTCACAGGCAGATGTGGTTGGTCTCGGAGCCAGCGTAAGCTACTGGGATTCGGATCTGTCCGGCCAGGCTGCCACCAACAACGACCTTGTGGATGTCGAGAACGATCTGAATCTCGATAGCGATGCCAACGCCAATGCCTCCCTGTACCTTGAGCATCCGGTGCCGCTGTTGCCCAATGTTCGGTTGAACTACACTTTGGTTGAGCAAAGTGGTCGAGGCGATGTAGGTCTGGCTGGCTTCGACGGTGTTACTGGTGATGTCCAGTCTGATCTGGATCTGGAACAGTTGGATCTGACCCTGTATTACGAAGTACTTGATAACTGGGTAAATCTCGACCTTGGCCTCACTGCCCGCGATTTGACGGGCGACCTGATCGTGCGGCAAGCGAATGGGTTGGCCACTAGCGAAACGAGCATTGATGGCGTGATTCCCATGGGCTATCTCGCGGCCCGATTTGATCTGCCGTTAACCGGCGTGTCAGTAGGTGCAGAAGGCAACTTCATCAGCTTCGACGGTGACTCGCTGCACGATTTCAACGCCTACGGCCAGTACGAGATCTCACTGATACAGTTCCGTGCGGGCTATCGTCAGATGTCCATTGATTACGAAGATGGCAATGACCGGCTTGATGTCGAGATAGGCGGACCGTTTGTGAGTGCCGGGGTCTCGTTCTGAGGCCGGCAGTCTTTTCAGGGAGAGACACGTGAAGATTCTTGTTACCGGAACGGCCGGTTTTATCGGCTCACACCTGGCTCATCGCCTTCTTGATCGGGGCGATGAAGTCATTGGCGTTGATAACGTCAATGATTACTATGATGTGAACCTGAAGGAAGCGCGGCTGAAACGCCTGACCGACAAAGCCGGTTTTACCGAAGTCCGTCAGGATGTGGCTGACCGCGCTGCCATGGAAGCCCTTTTCGCCGAGCACAAACCCGAGCGGGTAGTGCACCTGGCGGCCCAGGCGGGTGTCCGATATTCCATCGAGAATCCTCACGCCTATGTGGACGCCAACCTCGTTGGTTTCATGAACATCCTTGAAGGGTGCAGGCACAATAAGGTCAAGCACCTCGTCTATGCGTCCAGCAGCTCGGTGTACGGTGCCAACGAGACCATGCCGTTCTCGGTGCACGACAACGTGGATCACCCGCTGAGTCTCTACGCGGCCTCCAAGAAGGCCAACGAGCTCATGGCCCACACGTACAGCCACCTGTATAACCTGCCGACCACAGGCCTGCGGTTTTTTACTGTCTATGGTCCCTGGGGTCGTCCGGATATGGCCTTGTTTATCTTTACCAAAAAGATCCTTGCCGGGGAGCCCATCGACGTCTTCAACCATGGCCACCACCGCCGGGACTTCACCTACATCGACGACATCGTCGAAGGCGTGATCCGGACCCTGGACCATGTCGCCGAACCAAACGGGGAGTGGAGCGGAGCAACCCCGGATCCCGGAACCAGCAAGGCGCCTTATCGCCTGTACAACATCGGGAGCAACAACCCGGTTGAGCTATCTCGCTTTATCGAGATTATCGAGGAGCGAGTCGGGAAGAAAGCCCAGAAAAACCTGCTTCCGTTGCAGCCGGGCGACGTGCCGGCCACCTACGCCAATGTTGATGATCTGATCGACGATGTGGGCTATAAGCCAGCTACCCCCGTAGAGGAGGGTATTGCGCGGTTTGTGGACTGGTATCGGGACTTCTACAATGTATAAAAGAGGGCCAGCAACTGCTGGCCCTTCTCGTATCTGGGACTCGACAATGGAGCATTGGCGATGATGGCAGTGTTACAAAGATGGTTTCTGGTAGCCGCGCTTATCGGCATGGCCGGCTGCACCGGTCTTCCAGAGGGTATTGAGCCAGTCTCCGGTTTTGAGAGTGACCGTTACCTCGGTACCTGGTACGAAATCGCCCGCCTGGACCATTCCTTTGAGCGCGGTCTCACCAATGTTCGCGCGGAATACAGCCGTAACGACGACGGCAGCATCGAGGTAATCAATCGGGGTTATAACGTCGAAAAAGAGACATGGGAGGAAGCTGACGGCCGAGCGGTGTTTGTCGAGGATGAGAACACGGGCCACCTGAAGGTGTCTTTCTTCGGACCTTTCTACGCCTCTTATGTGGTGTTTGAACTCGACAAGGAACACTATTCATACGCCTTTGTGACGGGGTACAACCGTGACTATCTCTGGTTTCTCTCGCGTACCCCCGAGGTCAGTGAGGAGGCGATTGAGGCGTTCAGGAAACGCGCAAAGGCAGAGGGCTTTGATCTGGAAGAGCTGATCATGGTTGATCAGTCACGGGCTGAATAAAGGCCTGAAGATCCGTTTGCTACACTCAGGGAATCAGTCCTCCGAAGGAGCCCTCCATGAGTGAAAAAAGCAGCGCCCAGCGCCGATTCGAGCGCCACCTCAGAGACCACCTGCTTGTCGAATTCTGCCAGCTGATTGCCGATGATGAGGAGGCCCCGGAAACACTGGAAGCCGATGCGCTCCTTTCGGACGCTGTGTCAGCGCGTGCAACCGATCTGCATCTGGATCCCTTCCCGGATCATTATAGGGTTCGGCTCCGGATCGACGGTATCATCGTTGATGCGGTCGAAGTCTCGTACGACCAGGGGCGGCGCCTGGTTAACCAATTCAAAGCCATGGCGACCCTCGACCCGATTCCCTCTGTTCGGTGCAATGAAGGGAGTTTTGTCTATACCCTCGACGATATTGATCTCGATCTCCGGGTTACTTCCATACCCTGCGTCTCGGGGGACAAGCTTGCGATTCGGGTCCTGACGCCACCGGCTTCGGTGCAGAATATTCAGGAGCTTGGCATACCCTCTGAGGGTATCGGCTGGATTCAGCGCTGGATGGACGCCACAGGTGGGATGTTCCTGGTGTCTGGCCCAACGGGAAGCGGCAAGACAACCACGCTATACGCCCTGTTGCATGAACTGAAACTCAGTGACAGTCATGTAGTCACTTTGGAAGATCCCGTTGAATACGAGGTTCCGGGCATCAATCAGGTGCAGGTCGATACCGCCCATGAACTCGACTTCGCACGTGGTACCCAGGCGATGCTTCGTCTGGACCCGGACTACGTCCTGATTGGTGAGATTCGCGATGTTCCCTCAGCCCAGGCGGCCATCAGCGTTGCAACCAGTGGGCGTTCCATGATGGCCACACTGCACAGCCGGGATGCTGTGGGGACCATCACGTCACTTCGGAATCTGGGGCTGGACGATTACGAGATCGCGGCCAATCTCGGAATTGTTGCTTCACAACGGCTGGTTCGCAGGCTTTGTAAGGAATGCCGCACGAAAGGTCAGCCTGACGAGATTTCTCGACAATGGCTGCTGGATGCAGGCCGTGAGGTGCCGGAAGAGACCTGGCTGCCGACAGGTTGCCCCAGCTGTAACAACCTGGGCTACCGCGGACGGCTCGGCGTTTTTGAAGTCTGGCAACTGACCGAGGAAGACTATGGCAGGATTCTTAAACATGAAGATGAGCACAGTCTGCGACAGGCCCTGAATGATCGGGGGCAACAGATGATGCTGGACGATGGTATGGCGAAGGTCGAGAGTGGCGAGACAACGTTCAGGGAGCTTTTAAGAACAGGGGTCATGTTCTCGGGCTTGCGGAGCGCAAGGGAATAGCTGGTCTATGCAGCGCCGCTCTTTCTTTTGGGCACAAAAAAAGCCAGTTCTTACAGGGAGTAAGCAACTGACTCTTTCAGCAGGAGTGGTAGGACCACCCAGATTCGAACTGGGGACCTCTACCATGTCAAGGTAGCGCTCTAACCAACTGAGCTATGGTCCTGTATCCTGCAACGGGGACGAAATATACTGATTCAGCCGATGCCGGTCAACCACTTTTATGCGGTTTTCCGGCTCCGGAGTTTTTCCTTGATGACTTTGCTCAGAACCGCCCAGCGGTTGACGATCAAGGCCGCGAAGATGAGACCGCAGCCGGCCAGCTGAATGCTGGTCATTGTCTCGCCAAACCAGCCTGCAGCGAACAGGGCGACCCAAACCGGCTCCAGTACCAGAATCACGACGCCATGGCTGTTTGCAGACAGGCTCTGGGCCAGGGTCTGAAGCAGGAAGCGGCCGGCCGTACCAATGACGGCGCTGGCCACTACCCACCAGACCAGTATTGGTGAAAGGTTATTCAGAGTCGGCAGCCAGGGCTCCATGATCATGGACTCGATCAGGGTCAGCATGCCGACCGTGAGCAGAGCAATGGCTGTCAGGGGCAGGGCGGGTACCCGATGCTTTTCCACCGTCTTGCCCAGCCGGTTAATCACCGTTCTCTGGTTGGCCGCCCGGGTATTGAGATTGAAATACAGGGCGAAGATCGTCGCTGCCATAACAAAGAAAATCTGGCCTGCTTCAGGGCGAAATCCGTTTTCAAGGGATAGCAGAGCGAGCCCGGCAACGGCAATCGGAATGGCCAGCCATGTGCTCGCCGGTTGGGCTTCCTTGAATACCAACCGTGCAATAATGGGAACAATCACAACGCCCAGGCTGGTCAGGAAGGCACCCTCGCCGAGGCTCGTTATATGAACCAGCCCCATCACCCAACAGGTCATCGCCGTGCCGAACACCAGGCCCACACCCACACTTCGACGAAGCTGATCCACGCTTAGCTTCATCAGCGAGCGGCGGGCGAAAAAGGCGAGCACCGTGCCGGCAATCAGAAACCGGGCAGCCATGAACATCAGCGGAGGCATCAGCAGCACTGCTTCTTTTGAGAACATCCAGCTGATGGCCGCAAACAGGGTGACAACAACCAGTAAAAGATCGGATTTGTGGGTGTCAGACATTGGATATCGCTTGCCGGCAGTGGGTGAATCAAACGGGAAAGCGAACCAATGTATAGTTTGCGAACTAAAAAGAAAAGATGGGTAGAACTACCGAGGCAAGAAGTGGCTCCTCCCTGAGCCTTTTGTTTGCATTGTCCAGATGGGTTTAGTTATTCAGAGTGGTATAAACCAGATTGGACATATCCGTCTGGTCCGAGCCGGGCACTTCAATGTACCGGTCACCTGAACCCCACCACTGCCACCAGGCGCGCTTGTTATAGGTGCGGCTGGCGAAATCCACCTGCAAACCGTTGAGGGTGGTGTTGTTGACTACCGGCACGGAGATGTTGCCCGTCTCGGAGCCCAGCACGCCGCTGTGGGTGACGCCCTCGTTCATCAGCACCGGGTAGTGGTTGTAGTACAGAGCGCCAGGGCCATTCTGGCTCGTTACCTTGCCCGCCAGGCTGATGCTGGAGGAGCAGGAATCAATCCCGGCGGCGGAGGTTGCACCGCAAGCCGAATGGGTGGGTACTACGCCATCATCGGTGCCGGCGATGAACGGTTTGGTGATACCGCCATAGGAGGAGCCGCCGGCCACGAAGCGAAGCCTGGGGATTGAATTCGGGCTAACCGCCAGGTTGCGCGCTGCGTTGGTCTGCAGGTCATTTACCACGCCCAGCTTGCCGGGCTCCGGCTCTATGCCGGTGAAGGCTTCGACTGCCGCCCTGAGGGGCCAGTTGTACCAGCTGTCGTTGTAGGCAAGACTCAGGGCCAGGTTGGCCAGTTCCGTGCCACCGCCTGCGCCGGAGTAATCCAGGGCTGCCAGGATCTTCAGCGGTTGAAGGCCCTCAGACTGAAGCCACCGAGCCTGGTTTTCCAGCAGATAGCGGGTAACCAGATCACCGGTGGAGTGGGAGACGACGATGCAGTAGTCATTGCACAGACCTTGCTGACTGATCTGACGCATCTGTTCATAGGCTTGCTGGGCAATACCACCTTCAACGCGCCCGTCACTGCCCCAGTCGATACGGGCCTCGGCCCGGGAGAGCCAGAAAGTACGCCAATAGTCCTCGCCGGCGTTCTTCACCTCCTGCAGATTGGCGGGAGGGTTGGCCAGGTCTTGTTGCTGGAATCCGTGAACCAGGATCACGTTGTGCCCGGCCAGTTGGGCCTGGGCGGTGCCGGCAAACAAGCTGCCGGTGATAGCGACCGCCAGGGCGGTCTTACAGGCATTTCCGATCTTTGTTGTTTTCATAGTTGCTCCGTCTTTGCTGCTTTATTGTTGTCACAAGACGTTTATCCGCCACTTGTAGCGGTACAGCCCGGCGTTAGCCGGTGCAGAGCCTGCGCCCTGCCATCAGAACTTGTCGGCAAGCTGCCGCAGCAGAGCCGCGCGCTGTTCTGATTCGGGATTCACCGCCGGTGTATCGGTAAGACTGCCGAGATCCGGCGGTGTGAAAGCGTAGCCCTCGTCGGGGCCGAAAGCGTAATTAGTCCGGTCACCTGGCCGGGCGGGAAGCTGCCGAATCTGCAGGTTTTTCAGCTGTAGCTGGCCGTCCACCGTCTGATCGGCCAATACCGTGCCGTGTGCCTTCAGATTGATCGTGTTTGAGGTGCTGTCCAGCCTTTTCTCCATCTGCAATTGAGCAACCGGGCGTTGGCCAACGAACAGCTGGGCCGAAAGCGCGTAGTAGCCGGAATCTTCCGGCGAGAAACGAACGGGAATTATCAGATTGTTACCCTGGATACGGGCATCGCCAAGCCCCTCGAATTCGCCCAGGTAAGGTTCAATGGCCAGTGTTGAAACATTGCGGACTGGTTTGCCATCAAGCCGGGCCTCAACGATCAGCCGATATTCACCCGGTGATTCGTCGGCGGACAGAACGCCCTCGAAGTAACCCGGGGAACCCGCCTCTTCCAAGGTGGTGCCAGCGATGGCATCCCGGCTTTCCGGCCTCTCCAGCGTTGCAGACAGCGAGCGACCGACCACCTGAGAGCCCCGGATAGCCGCTGCAACAAGAATTTGTTCCCCTGCAGTAAACCGGTATTTCTCCAGCGTTACGGTGAACTGCCCGTCACCTTCGAGGGGCAGACTGACCGGCTCGTAGTGATTGCCACCGTAGGCGTTCGCCTGTTCCGGGGAGAGAGGTATGGACCACGGAGGGTATCGGGTAGTTTCAGCGTATTGATCGGCAACGCTGGCCAGCATGAACCCGAGGGCATTATCCGAGGGTGGTTCCGGCTCAGCCGAGGGATCGGTAGAAGACTGCCTTGCCAGGCCTGCGCTGTGGACAGGCGCCGTCTCGGCCGAGTCGACCACCTTCGAAAACCAGCTGAAATCTGTGTGGTTGTCAGCGGAGAGCAGATACCCCGCGCCAACCACGCCAGCAGTTACCAGTGTCAGAAGAAGAGCGACCTTGCCCGGCATGCGGCAGTTCCCTTGATTATTGTTGTAGCTCTAAAGATAACGGGATTTCCGCCGCACCCCAAAAATCCGGACTCTGTGTGTAACAGAATGTGTCCGCGTTGTGCGGTGGTTCACATTCCGATCAGCCGGTGATCAGAACATGCCGGATTCCCGAATGGCCTCGAAGCCAAAGTGCAATTTCACTTCATCACCGACCATCGCGCCATCAAGGCCGTAGGTCATGCCCCATTCACTGCGTTTCAGGGTGGTGGAGGCGCTGATGCCCAGTGTGTATTCCTCATGGCCAAAGGGGTAGACGTCTGCCTTGTTGAGGGTCACATCCAGCACCACGGGGCGTTTCTGGCCAAGTAACTCCAGATCACCAGTTACCTTGCCCGTGTTTTCCCCCGTGGTTTCGAAATCGGTAACAGTGAAGATGATCTCTGGGTACTCGTCGGCATCGAGAAAATCCGCATTGCGAACGTGGTCGTCGCGTTTCTTATGATTGGTGAACACACTGTCGCTCTGGAACACCAACTGACCGGATTTCAGCTCCCTCGCTTCCTCGTCGTAAACAAATTGTCCCTCGACTTCGCGGAACATCCCCATCACCGGGGCGTAGCCGATGTGCATGATCTCGAAGAACATTGAAAAGTGCTCGTCGTCGACGACAAAATCTGTTGGCTCGGCCATGGCTGCCGGGCTCAGTGCGAGTGCAGCAGGGAGGGCAATGGCGGAACGGGTAAGGGTTTTCCGGTTAATGAACATCATGGTGATGTCTCCTCTGATAAAGCCAGTGAATATCCAGGAAAAACGACCACACAAGCAGTGCGAGAGCAGTTGCAAGCGTGATACTGGCGAATAGCGCATTGACCGGCGGCAACACGGCCACCAGCAGGGTAACGATTTGCCAAACGCAAACCGTCTTGCGTCTGAAGCTCTCCGGCAGTGGGGCATTCAGCCAGTCCAGGAAGTGAGTCGCAATAACGAAGGCATAGCGAATAAGGCCCAGGGCCAACACCCAGGGACCAGCCTTGCCCAATGCCAGGACAGCCACGCTGAGGCCGAGAATAAACAGGGCATCCAGTTCCATGTCGAAGCGAGCGCCAAAGTCGCTCTGGGAGCCGGTGGCCCTTGCGACTTTGCCGTCGACGCCATCCAGAATCAGCGCCAGCAATGCAATCCAGCCATAGAGCCAGAGACTATCGGTAAGGTGGTCGGCAAAGGGGGCCAGCGCCACTAAAACTATCACCAGACTGCCTCTGAGCAGCGTCGCCCGGTTCGCCCACCCGAAATCCCGGGCCTCGGGCCAGAACCGGATGATCAGGGCACAAAGCGCCAGGTAAAGCACTGCTGACAGCAAGTAGAAAAGGACGGGGGGCTGGGTTAACCAGCCGGTGACTGCACAGAACAGGGCGATAAGCCCCGAGCCCCAGACGAGATCCAGGGAAAGTGGCATCCTTTGCGACGCTGAATGGCCGTTAGAATCCATCAATGAACTCCAGCGTATAGGTTTGCAGGCATCAAATACCCCGGATGCGCTGTACACTGACTATAGTTGGTATAACTGATCATGCTTACGAGCATAGACCGTGTTCAGACCTGAAGGTTCAGCCCTGGCAGGGCGACGACCGGCACGTTTGAAAAACTGCCAAAAAGGAGATCCTTTTGCATCGCGACCCTGATGAGCCGAAAACCGAATCGATGGCACGGGCCTGGTGGGTAACCGGCGCCGGCAAGGGCAAGATTCTGGAAACGCCACTGGTTACCTCTGATGACGAGCAGAAGGACGAATTGGTCACGGTTCAGGCGCTGTATTCGGGTATCAGTCGGGGCACGGAATCACTGGTTTTCCATGGCCGGGTACCAAAGAGCGAATACGCAGCCATGCGGGCGCCGTTTCAGGAGGGAGATTTTCCCTGGCCGGTAAAGTACGGCTACGCCAGCGTCGGCAAAGTAGTGGAAGGGCCTGCCGAGTTAGTGGGCCAAACGGTGTTCTGCCTTTATCCGCATCAGAATTGCTACCGGGTGCCGGCGTCGGCGTTGACGCCTCTGCCCAAAGACCTGCCCGCCGAGCGAGCAATACTTGCCGCCAACATGGAAACCGCTGTAAACGGCCTCTGGGATGGAGCGCCAGCAGTCGGTGACCGCATTGCCGTGGTTGGTCTTGGTGTTGTTGGCCTGCTCGTCGCCTGGCTGGCGAGTCGTATCCCGGGAGCCCGAGTCACCGCGATCGATACGAATCCAGAGAGACAGGCCGTTGCCGAACAGCTCGGTTTGACCTTCAGCAGTGAGTCGGCCCCTGATGATCACGACCTTGTTATCCATGCCAGTGGCCACCCCTCGGGCCTGGAGACCGCTCTTGGGCTGGCAGGGCAGGAGGCGACCATTGTGGAAATGAGCTGGTACGGGGATCAGCTGGTATCTGCACCGTTGGGGGCCGCATTCCATCCGCGGCGTATGACCCTGAAATCCAGCCAGGTGGGCCAGATTGTGCCCTCCCGCGTCCCACGTTGGGACTATCGCAAACGCCTGGCGCTGGCGTTGGAACTGCTCCAGGACGATACGCTGGATGCGCTGATTACCGGCGAGTGCCGGTTCGATGACCTGCCAAAATCCATGGCACGAATTCTCATTGATGGCCGGGACACTCTCTGCCATCGAGTTGTTTTCTGATAATCCAAACTACCCGCTAAGGAGAAACTATGTTCGGCTTGACGGTCCGGGACCATATGATGATTGCCCACAGCTTCAACGGAGAGATCTTTGGTCCGGCCCAAAAGGTCCATGGTGCCACCTACGTGGTGGATGTGACCTTTGAGCGTCACCAGCTGGATAAGGACGACCTGATCGTGGATATTGGTCTGGCCTCCGAGCTTCTAAATAACGTCCTCTCCGAATTCAACATGCAGAACCTGGACGAGCTGCCGGAACTGCGAGGCCGCAATACCACCACTGAATTCATGGCCAAAATGGTGTTCGACCGGATGGCGGCGGCCATTCACGGGGGCCGCTTGGGCGAGACGGGTAAAGGTATTGTCAGCCTGAAAGTCACCCTCTCTGAATCCCATATTGCCTGGGCCAGCTACCATGCCGGAATCTGACGCGCCGGAATCCGTCGAGTTTCTGGTGCCGGGCGATCCTCAGCAGAACACTGGCGGTTACCGGTATGTCCGCAAGTTGGTGGAGGCACTTTGCGAGGATGGTTGTATGGCCCGGGTAAGCGGTTTGCCCGGGCAGTTCCCGCGACCGGACAAGGTCGCCCGCAATGCGATGGATGAGAGGCTTGCGAGCTTCCCCGATGGCACTTCTGTAGTACTCGATGGTCTGGCCATGGGCGGCCTGCCGGAGATCGTCGAAAAACATTCCCGGCGTCTGAATCTGCTTGCCCTTGTGCATCACCCCCTTGCTGACGAGACGGGCATCAGCGAAGCCGACAGGCAGTGGTTTTTGGAGTCCGAGAAACGGGCCCTGGTTTTCGTGAAGGGTGTGATTACCACCAGCCAGCACACCGCCACCCGTCTGGCGGATTATGATGTGCCGGCCGAGGCCATTCGCGTAGCTGAGCCGGGCGTGGCCAGAGCCAATAACCCGAAAGCCCGCGTTGAGTCACCTGAAAAAAATGGACCCCGCATTCTGTGCGTCGCCCATCTGTCACCAAGAAAGGCCCAACACCAACTGGTGGAAGCGTTGGAACACATGAAGGCCCTCCCATGGCATTGCACGCTGGCGGGGTCTGACAGTCGTGATCCGGAATACAGCCAACAGGTGCGTCGGGCGATTACCGATGCCGGTCTTGAAGACAGGATTGAACTGGTCGGGGAAGTGGAAGAGTCCGGGCTTGCTGATCTCTACTGCCAGGCCGATTTCTTTGTACTGCCGTCGCTCTACGAGGGCTATGGCATGGTGATCGACGAGGCGCTGGCCGAGGGGCTGCCAGTCATTTCCTCTGATGGCGGCGCCCTTGCCAAAACCTCTGCGAGGCCGGGAGTGGCTCAGTATTGTGCCGGCGATGTTCGGGCCCTTGAGGCCCGGATCAGGAACTGGCTGGAACATCCGGATCAGTTAGAGCATTCCCGCAAACTGGCTGCCCGGGAATCCAGGCGGATTCGCTCATGGGCCGATACCGCCAGAGACGTGAGCGAAGCGTTGCGATACTTTCAGGGTTTGCCGTCCCACCTGCACCAGCATTCCGAATTTGCGAGCGACTGGCTGGCAGCCCGGGAGGCTGCAGATCACCGTGCACGCTCCAGGGAACTGACCGATGAGTTAAACCAGTGGCTGCTCAGCCAATACGAGAACCTGCCGCCCGAAAGCCATTGCCCGATGCAGATTGTCGACATTGGCACTGGCCGTGGTTCCAACGCTCTGTTCCTGGTGCCCCCCTTGCAGGTGCCGCAAACCTGGCTGGCCCTGGATCAGGACGCTGCGCTACTGCGCGAGGCCAAGCAGCGGGTCGATTTACTGGACGTTCCCTTTGAAACGCGCACCGTTCAGTTGTCCCCGGAAAACCTGGAGCAACATCTGCCTGCCGGCGTTGCCCTGATCACGGCATCAGCACTGATTGATCTTGTTTCAGAGCCCTGGCTGAAAGCGCTCAGCAAGGCGGCGGTGCGCCAAAAATCAGCGATGCTCATCGTACTTAGCTATGCGGGGCATTTTAAATTGTCCCCAGCTCATCCGGACGATGAGCTGCTTCGGAATCTGGTGAACCAGCACCAGCACGGCGACAAGGGCACCGGTGCGGCCCTCGGGCCTGAAGCCCCCATGGTTCTTAGAGACCTGCTCGCCCGGGAAGGGTACCGGGTCAAGTTGGCGGAATCCCCCTGGACGTTGAACCGTGGGGACCAGGTATTGGCCCGGATGCTGATGCAGGGATGGACCGACGCCGCCATCGAACAGTCGCCAACGGACCGTGATTGCCTTAACCGATGGCTGGAAACACGGGACCGTCAGTTGGTCGAGGGCAAACTGACGGTTGTCGTCCGGCATCTGGATTTGCTGGCCCTGCCACCCGGGGAGTTGCCTTGACGGAACTGCGCCAAAGACGGTTGCGACTGGCGGCCCGTTGGCTGTTCACGGTTCTGATCATCGGATTTGTTATCCGCTCCGTGGATGCCCGCGCGCTCTTCGAAGAGCTTGCCCGTGTTTCCCTCTACGTGCTGGTGCCCGCCTTGGCACTTACGGTTTTCCAGGTGGCGCTTTCTGCCTGGCGCTGGCGCTATACCGTGGAACGGCTTGGTCTGCCTCTGGCGTACCCTGTTGCGGTTCGTGAATATTATCTGGCCACGTTCCTGAATCAGGTCCTGCCGGGTGGCGTCCTCGGTGACGTAAACCGCGCCTGGCGCCATGGCAGCGGCGCTGGTGAACGTTTGTCTGCGGTTCACGGGGTGGCCATCGAGCGACTCTCCGGCCAGCTGGTGCTGGGCCTGGTTGTCGCCCTCTCCGTTGGCTGGCTGGTCGGTTCCGGGCACCTCACTGTGGGGCCGTGGGATGGCGGGCAATGGCTGGTTATTGTCGCTGTCGTCGTTATTCTGGGCGCCTGGCTGGCAGTGAAAGCCGCAATCGCGAGTTACCTGCAGCGCCTTCGGCATGATCTGTATCTGTCGTTGCTGAATCGCACCGTATTGCCAGTCCAGCTTGGCTCTTCGCTACTGGTGTTGGCGAGCTATCTTGGGGTGTTTCTCTGCCTGGCCTGGGGAGCCGGTTATCTTGATAGCGTGGAATCTGTGGCCGTGATTGCCGGGTTGGGCAGTATTCTGCTGCTGAGCATGGTTATTCCATTGACCGTGGCCGGCTGGGGCATTCGCGAAGGTGCTGCGGCCGTGCTGTGGCCCATGGTTGGGCTACCGGCAGAGCAGGGGGTGGCGCTCAGCGTGGGATATGGGGCGCTGGTGCTGGTTTCGAGTTTGCCCGGTGTGGTTTTTTTGTTTGCCAGCAGGCTGGCAGCAAGGTGAACCCCGTTCTTCATTTTTCTCCCCCTCTCCCCCTCTCCCCGCGCGGGAATTTTTCTCCCCCTCTCCCCCCGCGGGAGAGGGGCCAGGGGAGAGGGGGCTACTGCCTGGAAAAATCCAGATCAAACAACATATCGCTCCCAAGATTCACCAGTTGCGCCCGTGGCCGGAGGGCATCATCCAGAAAATCGATCTCCGGAAGGGAGAAGGCCGGCCGGCCGCTGCCGATGATCATGGGGGCGACCATTACGTGAAGCCGGTCCAGCAAGCCGGCGTTGAGGAACGAGGAAACGGTGACGCCGCCCCCTTCCACGAACACCTTTTTCAAACCCAAATCCGCCAGAACCTGAAGGATGAACTTTGGATCGACGGGGCCCTCGGCGTTCGCATCTCCAAGACAGGCGATCTCGCTAACACCGGAACCGATAGACGGATTCCTGCTTTTGTCATAGTGGCCCGCCACCAACCGCAGGGTGGGAGCTTCGCCATCGGTGAACAGGTGATGGCTGTCTGGTACGCGATGATGACGGTCAATGACCACGCGCACGGGGTTGCGGCCACTGGTGCGGCGAACGGTCAAACGGGGATTGTCTGTAGTGGCGGTTCCGGCTCCGACAACAACCGCATGCGACACTGCGCGGATCCGGTGCAGATGGGTAATTCCATCGTCGCCGTTGATGAAACGGGAGCGACCGGTAACCGTGGCAATGCGTCCGTCCAGGCTTTGGCCCAACTGACCAATAACTTTGGGGCTGCCGTTATCTGGCACGGGACGACAAAGGGGTAGGAATACCGAGAGTAGATCCTTCGCCTCACCCGTGGCCGGCTGCATCAGGTGCCAGGCCCCGTGGCCGTTAAGTTTTACCGCTTCTTTGTCGGTTCCCGGCAATGGCAGTGTCACATTGCTGCGGTTAACTGCGCTAAGCACCAACTCCCATGCCGAGTCGATATCCAGAGTTCTTGCCGCCATAAATAGCCTGTTTGGTTGTTGCCTAGGAGCCTCTGGATGCCTCCGGAGCGCCTCTGCGTGCTCTGAGGGCTTCAGATGCAAGGCGCAGTTCGCAGCTAATGGCCGTAGCCCTTAGCAAGAGCTGCAACACAGCATGTGAAGTCCTCAGAGTACGCCCTCCGGGTTCTTCAGAGGTGCTTCGGAGGCATTCAGAGGCTCCTTTAGTATAGGCAGATTGTGTGCAAAGCTATATGTACGTTACATTTCCGGATTGATTCACTTCGCAGGGCATTATCGGGACGAGTATCCCGGCTTGGATGACGAGGTAAGTGGCCATGCAGCATGCGCAACCCATTCAGCACTGGGAACCAGAGAAGCCTGAGGACCACGGGCAACTGGAACTTCCCGGTATTGCCCTGGACAAGAGTGATGAGCTGCTGGAGTCCCTGGCTGAGCTGGAGGAAGCGCTTGAGGAGGTCCAGCTGACCGGAGAAGAGATGGAACTGCTTCGCCGGTTCCGCAGGACGAGCGCGGAAAACCGGCGAATGATTCTTCAGATCCTGGGCAGCTGAACCCGCCCCGGATCCCTTACTTGCCTTTTCTGTAGATATTCTCGTAAACGTAGTTGGTGGCTTCCACAAAGCCATCAATGCTGCCGCAATCGAACCGGCGACCTTTGAACTGATAAGCCAGCACGCAACCATTTTTCGCCTGCTCGAGAAGGGCATCGGTGATCTGGACCTCACCGTTCTTGCCTGCCGGGGTCTTCTCAATAATTTCGAAGATATCCGGCGTGAGAATATAGCGGCCGATAATGGCGAGGTTGCTGGGCGCATCTTCCGGAGCCGGCTTTTCTACCATGTCTGTGATCCGGTAGAGGCCATCTTTCATGGATTCACCGGCGATCACCCCGTACTTGTGGGTTTCATCAGCCGGCACTTCTTCGATGGCCACAATAGAGCAGCGGAACTGGTTGTAGAGCTTCACCATCTGCGCCAGGACGCCATCTTCACCATCGGGGCCAATGCAGAAGTCATCCGCCAGCACGACCGCAAACGGGTTGTCACCCACCAGGTTGCGACCAGTCAGTATGGCGTGGCCGAGGCCCTTCATCTCATTCTGCCGCGTGAAGGCAAAACTGTTGTGGTCGATCAGCTCGCGGATGGAGGTCAGCAGCTCTTCCTTGCCAGAGCCGGCAATCTGTTGTTCGAGCTCGTAGCTGATATCGAAATGATCTTCGATAGCCCGCTTGCCGCGACCGGTCACGAAGCCGAATTCGTGAATACCTGCTTCGGAGGCTTCCTCAACGCCGTACTGAACCAGGGGTTTGTTAACCACCGGCAGGATCTCCTTGGGCATCGCCTTGGTGGCCGGAAGAAAGCGGGTGCCGTAGCCGGCGACGGGAAACAGGCATTTTTTGATCATATCGTTCGTCCTTTGATGGTCGGTTTCACGCCCGGTGGGCTGCTCAACGCCTCTGCGTAAGCCTATCAACAATTGTTCTATCACAAAGTGTGCCGAGTTTACCCAAGTTGTAACGACAAATGCAGGGGCGTGATGGAAATTGTACGTTCTAGCAAAGAGCTATAGCCCCTTAGAGGAGGGTTCTTCAGGTTTACCATTACCAAAAATTTCTCTGATCAGAGGTCTCTTAGTGCGATCCTCCTTGCCTGATTGCACTCATTTGGTGCGCTTTCGGCAGCGTGGGTTCCTTACCCGAATAGGCTCTCTACCTTTTATTGTTCGTACATAGTCCACGTGATCTTCTCTATGGCAATCTATAGCCCGGTACAGGAGGGGCGAGACCAATGGACAGACGAACGCTGATCAAGCGGCTGGGAGCACTGGTAAGTGCCGGCGCGTTACCACTGTCGCCCCTTGCGATGGGTACCGGCCTCCAACCAGTATTTGGAAGCAGTCCCCGTGCCTTCAACTACGCCTGGCTCAAAGGTCGGGCCCGGGCATTGGCCGCTGAGGCGTATGTCGCCCATAAAGACGAATTGCCCCAATCACTGAAATCCATTTCCTGGGATGACTATCAGGCCATCGCCTTCAGGTCCGACCGGGCGCTCTGGCGCGACGACGACACTGCTTTCCAGATTCAGCTCTTCCACCTTGGGCTGTATTTCCAACAACCCGTAAAAATCCATGAAGTCACTGATGGCGAGGCAACGGAACTGGCCTATCGACAGGATCTGTTCCGGTACAACGGCGATCAGCCCCTGGGCGATTTGCCAGAAGACCTGGGCTACGCCGGTTTTCGGATCCACTACCATAAAAACTTTGCCCTGGATCTCGCCGCCTTTTTGGGCGCCAGTTATTTCCGCGCGGTGGGCTCGGAGATGCAGTACGGCCTGTCGGCCAGAGGGCTGGCCATTGATACCGGCATGGATCGTAAAGAAGAGTTTCCCCGGTTTTCCGAGTTCTGGCTGGAGAAACCGGCCTCGGGCAGCCAGCTACTCAGGGTATGGGCTCTGCTGGACTCCCCCAGTACCACCGGCGCCTACTCGTTTGTGCTCGACCCGGGGCGCAACATGGTCATGGATGTGGATGCGGCACTCTATCCGAGAACAGAAATTACCCGGGCGGGCATTGCACCGCTGACCAGCATGTACCAGGTGGGCGAAAATGATGATCGCATGGGCTACGACTGGCGTCCGGAAATACACGATTCTGACGGCCTCGCAATTCGCAACGGCAACGGCGAGTGGTTGTGGCGGCCGCTGGTGAATCCCGTCAATCTCCGGTTCAACACTTTTCAGGACAACAATCCCGTCGGCTTTGGCCTGCTGCAGCGGGACAGGGATTTCGACCACTACCAGGATGATGGCGTGTTTTACGATCGCCGGCCCAGCCTCTGGGTGGAGCCCCGGGGAGACTGGGGGCGGGGCAGTGTGGATCTGGTGGAAATCCCTACCGTGGATGAAACCTTCGACAACATCGTCGCCTTCTGGCGCCCGCAGGAACCTCTGTTGCCAGGCCGGGAATACCTCTACAGCTACCGCCTGCACTGGGGCGAGCAAGCTCCGTTGCAACCATATGAATTAGCCACTGTGCAGGCAACCAGGACCGGGCTGGGCGGTGTTGTGGGTCAGGAGCGCACCTATTTCTCTTGGCGCTTTGCAGTTGATTTCGCCGGCGGCGCGCTTCAAATGCTCGCCAAGGATGCAGGGGTAGAGACGGTCATAAGCGTGAGCCGCGGAGACGTCGAAATCACTTCCGCAAGACCATTGTCTGCAATCAATGGCTACCGGGCCATGTTTGACCTCGTGCCAGATGATTCCACTGAACCTGTCAATATCCGCCTGTACCTCAGGCTGGGCGGCGAGCCGCTGACGGAGACCTGGCTATATCAGTACACTCCGCCACCGGTCGACGAACGCCAGATCTACTGATTGGCTCTGCCTATTGTAAACAATCTGCAGCTCAATTTAGCCAATATTGTTGACAATATGATCGCTCAAGCGTAGCTTTGCTCAAAATCAACCCGGTTTTGTTGACAAACTATGGCTGAGTTACTGTCTACTACCTACACCCGCGCCGACGAGGCTTTCGATTGTCTGCAAACGGCAATCGTCAAAGGGGAACTGGCGCCCGGCGAGAAGATCGGCGAACTGGAGCTTTGTTCCCGTTTTAACCTCACGCGTGGCCCGCTCCGGGAAGCGCTGGGCCGTCTTGAATCCCGCGGGCTTCTGGTGCGCCGTCCCCACGCCGGCGTCAAGGTGGTTTCAGTCAGCGCATCCGAGTTAATGGAGCTCTACCGCATACGCGAAGTCATGGAGGGGCTGGCCGCTCGACAGGCCGCCGAGCGCATGACCGACCAGGAAATTGCCGACCTTCAGGCCACCCTCGACACCCACGAACGCATGATCGATGAAGCCCAGGGCCAGGCCTATTACCAGGCCGAAGGGGATTACGACTTCCACCACAGAATCGCCACCGGTAGCCGCAATACCAAACTTGCCCAGATGCTGCTGGGTGATCTTTATTACATGGTACGGATGTACCGTTACCGTCTCAGCACCTCCACCGGGCGCCCCCAGCGGGCACTGGGTGAACACCGCCGTATCGTCGAGGCCATCGCCCAGCGCGATGGGGAACTCGCCGAATTTCTGATGAAACGCCATATCAACGCAGCAAGACAGAACATCGAGAGAAAGATCGAGGAAGGCGAGCTCACAATTTGAACAAGGGGTCAGACCCCGATTTCACGCACAAATTTACGAATAACCAAGAGAGGCCAACACCATGTCCAACAAACTCAGCCCCGGCGCCCGCTTCCGCAAAGCGCTCAAAGACAACCAGCCCCTTCAGATTGTCGGAACCATCAACGCCTACGCCGCTATGATGGCCGAGAAAGTGGGTCATAAGGCCATTTATCTTTCCGGTGGCGGCGTCGCTAACGCCTCCTACGGTTTGCCGGATCTGGGCATGACCTCCATGAACGATGTGGTCGAGGACGTTCGCCGAATTACCGCAGCTACCGACGTACCTTTGCTGGTTGATATTGATACCGGCTGGGGTGGTGCTTTCAACATCGCCCGCACCATCCGCGAGATGGAGCGTGCCGGTGCAGCCGCTGTCCACATCGAAGACCAGGTTGCCCAGAAACGCTGTGGTCACCGCCCGAACAAGGAGATCGTGTCCCAGGAGGAGATGGTCGACCGCATCAAGGCCGCCGTGGATGCCCGGGAAGACAAAGACTTCTTTATCATGGCCCGTACCGACGCGTTCCAGAAAGAAGGCCTCGAAGCCGCTATCGAACGCGCCAAGGCCTGCATTGAAGCCGGCGCCGACGGCATCTTTGCCGAAGCGGTTACGGAACTTGAGCACTACAAGGCCTTCTCCGAAGCCCTGGACGTGCCTATCCTGGCCAACATCACCGAATTTGGTGCCACACCGCTATACAACCGCAAGGAACTGGCCGAAGCCGGCGCCGACATGGTTCTGTACCCACTCAGCGCCTTCCGCGCCATGAACAAGGCCGCCCTGACTGTTTACCAGAACATTCTGGAGAAGGGCGACCAGAAAGACGTGGTTGATCTGATGCAGACCCGGATGGAACTTTACGATTTCCTGAACTATCACGATTTCGAGCAGAAGCTGGACCAGCTGTTCCAGCAGAGCAAAGGCTAACAGCATTTATCCCCTCTCCCCTAGCGGGAGAGGGCCAGGGAGAGGGGGTAGAGAAGCACTCCGCAGAATCGGAAGCTTCCCCTCTCCCCCGGCCCCTCTCCCGCACGGGGAGAGGGGAGTCACAAATATTCAGGATTGGCCCAAGGGGTAATCCGACACCCCAAACAAGATAACGATGGGAGACAACAATGGCTGAAGCAAAAAAACTAGGTGGCGCAGGCCTCCGTGGCCAGGTAGCTGGCGAAACCGCCCTGTGTACAGTGGGCAAAAGCGGCGCCGGCCTGACCTACCGCGGCTACGACATTGCCGATCTGGCTGAAAAAGCCCAGTTCGAAGAAATCGCTTACCTGCTGCTGCGCGGCAAACTGCCGAACCGTCAGGAGCTGGATGCCTACACCAAAAAACTCCAGAGCCTCCGTGGCCTGCCGGCTGCCCTGAAAACCGTGCTTGAGCAGATCCCCAAAGACGCGCACCCGATGGACGTGATGCGTACCGGCTGCTCCATGCTGGGCAACCTGGAAACCGAAGAAGACTTTAGCGAGCAGGACGACAAGATCGACCGCATGCTGGCGGTGTTCCCTTCTATCATCACCTACTGGTACCGCTTCGCCCACGAAGGCGTTCGTATCGAAACCGAGAGCGACGTGGACTCCATCGGTGGCCATTTCCTGGAGCTGCTGCACGGCAAGAAACCCAGCGAGCTCCACGAGCGCGTCATGAACGTTTCGCTGATCCTGTACGCCGAGCACGAATTCAACGCCTCCACCTTCACCGCCCGCGTGTGTGCCTCCACGCTGTCTGATATTCACAGCTGTGTGACCGGTGCCATCGGTTCGCTGCGTGGACCTCTGCACGGCGGCGCCAACGAAGCGGCCATGGCCCTGATCCAGAAATTCAAGACGCCGGAAGAGGCCGAAGAAGGTCTGATGGGCATGCTGGAGCGCAAAGAGAAGATCATGGGCTTCGGCCACGCGATCTACAAAGAGTCCGACCCGCGCAACGCCATCATCAAGCAGTGGTCCAAGAAGCTGGCTGAGGAAGTGGGTGATACCGTGCTGTACCCGGTATCCGAGCGCTGCGAAGCTGTTATGTGGCGCGAGAAGAAGCTCTTCTGTAACGCCGACTTCTTCCACGCATCCGCCTATCACTTCATGGGCATTCCGACCGAACTGTTCACCCCGATCTTCGTGATGTCCCGGGTATCCGGCTGGACCGCGCACGTGAAAGAGCAGCGCGAGAACAACCGCATCATCCGCCCAAGTGCCGATTACACCGGCCCGGCGGATTCGAATTGGGTGCCGATCGACGAGCGGCCGTGATTTTTCACTCTCCTCTCCCCCCCGCGGGAGAGGGGCTGGGGGAGAGGGGGAGCGTGAACATCACACCACGCGGTCTCCCCCTCTCCCTAACCCTCTCCCACAAGGGGAGAGGGAACCAATAAACCAAGATTCCGAGTACTGCTCATGAACACTGAATACCGTAAACCGCTCCCAGGCACCGACCTGGACTATTTCGATACCCGCCAGGCCGTGGAAGACATCCAGGCCGGCGCGTACGACAAGCTCCCGTACACCTCCAAGATCCTGGCTGAGCAACTGGTTCGCCGGTGCGATCCTGAGGTGCTGACGGATTCCCTGAAACAGCTGATCGAGCGCAAGCGTGACCTGGACTTCCCCTGGTATCCGGCTCGTGTGGTCTGCCACGACATCCTCGGCCAGACCGCCCTGGTGGATCTGGCCGGCCTGCGTGACGCCATCGCCGAGAAGGGCGGTGATCCCGCCAAGGTCAACCCGGTGGTTCCTACCCAGCTGATCGTGGATCATTCGCTTGCCGTTGAGCACGCCGGTTTCGAGAAGGACGCGTTCGAGAAGAACCGAGAGATTGAAGACCGCCGCAACGACGACCGGTTCCACTTCATCAACTGGACCAAGACCGCGTTCAAGAACGTGGATGTGATCCCTCCCGGCAACGGCATCATGCACCAGATCAACCTGGAGAAGATGTCTCCGGTGGTTCAGAACCGCGATGGAGTCGCCTTCCCGGATACCTGTGTTGGCACTGACAGCCACACCCCGATGGTGGATGCCCTGGGCGTAATCTCCGTGGGTGTAGGCGGCCTGGAAGCCGAGAGCGTTATGCTGGGCCGTGCCTCCATGATGCGCCTGCCGGATATTGTTGGTGTTGAACTGACAGGCAAGCTGCAGCCGGGTATCACCAGTACCGATATGGTTCTGGCCATCACCGAATTCCTGCGTAAGGAAAAAGTGGTAGGCGCTTACCTGGAGTTCTATGGCGAGGGCGCAGACAGCCTTAGCGTTGGCGACCGTGCCACCATCTCCAACATGACTCCGGAGTATGGCGCCACCGCAGCGATGTTCTACATCGACGGCCAGACTATCGATTACCTGAAACTGACCGGTCGTGAAGACGATCAGGTCGCCCTGGTGGAGAAATACGCCAAAGAGACAGGTCTCTGGGCTGACAGCATGAAAAACGCGGAATACGAGCGTGTGCTGAAGTTCGACCTGTCCAAGGTGACCCGTACCTTGGCTGGCCCCTCCAACCCCCACGCGCACCTGCCCACATCCGAGTTGGCAGAACGCGGCATTGCCGGTGAATGGGAGCAGGAAGAAGGCAAGATGCCGGATGGCGCGTGTATCATCGCCGCTATCACCAGCTGTACCAACACCAGTAACCCCCGCAACATGGTGGCTGCGGGCCTGATCGCCCGCAACGCCAACAAGCTGGGCCTGACCCGCAAGCCTTGGGTGAAGACTTCGCTGGCGCCGGGTTCCAAGACCGTGAAGATGTACCTGGAAGAAGCCAAGCTCCTGCCGGAGCTGGAACAACTCGGCTTTGGCGTGGTGGCCTTCGCCTGCACCACCTGTAACGGCATGAGTGGCGCCCTGGATCCGAAGATCGCGCAGGAAATCATGGATCGCGATCTGTTCTCCACCGCCGTGCTCTCCGGTAACCGGAACTTCGACGGCCGGATTCACCCCTATGCCAAGCAGGCGTTCCTGGCGTCGCCGCCGCTGGTGGTTGCCTATGCGATCGCAGGCACCATCCGGTTCGACATCGAAAAAGATGCCCTGGGCTACGATAAAGACGGCAACCCCGTCACTCTGAAGGACATCTGGCCGGACGATGCGGAAATCGATGCCATCGTGAAATCCAGCGTGAAGCCGGAGCAGTTCCGCAGCACCTACATCCCGATGTTCGACATCACCCGGGATGCGCAGGCCAACACCAACCCGCTGTACGAATGGCGCCCGCAGAGCACCTATATTCGTCGCCCGCCGTACTGGGAAGGTGGCATGGTCGGTGAGAAAACCCTCAAGGGCATGCGCCCGCTGGCGGTGTTGCCGGACAACATCACCACCGACCATCTGTCGCCCTCCAACGCGATCATGATGAACAGCGCAGCCGGTGAATACCTGCACAAGATGGGTGTGCCGGAGGAGGACTTCAACTCCTACGCCACCCACCGCGGCGACCACCTGACGGCCCAGCGCGCTACGTTTGCCAACCCGAAACTGTTCAACGAAATGGTCCGGGACGAAAACGGCAACGTGAAGCAGGGCTCCCTGGCCCGCATCGAGCCGGAGGGCAAAGTGGTCCGCATGTGGGAAGCCATCGAAACCTACATGGAGCGCAAGCAGCCGCTTATCATCATCGCTGGCGCCGACTACGGGCAGGGCTCGTCCCGTGACTGGGCCGCCAAAGGCGTCGCCCTGGCCGGTGTAGAAGCGATTGTGGCCGAAGGCTTTGAGCGCATTCACCGCACCAACCTGATCGGCATGGGTGTGATGCCCCTGCAGTTCGAAGAGGGCACCACACGCAAAACTCTGGGCATCGACGGCACAGAAACCTACGACGTAGAAGGCACCCCGGCGCCCCGCGCCGAATTGACGCTGGTCATCCATCGGAAGAACGGCAGCACCGAGCGTGTGCCGGTTATCTGCCGCCTGGATACCGCTGAGGAAGTGTCTATTTATAGCGCTGGTGGTGTGTTGCAGCGGTTTGCGGAAGATTTCCTGCAATCCGAAGGCGCTGCCTGAGCCAGGAAACAAGGGGGCAGAAGAAAGCCTTCTTCTGACCCCATCTTCACGGATACAGAGAGTAAAACCATGCCCCACGCTCCCCAAATCAAAGTCCCCGCCACTTACATGCGTGGCGGCACCAGCAAAGGCGTCTTCTTCCGCCTTCAGGACCTCCCGGAAGCCTGCCAGATACCAGGCGAAGCCCGGGACAAACTCCTGCTCCGGGTGATCGGCAGCCCCGACCCCTACCAGAAGCAAATCGACGGCATGGGCGGCGCCACCTCCAGCACCAGCAAAACCGTGATCCTGGCAGAACCCACCCAGCCGGATCACGACGTCGACTACCTGTTCGGCCAGGTGTCCATCGACAAGCCCTTTGTGGACTGGAGCGGTAACTGCGGCAACCTTACTGCTGCTGTAGGCGCTTTCGCCATCAACAGCGGTTTCGTGGACAAAGAACGGATTCCGGAGAACGGCACCTGCACCGTGCGTATCTGGCAGGCCAACATCAGAAAGACCATCGTCGCCCACGTGCCCATCACCAACGGTGAAGTGCAGGAAACCGGCGATTTCGAGCTGGACGGCGTCACCTTCCCGGCCGCTGAAGTGCAGGTGGAATTTATGGACCCGGCTGATGGCGAAGGCTCCATGTTCCCTACCGGCAACTTGGTGGACGACCTGGAAGTGCCGGGCGTAGGCACCCTGAAAGCCACCATGATCAGTGCCGGCATCCCCACCATCTTCGTGAACGCCGAAGACATCGGGTACAAAGGCACGGAGCTGCAGGATGACATCAATAGTGATCCCAAGGCACTGCTGATGTTTGAAACCATCCGGGCCCATGGCGCTGTAAAAATGGGCCTGATCCAGAACATCGAAGAAGCCGCCAACCGCCAGCACACCCCGAAGGTGGCCTTCGTGGCGAAGCCGTCTGATTACGTATCCTCAAGCGGCAAAAACATCGGGGCAGGGGATGTGGACGTCCTGGTTCGCGCTCTGTCCATGGGCAAGCTCCACCACGCCATGATGGGCACGGCGGCGGTGGCCATTGCCACGGCATCGGCGGTTCCCGGAACCCTGGTGAATCTGGCTGCAGGTGGTGGCGACCGCACCCACGTGACCTTCGGGCACCCCTCCGGCACTCTGCGTGTTGGGGCAGAAGCGAAGGAAGTGAATGGTCAGTGGACCGCGACCAAAGCCATTATGAGCCGCAGTGCGCGGGTTTTGATGGAAGGTTGGGTGAGGGTGCCTGCCTACTTCTCCTAGCCAATTATACTGTCGATGATCGAAAAAGCCGGAGGCAATCCCCGGCTTTATTATTTTCCGACGATCATCCAGTTTTCAGTTAAATTCAGGTTTTCTCCGACGTGCGAAACCAAGCCCCGCTAGCCCCAGACCAAGCAAAGCGACCGTACCGGGTTCTGGAACTTCAATGGTTCGTGTTTTGACCACGCCAGCAAGAAGCGCATAGTTTTTGCTTTTTTCCTTGGTCCAGAATTCGCTTGCAAGCTCGTCGTTGTAAAAAAAGCCGGCGATGTCGAGATAATATGCGGTATTACCCAGGATGAATTCCTGTGAGGCGCCTTCATTTCGCGTGAAAGTCACTTGATCAGCACATCCATAACGATTTAGAGAGTCGCCATCGTATCCGCCGTTGGGGCACCGGCCATAGTAAGGGTGATTTACTGTCTCCCAATGAACGAAATCGAAGAGTGAGTCGATGGACTTTGTCGTGCCATTGATGGATAGAGTCGTTGAAACTTTCAGCGAAGCAGATTCGAGGGTTGAACCCGTCACCGGATAATTGAAATGAATAAAAGCGCCCAAGTTAAAAGGTGTGCTTTCTTCAATCGGAAAACTTGGTGGTGCGAAGCCGTCGAATTTGTAGCCGCTCTGTTTGTGCCAGTATACGGGGTGACCCCATTTGATGGTGTCGGTGTTGATCCCGCTCACAACGGAAGATCCGGGAGTCGTTGCAGTCCATATTCCGCTCACGTTCGTTGCACTGATCGGGACCGCAGACACTGGCAACGAGAAGAGAGAAGCTGCTACTAGGCCTAGGCCAAATGGCAGAAGAAACTTTTTCATCATCATGCTTCCCTGTAATTAGTGATGTCCCTTACGGCGGAGGCAAAAAGCTTACCACAAAGAGGATCCGGCTGATTTATAAAGGGTTACCTTCGAAGCAGTTCGTTGTGGTGAAAACCTCCAACTGCGAGATGTAAAAATTTCGGACACTGGCGAATGCAATGGTGTAACAATTGTCTCTGCCGAACACTCAACTAGGCTTAGACACACAATCATTGAAAGACAGGGAGGGATTGCTGTGTCACCAACATTCGATCTCAACGAACGTCCCGACTAGGACGAAGTCTTGCAGAAAATCGCGGACTACGTTCTTACCTATGAAATAACCAGCGAAGAAGCCTGGAAAACCGCTCGCCTCTGCCTGATGGACACCCTTGGTTGTGGTCTTCTGGCTCTGCGCTTTCCCGAATGCACCAAACATCTCGGCCCAATCGTTGAGGAGAGCTTTGTCCATTACTGCAGTGTATCCCTCAATCGCAGAATTACCGTCAAAAACCTTTACATTGCGCTTTCGTACAGTCAGGCGGAATGCACCAGGCTGTCACTGAATATAATTTGTAACTACCTGAATTAAAAATGAAACCTTGGCAAAATTCCGATAACCGGCATTGGTTTTGCATTTTTAACTGACTATGGATGGATTTCGAAAGTCCAATCCTTCCACGCGGCTCCGATGATAGACCCGAAATTTATCGGATGTCCTGAACAGGAAACAGGGAGTAAGTGATCATGACTCGTTTCACTAAAAAGATTCTAGCAGCGGCGGTAATGAGCACAATTGGAGGTGTCGCATCGGCTGCCCCGTTCACCGAGATCCGGATTGGCGATAACGATGGTTTCGGCTACGACGCTGATCCCAATTTCGCCGATTTGACGGGTGACGGAGGCACTGCTGACCGAAATTCTGATGGTCACCTTGGGCCGAATGATGTTCTTCCAAGCATGAATGGTGATAACACTGTAGCCACTGGTTCGGGAGATGATTTCGATAACAGAAACGGCGAATCCATTAATGGTTCCGGATTCACAGATACAGGAACGACTGGCGCAACATTCACTGATATCAGCCTCTCAACCAGCTACGACAGCTCTTCTGCAAGTGAGCAGGTTTATAACGCCAACACGGGTACCCCCGGCAGTGGAGGTGTCTTCCCTTCAGGTCTATCCAGTACTCTGCCGAATCAACCGGGTTTTTCATTTCTTTTTGAAGTGGATAAAGCAGACATTACGGTCGGTACCGATATCTTCTTTAATATGGTATTCGCCGATTATGATGTCCAGCCGGCGAACATAGAGTTTATTTATGCGTCGGGAAAAGAAACTCTGGGGGTGACTTTGCAAAACAACGGTCCGAACGATGGTTTGATCCAGGGCGCTTTCGCGAAACTCGATTTTTATGATGTTTTCAGTGATGGCGATAGTGTATGGAATGGTGTTCTCGGCGTAAACTTCAACGCACCAAACGAGCCATATACGGCGTTTGATTACGTCGAGCTCAGCGTGAAGCCGTTGGTGGTCGATGTGCCAGAGCCGGGCACGTTGGCTCTTTTTGCTCTTGGTTTGACGGGTATATTCGGCATTAGGAAATTGCCCTTGCATCGGCCAATGTAAAAGCTCTTTCTGATAGGCACCTGGTGCGCAATCCAGGTGCCTTGTCTCCCAATGTGTGTGAGCTAGGCTCTAGGCATAGCAATTCTTTTGGGAGAAACATTATGAGCTCCACATTCGATCTCAACGAACGTCCCGACTACGACGAAGTCTTGCAAAAAATCGCGGACTACGTCCTCACTTACGAAATAACCAGCGAAGAAGCCTGGAATACCGCCCGCTACTGCCTGATGGACACACTCGGCTGCGGACTGCTCGCGTTGCGCTTTCCCGAGTGCACCAAACATCTTGGCCCAATCGTTGAAGGAACAACGGTTCCCCATGGCGCCCGTGTACCAGGAACACCTTACCGGCTGGACCCGGTGAAAGCAGCGTGGGACATCGGTTGTATCGTTCGATGGCTGGATTACAACGACACCTGGCTCGCGGCAGAGTGGGGGCATCCCTCAGACAATCTGGGCGCCATACTGGCCGTCGCAGATCATCTATCGCAGAAACGCGTCGCGGAAGGTAAAGATCCTTTCAAAGTGAAGGACTTGCTGGAGGCCATGATAATGGCCCATGAAATTCAAGGTGTACTGGCCCTTGAAAACTCCTTCAATCGCGTCGGGCTGGATCACGTGGTGTTGGTAAAGGTGGCCTCCACCGCCGTTGCGGCGAAACTGATGGGAGCGAATCGTCAGCAAATGCTCTCAGCGCTTTCCCACGCTTGGGTGGATGGCCAGTCACTCCGAACATACCGGCATGCCCCGAACGCCGGATCCCGCAAATCCTGGGCCGCAGGCGATGCCACATCGCGGGCAGTGAGGCTTGCCGATATTGCCATGCGCGGAGAGATGGGAATACCCGGTGTGCTAACCGCGCCCCAATGGGGCTTCTACGATGTCCTGTTCAGCAAAACCAACAAAGACCAGAAGCTTAAGCCCGAAGGGCAGAGAGAGTTTTCGATTTCACAGGAGTTCGGCTCTTATGTGATGGAAAATATTCTCTTCAAAGTTTCATTCCCGGCTGAGTTTCACGCACAGACGGCAGCAGAGGCAGCTGTCACACTGCATCCCCAGGTCAGGGATCGGCTAGACTCGATTGACCGAATCGTAATTACCACCCACGAATCTGCAATTCGGATAATTTCAAAAGTAGGAAAACTCGCCAATGCCGCTGATCGGGATCACTGTCTGCAATATATGACGGCCGTACCGCTTATTTTCGGTAATCTTACTGCAGATCATTACGAAGACAGCTTCCACGAGGCCAATCCTCTCATTGACGTGTTGCGGGATAGAATGGAAGTCGTGGAAGAGGAGCGGTATACGCGCGAATACCTTGAAGCTGACAAACGCTCTATTGCGAACGCAGTTCAGGTATTCTTCAGTGACGGCACTAGTACCGAGAAAGTAGAGGTGGAGTATCCTCTGGGACATCGTCGCCGACGAGATGAGGCGATTTCAGAGCTTAGATCGAAGTTCCACAGAAATTTGGGCGCTTGCTTTCCCCAGGCAAGGTCTTTGGCGCTTTTAGAACTTTTTGAAGATCAGGGTAAACTTGAACAGACAAACGTAGCTAATTTTGTCACTGAGTTTGCTCGTTAGTGCTGGACTGCCCTCAAATTAAAACGATCGCACCGCAACGAGTCGGAACCCCCATGTTTTTTATGCTCTAAAATCTTTTGCGGGTTTTAAAACTTGTACTGTCAGAATTATTTACATTCTGGCGATTTGAATATTTCGACCGATAAGACAAGTGCATAAATCAATTAAATTTCCCGTTACTGGCGCGCTAATTGCTCAGCTACGACACGGGGTGAATAACTACACCTTGGAGAACATGGGAGTTGTAGTCCCAAACCAAAATGGATTTACGCAGAGGTGAGACCGATGAAAAAGCCGATAACTTTGTTAGCAGCGGGGCTGTTCGCAGGTTCGTTTTCGTTTAGTGCCTTGGCCACAGAAATTATTTTTGATGACCCAACTGATCCGATCAACGGTTCAGAGATCAAACAGCCGGAGATTGAGTACACAGATTTCTTCGTCAGGGCTGGTTACTCAACCAGCAACTTATGCTGTGGAATCAACTTCGTACGTTCTGATATTGAGACAATGAAGCCGGCCGAGCCGAATGAGGACCCGCTACCTGTAAGAGTCTGGAGAGATACCGACCCGGCGAACGGAGGCCTGGGTGTCGATTCTGGTCTGGCGGATGGTGACACAGATAACTTTGAAGGCAGCCTTAATAATAACGCCAATACCGATGAAATCCTGTTTTTTGATTTCAAAGGCATGGTTACACTCATGGAAGTTTGGCTAAATGCCGGGGATGAAGCGTCCGGAACTAGCCACCAAGATAAGTTCTCTTCAGACGCTACAGATGTATTCGACATCTTCTACTCAATGAATGGTGAAGACTACTTCAGTATCTATGGAGCAAATACTAAGCCAACTGATGGCGAGTTGCTTGCGCTGACAGGTGATAACTTGGTTAATGCGAGCTATTTTGCGGTTGCTCATGTTGGGCCGACTGATTCAGTAGGTGGCTATATCGAGAAGATCAAGTACGCTAGTGTCCCGGAGCCCGCAACGCTCGGACTTATGGGTTTGGGTCTGCTAGGGCTTGGTGTTCTTCGCAGGAAGAAAGCTGTTTAAATTAACGTTAGCCGGACCAAGTGGTATCCGGCTCTCTAAACAGAAAGTAAAAACCCCGATCTTTCGATCGGGGTTTTTTATGGAGCTCACTGACGTGATTAGTGCTTGATCTTTCGGCTACGACCTAGGCCCAAAGCTGCGAGTCCAAGGCCCAAAAGGGCGAGAGTGCCTGGCTCTGGCACGCGTGCAACCGAAACGTTGTCGATACCCCAGCCATCATTGGTGCCTTCACCGTTGTTGAAGGTAAGGTAGGCTTTGTCAAAGAAGATATCGGAGAAGATTGTGATGTAAGCGATATTACTATTGGAGAGTGGTGAGGCAATTTCAATGTCGTCCGACACGCTGCCATCTTCAAATTCAAGCTTTAAAGAGGCGTTAATGTCGTTGGCGTCAGACAAGTAAAAGCCGATAGCGTTTCGCTTCCCGGCTTCACCATCCATAATGTTCCACTTGACCGAAAGCGCGTCGTTGCTGTCGAGCCACTTGCCAAGATTTTCCCTGCCAAACTCGCCGGACTCACTATCTTCGATCATGAGCTTTTCAGGTTCGACATCATCGCCCTCGGCAGACTGAGAGGAGGTGAGCGAAAACGTCCCTACAGAAGTGGAAAAAGATTCCTGAGCGAGGACCCAGCTTTTTTGTGGTTCATTTGCAACAAAGGCCTGATAGCCATCCCCGTCCGCATCTTGCGCTGCAGACGGATTGAAGCCCTCGAAGCCCTCGGTGACACGATTATACGTATCAGCCAGAAATGCGGACTCAGCGGTTGCAGCGTCTGCACCGTAAGCCACGTCTTTGTAGATGATCGCCGCGCTCGCAGGTGCGGATACTGCAGCAATCGCCGTGCAAAGCAGAGTTTTGTTCAATATTTTCATGGATTTTCCTTCCCTTTTTACATCCTATCCAGTTCGGCCCTCTCAAGGCCCCGTTTAAGAAACAAGCGAGCGCCATGCCATTTTGTCTAAAAGAACGTAAAGACAGGATGATGGGAACCATAATGCAATCGTGATCTATAGAATCCGTAAAGGAATTCGACAACTGTCACCGATACAGGGTCTTACCAGCGATGATTAAGTTAACGCCATTTTACAAATCATGACTTTACATGAAGATTGAACTTAACCGTAATTGACGTACAATCTTGCTCGCGGTATCGCGTCCGTCGCATTGGAAGCCCAGAAAGTTCGCTCGCGAGCACCACAAGGAGTCGATGTGGCCCACATCAGGTTGTTCAAACACTATCTTCATCTCCCTTTTGTAATTTTGGGTCTGATCGATTGGGTGTTTTTGTCTGGTGCATTTGCGCTGTCTGTGTTTTTCCGATTCTTTGGTGATATTGAGCTTTTCTGGTCCAGCGTCGCCTTTATTATCCCTTCTTGCATCGTATTCGCTGTCGTAAATCTGTTGATCATGATTGCTCTTGGTGTACATCAGGCCAAGGTAGAAGAAGGGATGTCTGGCATGATGTTGCGGACTATTATGGCGGTTATCATTGCCATCCCTGCCTGCGGTTTTCTTTACTTTCTCGCCAGCGATTGGCTTTGGTACCTCGGTGACCAGAGAGCCCTGACCTCTGCCTCCGTGTTCAGTGTTTTCTTGTTGGGGTTCGGGCGGTCGGTATTTTTTGCACTAGTTGGCAAAGATACGTTCAGGCGAAAAGTTCTGGTCCTGGGGGCTGGTCGGAGAGCTAAGCAACTATTCGAAGATCTGAAAACACCGTTCAACAGAAAAGGTTTCAAGCTAGTCGGCTTCGTTCCTTTGCCGGACACATCTATCGAAGTCGGTAAGGAATATCTCCTGGACCTTCCTTCATCACTTCATCAGTTTATACTCAATAACCCAGTTGCAGAGATCGTGGTTGCAGTAGATGACAGGCGGAAAGGTTTGCCTATGGAGGATTTGCTGGAATGCAAAATGGAGGGTGTCAAAATAGTTGACGGTGCCAGTTTCTATGAGAGGGAATCGCGAAAAGTTGCACTGGAGATGATTACGCCCGGCTGGCTTGTTTTCTCGGATGGCTTCAACGTCTCTTCAGTATCAGGCATTGGCAAGCGTTCACTTGATCTCTTCGCCGCAGGAATTCTCTTTGTGGCCTCTTTGCCTCTGTTAATTCTGACGGCCATCGCCATCAAAATCGAAGATGGGGCCAAAGCTCCAGTGCTCTATAGTCAGGAACGTGTCGGACTTAACGGTAAAGCGTTTAAAGTCCATAAATTCCGTTCAATGATTACCGACGCAGAAAAAAACGGGGCAGTGTGGGCAAGCAAAAATGACTCTCGGGTAACGAAAGTGGGAGAGTTCATTCGTAAAGTTCGTATCGATGAGCTTCCCCAAATTTTCAACATCCTAAATGGTAGCATGTCATTCGTTGGGCCCCGACCGGAAAGGCCCGTGTTTGTAGAGGAACTCAATCAAAAAATTCCGTTCTATAACGAACGTCATCGGGTGAAACCTGGCCTCACGGGTTGGGCGCAACTATGCTTTGCCTATGCCGACAACGAGGAAGACACGCGTGAAAAGCTCAGATACGACCTCTACTACATCAAAAACCAGAGTCTGCTGCTTGATCTATTGATTATAATCCAGACAGTAGAGGTGGTATTGTTTAAGAAAGGATCGAGGTAGTTCCTGGAGCCTGAACTCCAGGAACTGTTTTTACATCATGGAACTGTATTGAGGTAATACGATGACATTGCTCTCCCGGCACCTTTGTTTACTGTTCACCGGATTGGCTATCGCCATGCTAGCCGGTTGTGCATCAACAACCGCCTCCTCTCCTGAAAAAATTCAGCAGGCATTAAACTCGGCAGGTAGCGATTCAGACGCGCCCTATATTCTCGGCGTAACCGACGTTGTTTCAGTGTCAGTCTGGAGAAATCAGGATTTGAGTATTTCCGTGCCGGTCAGGCCGGATGGGATGATCTCGGTTCCGCTCATAGGTGATATCAAAGCGGCTGGGGTTTCGCCCGAGTCACTTGCGCAGAGTATAGAGGCGGAGCTTGCCACGTATATTCGTGAGCCTCAGGTAAGCGTAATCGTTACATCTATGGGAAGTAACGAATTCAAGGATCGAGTCAGAGTAACTGGTGCAGTCGGGCAGCCGATGTCTGTTCCGCATAGGGATGGAATGACTGTCTTGGACATGCTTTTGAGCGCTGGCGGGGCAACCCCCTTTGCTTCGCTGAATGATGCGATGCTGTACAGGATGATGAATGGCGAGGTTGTAGCAATACCTGTGCGTTTAGACGATATTCTAAGTAAGGGTGATATAGAAACCAACTATAGCTTGCGACCAGGCGATATCCTCGCGGTACCCGAGCGTAATTTTTAACTTAAGGTCGTTTTAAGGCAGCCGACAAGAAGCCAGGAAGGCAGGTACGGGTTATGGCATTACCGCTAGCACAAATTCCATCAGAAGCGATAAGGGAAGTAAGATCCCGAAAGGGACTGGCGTTTCTACTCTTTTTTGTCGTCAGTTTCGCCGTGTTGGGGGCAGGATTCATCTGGCCATATAAGTATGAATCCGAGGTCATTATCTACGTGGATGACAGCAATATTATCCGGCCCTTAATGGAAGGCAGCGCTGTAACAACCAAAATATCAGAACGCCTGTCTACTGTACGCGAGACACTTTGGCGCCGCAGCGTGATGGAACAGGCGGCCACAGATACCGCAATCTTTGGAAACTCCGCAAGCAACCTGTCCGATGAGGAATTAGAGGAGCGAATTGCGTCTATTCGAGCCAGCATGGAAGTGTCTCCCAGAGGGGACAGCTATTTCGCCATTAGTTACAGATCAGGCTCTCCGCTTGAGACATTTCGCGTTGCTCAAAAACTCGGGCAACTCTTTATCCAGGAGAATAGCGAAAGGAAACGAGCTGAAAGCCGCAACGCTTATGGCTTTATCGATAAGCAAGTAAAAAGTTATGAGCAGCAGATCGCGGAGGTTGAAGCCAGGCTGAAGAATTTCCTTTCTGAGAATGTTGATGGGACTGAAGCAGAAGCAAACGCTCGGATGGCAAACTTACGCGGGCAACTGGAGCTCGCGCAGATAGAAAAATCTGAGCTCGAAAGCCGCGCCAGGTCGCTTCAGCAGCAGCTTGAGACAGTCAGCCCAACACTTAACCAAGGTGGGAGAACCCCAGATGCTTTCGAAAGACGAATTCAGTCTTTGGAAGAACAGCTGGATAATCTGCGCCTTCAATACCACGACAGCTATCCGGACATCGTTATCCTGAAGGAGCAACTCGCAGAGCTTAGGAATCAAAGAGATCTTGCAGAAGCCAGCGGTGAAAACGAGGAACGTAAAGTTGGCGGTGAAACCCTCGTCAATCCCCTTTATCAGGATTTAAGGGGAGAACTTGTTACCACGAGGGCCGATATCGAAACCATCGAAACTCGAATACGCTCCCTGAATCAACTAATGGCTCGTCAGGAAGAGCGGATGGAGCGAATTCAGGCCAACAAGGCGGAATACTCAGAGCTGACACGAGACATGGAGGTTAATAAGCAGATATATGATGATCTCCTCAAGCGTCGTGAAAAAGCTCGCCTGTCGATGCATTTGGACATCGAAGGCCAGGGGTTGAACTATCAGATAAGTGAAACAGCCCAGTATCCGCGCGCGCCATCAGGGCCACAGTTTCCCATGTTTGCTGCGGCAGGCCTGTTACTGGGCATTGTTGCACCTTTTGGAGCAGCAGTCGGCTTTGTTCAGATTGATCCGAGAGTGCGCGCAAGAGAGCAGCTCGAAGAGAGTATTGAGCTTCCCGTTTTGGCCGAATTACCCAGAGTTCGCACCCCCTTCGAAAAGCGTCGTGAGCGTAAAGTAACCGTATCGATAGTCATTGCTGCTCTTCTTGTTTCAGTTGCATATGTTGCCGTTGCTGTATCCGAATTGCTGGGAGTGATTTGATGTCAGGACCCACTGAGAAGCAGAGCGAGTTTAAAGCGATGGGCAAGGATAGCGACAATCCGGGCTCCGAAGAACTAGAGCAGGTAGAAGGCGCACAGTGGCTTGGTAATAAAAAAAGGTCCACATCACAACAAGGCGGTTTCTCCGAGTGGGAAGACTCCAGAATGCTGGTGCCAAGCTCCCTTGAACTGGGTAGCGGGGCGGTTGAGAAGTACGTAATCAGTAAACAGATCGTAAAAATGCAGGAGCCCCGCCGGCTGACTCCTGATGATCTTGAAGAACGCCGTATAATTTACCCGGATTCACGAAACCGAGACCTTGTTAATCGGTTCAGGGATTTACGTACCAAGCTCCTTGAAATTTCTGGCGGCAACAACTTCACGCTGGTTGTAAGCGGAATGGGTGAGGGCGCTGGCTCATCATTCGTAGCCCTTAATCTGGCTGCAGCGTTCGCTTTTGACCAATCCAAAACGGCCCTGGTCATTGACTGCAACCTGCGGGAACCTGCAATGCACTCAATGCTCGACATCATGCCTGAAACCGGATTGACCGATTTCCTTGATGACCCGGATTATGACATTGCCCGAATTCTTTACCCGACAGGCATTCCAAGACTACGTCTCATTCCCGCGGGAAGCCGGAGAGAGTCGCCAGCTGAGTTTTTTACCTCTTTTCGTATGAAGCAGTTCCTCCAGGCAGTCCGAAGACGTTACCCGGATCGCTTTATCGTGTTGGATACCGCTCCTATAACAAATTCGCCGGATGCAAGAATTCTCTCCGAACTCTGCGACTATTCGATGCTCGTAGTGCCTCATGGTCGCACTACACCAGGCTCGGTGGAGCGAGCAGCCGCTGCCTTCAATGCTGAAAAGTTCGTCGGGGCGGTGATCAATGGTTGATTGGTCAATTCGGTGTTTGGTCACACCCGGTTTCGTATCAAGTGCGCTTCTGATTCTGGCTGTACCCATCTCACAGGCAGAGCCTGTTTCAATTTCAGGCACCCTGGATAATCGGTTCAGCGATAATATGGGCAGAGTTGCCGCTAATGAGCAATCTGATCTTGAAACAAGGCTAGGTCTATCGATCCGCCACGTTAAAGATCCGGGAACATGTAATTCAATCCTCGATGGTCAGCTTGGATACGGTTACTGGTTAGAAGATACTTTTGATCCGAAGGTGTATACCGATCTTGGTTTTACCGGTGACTGCGAGCTAACCAGAGGCTTTAAATGGCTTGTCTCCGATAGATTGAGTGATGTAACCGAGAGTTCTCAGCGCCCGGATGTGCCGGATAACTCAACCCGTAAAAATGTGTTCACTACGGGGCCTCAGTACACCCTTTTTTTAACGAGTAGAGACCAGTTGCAGTTTACCCTGCAGTATCAAAACACTGAATTTGAAGAGCCAGAGGAAAGTGATAGTGAGCGAGTAATAGCCTCAACGGCTTGGAATCATCTGTTTAGCTCGACGCTTAATGGCGGAATCAGCCTATCTTCCAACCGTGCAGAACTGGATTCTGGCGTTGAGATTGACAGGAATACGGCGAGTTTGACGTTTGCCAAGACCTGGCCCGCCACCAAGCTGGATGGCAGTCTCGGTGTCAGTGAAATAGAAACCAGTTTCGGTACCGGTTCCCAAAAGAGCGATGCCTTGGTCGGTGATCTTTCCCTTGTTCGTGAGATAAATCCCTCTGCGGATTTCTTTTTAAATTTTAGTCGGGAACTGTCTGATCAAACATCCGATTTTGATTTTCAGTTTGGAGAGTTCGAATTCAATCTCACTGAAACAACTGGCGTAGAGGTGACCGCACTGAGAGCGGGGGTTGATAAACGATTCAGCGACGGGACTACGTTAAATTTCGTTCTCAGCGCCAGTCAATCAGACTATCTGGCATCCGATAACACAGAGGAAAGGGCCGGAACGGATGTTTTTGTAACAAGACCCCTCACCGCAAGGATATCCCTGAGCTCAGGGCTCGGTTTTGATTACCTCACATACGAACAGGATGATTCAGACGATACGGTTCTCGAGTTTAATTTGGGAGCCTCCTACAAACTGAGCCGCGATTTAGGCGTGAACATGAAAGTAGGGCACGAACGGCGTACGAGCGATGTCCTCTCAAGAGAGTATCAGGAGAACTGGATTCTTATAGGGCTCAGTTACCGGTTTTTGTAAGTGCACGCAGCGTTTCAAAGTACTTGTGGGATGATATTGAAATCATGGGACCGATAAAGAATGCACTCACTGTAGACGTCGAAGACTACTTCCAGGTGGCTGCGCTTAAAGAAGCGGTCGATTCAGCCGACTGGCCAAAAATGGAGTATCGTGTTGAGCAGAATACAGACAAGCTGTTAGAACTGTTCGACTCAAAAAGCGTAAAAGCCACGTTCTTTGTACTTGGTTGGGTTGCAGAGCGGTCTCCGGATCTTGTGAGGAGAATTCAGTCTCAAGGCCATGAAATCGCCAGCCACGGTTATAGCCATGAGCTTGTTTACACGCAAAACCCGAGTACATTTCGTGAGGAAACAAAAAAATCCAAACAGATTCTCGAAGAAATAACGGGAGCTCCTGTTACCGGGTACCGCGCTGCCAGTTATTCAATTACGGCGCAATCCAGGTGGGCGCTGGATATCCTCTGTGAAGAAGGCTTCACCTGGGATTCTTCCATTTTTCCGGTACACCACGACCGTTACGGTATGCCTGGGACTCCCCACTCCCCATACATTCTTGAAGCCCCCAATGGTAGTACCCTAAAAGAATTTCCGTTATCTACCTGCCCTGTTGGTAGTTACCGAATGCCGATTGCTGGAGGGGGCTACTTTCGGCTTTACCCATATGCTTTGAGTCGTTGGGGGCTAGGAAAAATTAACAGGGCGGGGCAGCCGTTCATTTTCTATCTACATCCCTGGGAAATCGATCCCGGACAGCCGCGCTTAAAGGTGAAGGCCTTTTCCCGATTTCGTCATTACAACAATCTCGATAAATGTCAGAAGAGGCTTGAAAGGTTGCTTGATGACTTTCATCTTGGCTCAGTCTCAGATGTGTTAGAGGCGATCGAATTTAATGGACAACCGGTCAAGGTTTAGAAGTAGCCATGGAAGAGCTTAAAGCCCTCAAAGGTAGTCTTAGTCGTCAAATTGGGCAGGCTAGAAAGGCCGGAGATGATCCAAGTGAACTGATTCATCAGTTGAAGGAAGTATCGGATGAACTCAAAGCGTTGCAAAAGGCTGAAAAGAGAAAGCTGAACGAAGTTGCAGACACGAGCACAATACCTGATCAGCCAACGGTTATATCTCGCGCAAGTCCTGTTCAGAAGCTCTCTATCAAGCCTGTCCACGAGGTGGTTTCTGTTGCTCGGGAGGAAGACGCTGAAAACGCCTGGGACAGTTTTGTGAGAAACCATCCTGCAGGTTCACCCTACCATCTCATCAAAATTCGTCGTTTTATCGAACAGACGTACGGGCACACCACCCATTACTGCTGCGCACGATCAACAGACGGCGAAGTATTAGGCGTTCTGCCGTTGGTTCAACTGAAGAGTAAATTGTTCGGGAATTTCATCGTTTCTGTTCCGTATTTTAACTACGGAGGATTGCTAGCCAATAACAGTGAGGCGGCTCGCAAGTTGCTCTCTTCAGCGAGTGAATGGCAGCTTTCAGTTGGCGCCAGCCATATTGAGCTGCGGCACCTAATGGAAAGTGGGTTGGAGCTGCAACAGCGCCGGGATAAAGTCACTTTTTTGCTCCCGTTGCCAAATGATCCTGTGTTGCTCTGGCAAAGCTTCCGCCCCAAATTGCGAGCCCAGATACGTCGTGCTGAGCGGGAAGATCCGGAATTCTTAATTGGTGGGTCAGAGTTGCTTGAGCCATTCTATAACGTATTTGCGAATAACATGAGGGATCTAGGCACACCCGTTTATGGCAAAGACTTTTTCCTGAATCTGCTGCAAAGCCTGGGCGAATCAGGTCATCTCGTGGTGGTCAATCTCAAAGGGAAACCGGCAGGATGCGCATTTTTGATTGGTTACGGAGAGCAAATGGAAATTCCCTGGGCATCCACGTTGCGTGGCTTCAACGCCACTGGGGTCAACATGTTCATGTACTGGAAGATTTTGGGATACACGATCGCCCAGGGTTACAAGGTGTTTGATTTCGGGCGTTGTAGCGAGGATGGAGGCACATACAAGTTTAAGAAGCAGTGGGGCGCAGAGCCTGTCCACATGCACTGGGATTACTGTTTGCCGACCGGCGAGACCTTGCCCAAATTGAACCCGAATAATCCTAAATTCAAGGTGCTTATTGCTGTGTGGCAGCGGCTTCCGGTTTGGCTTACTCGGCTGATTGGCCCTCACATTGTTAAGAGTCTGCCCTAATATGAGCCTCTTCCAAACTGACGCATGGCAGAGCGCCTGGTGGGATACGTGGGGGCAAAAGCGCTCACGTTGCTTGCTTCGAGGTTGGGGGCGAGGAGCTTCAGGCGTCTACGAGTCCAAGTACAGTTTTAAGGGTATTCTGCCCGTTCACTCAATGCAGTTCGTGGGTACCAGCGATAGATCGTTCCGAGCACCTCGAACTGAATACAATACTTTTCGTGAGGACACGGCAATCACAGCCGGATTAGCTGCCGATATACCCGTGCTGCTAAGAGACAGCGACTGGACAGAAGCTGTGTTCGCAGACTTGCGCGCTAACTCGATGGAAGTTCAAGAACTTTATTCGCTGGCAAACAAACACAACTGGATGACAAGAGTAGCAAACCAAGACACGGCTTATTCGGTTTCAACTGAGGGCTTATTTGAAACCTACCTGCAATCGCTAGGACCAAACACCCGCCTGAAATTGTTCAATCGGCGGAAAGTGTTGGAAACAATGGGAGAAGTTAAGCTTGAAGAGTGCTGGCCGTCAAATGCAGCCCTTTTTTTTACCCACCTTAACAGGCTACACCTAACCCGTTGGGAAAAACCTTGTTTTGGGGAAGAAAGCTTACGCTTTCATGCCACATTCCTCGAAAGGCTCACAGCTGAGGGTGGTAAGCCTCATTTATCTATATTGAGCTGTAATGGTTCTATATTATCAGTACTTTATAATGTCTTCTTTAATAAAGTTGTCTACAATATTCAGGCGGGATATGAGGAGAATTTCCACAAAAAGCTCTCGCTTGGTACTTTGCATTTAGGGTATGCGATAGAGGAAGCGTTTAAAGATCCCGAAACCACGGTTTTCGATATGTTAGCTGGCAAAGGCAAAAATGAAAACTACAAAAGTCGCCTAGCAACTGCCCAAGAGGACTTGATTTCTCTAATGCTCGTTAAAAGTCGATTATTTAAGTCCTTATACGGCTTAAAAGACTGAGCCAGGGAGTATAGACTTGCTAACAAGGGTAAGGAAATTGGAGAAATTCAGCTTGGCGCCCATTTTATGATTAATGTACTGCATTTGATTGATACCACGGGTCCAGGTGGCGCAGAGACTGTATTTACTAGCCTTCTAGAAAATCTGGATAAAGGTTCTTTTCGGCATTTTGTGGTGCTCAGGGGCGAAGGTTGGGTAGCTGATCAAGTAAAAGGTTTAGGGCTTTCGCCTTTAATCTTGGACTCAAAGGGCAGCTTCAATATTCGTTATCTAATTAGCCTTATAAAGCTCATCAAAAGAGAGCGTATCGACCTCATCCATGCTCATCTTTTGGGTTCCAATGTTTATGGCGCCGCTTCAGCCATTATATGCAGAAAAGCTATGATTGCGACTTTTCACGGTAATGTAGATGTAGCTGCTAATGAACGCTTAATAAAAACAAAGTTTCGTCTTATCAATATTGGTTCCCGAGCGATTGTTTGTGTTTCAAAACGCCTTCAGGAGGAGCTGAGTGCCCGTAGCCCAATTTCTGAAAAAAAGCTTCGTCTTATCTACAATGGTGTTGATCCGGCCAGGTTCTCAAGAAATACCAGAGGCTCGTTGCGCCAGGAACTAGGTCTCCCTGCTGAGGCAATAGTGATCATATCAGTCGGAAATGTCAGGGCTGCAAAAGGTTATCAGGTTCTCATTAAGGCTGCCGAGAAGATTCACTTGTCAGAGCCTACCGTCCATTTTGTTGTAGTCGGACATAAGCGTGAAGATCTTTATCAACAGTTAGTGGCTCAGATGAAAGAGGCAAAGGTTGAATCCAATGTCCATTTTCTCGGATTTCGTAGCGACACGAGCGAACTTTTGCCACAGGCTGATATGTTTTTATTGCCATCAACCTCGGAAGGCTTTTCAATTTCAACCGTGGAGGCCATGATGGCGGGTGTTCCTGTAATTGCAACTCGAAGTGGCGGACCGGAGGAGATTCTCGTAGATGGCATTACCGGGTTACTCATTCCAACGGAAGATCCTGGCGGCATTGTGAGTGCTATTCGACGGCTCGAAGATAAACAGTTTGCAAGCAGATTGGCGCATGCCGCCCTGCGTGAATCGACAAAGCGGTTTTCCAAAGCGTCAATGATTCAGGCATATGAAAAGCTCTACGCCGAGCTGGCTGCAATGTTATGAAAGAACAGAGGCACTCATTCAAGAATTCAAGTAAGGCTCTGGTGATCAATGCCTTAACCAGCCGTTTTCTTAACTCCTTGGCGTACCACCTTGCGCCCCCGCTTCTGCCAGTCTTTACTTTGCATCGGTTCCATAACGACAATGACCATATCTCTGGCCACAAACCTGAATTCCTTGATCAGGTTTTACACACCTTGCGAAAAAAAGGGTATGCCTTTTTGGGGCTTGATGAAGCCATCGATCAATTCGACCAGAACAAGTGTCTCCGACACAAAATGGTGGCATTTACTATGGACGATGGATTTGATGATCAAGTGCGTACGGGTGCTGAAATATTTGGTGCGCACAACTGCCCCGTCACCTGCTTCCTTATTACGGATTTTATTGATGGCCTCGACTGGCCGTGGGATAGCAAAGTTGGGTATCTGCTCGACAATATCACCGAGCGCCAAATAAAAATTGAGCTTGATTCTGCGTCTTATGATTTTGACGTATCTGATTTTGCACAGCGCAGAGCCGCGGCTCACTGTATCCGAAATATCATGAAGCAATCGGCCTCACGTAACGTTGCGTCACAGTTGGACGACTTGATTCAGCAGACCGGGGTTAGGCTTCCTGAAATACCACCTCATGGTTTAAAGCCGGTCTCTTGGGAAACTGCCAGGGCGCTCGAATTTAAAGGGATAAAGTTTGGCGCCCATGGTATGTCGCACGATATTCTTAGCGCTCAAAGTGACACTGAGGCTAATTATGAAATTTCGGGGGCGTGGCAGCGATTATCTCACGAATTGAAAGACCCCAGCCGGGTATTCTGTTATCCGGTAGGGCAAGAAGGTGATTACTCAGGACGAGAAGAAAAAATTGTTGAAACCGCCGGGTACCTTGCGGCAGTGAGTGCGCAGGCCGGCTACGTTACCAATCGCACATTGAGGCAACAACGTTACTCCTTACCGAGATTTGCCTTCCCCGATTCCCTAGCGGATACGTTACAGTATTGCTCATGGATAGAATACGCCAAGGATAAGTTTATCAGGTGAAAAGTGACTAACCTTTGAATATGGAGTGAAGATAGTTGCGTAGCTCAAACAGAAACGGGCGGAAATCATTAACGCGATTTATTTCATGTCGGGTTCCAGGTCGCGGCATAAAGAAAAGCAGAAATTCTTTAGTTTTACGAAGCACCGAATATCGACTGAGAGGAGCTTTGAGTACGAGATACAAGCGATCTAGATCGCCCAAAAGCCAGCGAACTTTTCGCCTAGTGATGCTACGGTTATCAGGGAGGGCAAAGCCAGTCTGTGCAAGGTAGAGCCAATAAGGAAAATCGACACCAGAATCTATAGCGAGTTGTAATGAGCCCCAAAACCTGGGGTTAACCTCCATTAGGTAGGCGGTACCATTAGGTTCGACGCGGAATTCAACCATCGCAACGCCATGCCAGTTTGCGTGAGTTAACAACTGCTCAGAAAGGGATTTCAGATGCTTGTCAACTGGAATGGACTCGCTCAGTACACTGACTCCGCCTTCTGGAGGCTTTTCACGCAAACGACGGTGAGCAAAGAAGCAGACCGGCTGGCCATGATTGTACAGTGCAAATACCCCCTGGCCTTCACCCTCAACAAACGCCTGAATAGTAAAAGCATAATCCCGAAAGCACCCGGCTTGTACAACATCCATGGCTTCCTCGTGAGATTTGGCAACAACAACGCTGGTGGAAATGATTCGGTCCGAAAGTAGAATCTTTGATTTGAAAGGTTTTATGACAATAGGGAATTGCCAGTCGTGGTTCACCAAAACCTCTTGACCTTCAGTCCCGTTTTCACAAAAAACAGTGTAGGGGATAGGAATGTTAAGGTTTTTCGCTAGCCTAAAAAGACTATTTTTATTGGCTAATGATTCAACGTTGGTGACGTCTGGAAAGGGGAAAGAAACATGCGGAGGTAGCTGTTCTCTGAACGCGAGGATAGCGTAGGTGGTGGCCTCTGTTATCGGCAACAGAAAATTAATATCATAATCTTCAATGAGTTTGAGAATGTCCTTGAAAAAAAGAGATGGCGATTTGAAGGGGTCGCTATACGTCAACTGCGCTACACAATGCTTGGAGCTTCCAGCCAGTGAAGAACCTGTGGACTCGCCGACGCTTACCCAAATCTTTCTCATGCCGAGAGACCGTGTTGCCGCAAGTGCTGCACGTTGGTTGCCATCTAGAATTAAAATTTTAGGTTCCATGAGTAGGAGTTCTCCTGTGGCCAGAGAATGGATGTTCAATATAAGCGAACAAATCTCTCCAAGCGAGTTAATGCCCTGCAACCGTGTGCTCAACGATATTTCCAGATTTGTAACTGGATTATGATGAGGCGTCTTATGCAAAAATTATGGAAACTAGTATACGATACCTACGGGTCAAAAACGGGCTTTTTGAGATTTTGGTACTATCAATGTCTTCTGAAAGCAGGTGTGTTCAACCAACAGGGCGATTGTCTACATCGACAGCCCGAAAGGCCTTACAAAAGACTTGTATTCGTATGCGTTGGGAATATATGCAGAAGCCCATTGGCGGAAGCCTACGCGAAGAGTTTGGGCGTAGAAGCCGCATCCTTCGGCCTTTCTTGCACTGAGGGCTTTCCCGCTGACCCACGAGCGATTGAGTTTGGTCGTAAAGTTGGATTGGACCTTTTGAGCCACAGAACTGTTAATGTAGTTAATTTCCGTATTAGAGAGGGTGATCTACTTATTGGTATGGAGCCAAAGCATACCGAGAAACTAGTATCTCTATTCCGGCTGTCGATACCTATAACACTTGCAGGAATGGCCTGTCGAAAGCCAATAGCCTATATACATGACCCGTATAACTGTTCTAAAAGCTATTTCGACAGGTGTGAAACAACAGTCCTAGACGCAGTGAGAGGGATTCTTGACCAAAAAGCGAATTGAGCCCACTGAAGAGGATTTTTACGCACTCCGAATAGGTGCGATGTGGAGGTATTTCAGATCCGAAACACTGTCATTTTGGATGATTTGCTTTTACTTATTCTTCGAATACGTTCGGCCCCAATCAATAATTCCAGAACTAGACTTCCTTCCTTGGACACAACTCTCTTTGATCGGGGCATTGATTGGTTTGATTTTTGAGCCCACAAAAAAATGGGTAAGCTCGCCTGTAAATAAGCTTTTAATAGTTTTCCTATTAACAATATTTTTGTCGATAGTTAACGCCTATTGGCCGGACATATCTTTAGTGTACCTTAAAAATATGTATGTTTGGGTCATAGTTTATTTTCTGATTATCAATATCATAACGACAAGAAAGCGCTTTTTAATTTTTTTGGCAATTTTTGTATTGGCAAGCTTCAAAATCTCTTTATCGTTAGCAATTACTTGGGCGAAACGGGGCTTTAGTTTTACCGATTGGGGTCTGCAAGGCCCTCCTGGTTTCTTTCAGAATTCGGGGGAGCTGGCTATTCAAATGGCTATTTTTTGGCCAATAGCTTTCTCTGTTACACTTTATTTTAAGGCCTACATTAGTAATCTTAAGTATTGCATTTTATTGACGATGCCTATATCGGCGATAATGGTGATTCTGGGCGCAAGTTCTCGCGGTGCCCAATTAGCGCTACTTGTCCAGTTTATTGCCGGAAATTTTCGGAGAATATTCAAAATTAAAGTCATTTTGTTTGTTTTTGTTGCATTATATTCTGCTTGGTGGTTGCTGCCACCTGAGCAAAAGGATCGCTTTGAAATAGCAGGTGAGGATCGGACCTCGCAACAAAGATTGCTGTATTGGCAGAATGGAATTGATATGATGAATGAGCATCCATTTTTTGGGGTTGGTTATTTTAATTTTATTCCATACTATAATATAAACTATTCGAGTGACTTACTTAGAGACAGCGCTGAGCTTCCGCATAACATATTCGTACAAATTGGTTCTGAGCTAGGTTATACGGGGTTGGTAATTTATCTATTGTTTATATTTTTTGGCTTCAAAACGTCCTTGGATGCTAGAAAGAACTTTGCTAGAGACCGAAGCGATGTATTTTTTAAAGATATATGTAAGAGCGCCAATATTTCATTTATTGGATTTCTTGTGGCTGGTCAGTTTGTTTCCGTTGCTTACTATCCTTTCATGTGGATTCATCTTGCGTTGCTTGTTTCATTGAGAAATATTTCCGTATTTGAAGATAAAACGAAAAATCTTAAATATCAGTGAATAAGATTTGATAGGTTGCAATTTTATGAAGACGAATGGATGGCTCGTTGGTCTCATCCCGGACCCTAAAAGATTCGTATACTCAGCCATGGTATTCGGTAGCGTTAATTATAAATACCTATTAGAGAGTCGAGAGAATCTAGCTCAGGTTTTCTTTTATCCATCGGATGCTGTCACTCCGAACTTATTGTCAGATGTTAAGCTTGGGACAGAATTATTACGATGAAATCTACGGCGCTTGGTTGCCCTGATCTAATTATAGCATCGTGTTTTTTAATCCTGACTGGCCCGGATATGTACCAGAAGTATAAAAGAACGTCCTAAGTTTTAACAAAATTGGAAAGAGATAATTTTTATGAAGGTAGTTACAGTAGCGAACGTTCCGCCAAATAAAATGGGCAGTTTCGAAAAATATTTGCGAGATCATAGCTACCACTTATTGAAAAGTGGATTTTCTCATACAATTTTCCTGCCTAATAAACCAATTCCTGAAGTGTGCACGTCACTTGAGTCGGAGGGCGCTAAAGTAGTAGTTTTCGAAAATCTTCATAAGAATGATCTTCGAGCACGCTGGAAACTATATCGAGAGATCTTGAAGGAGCAGCCTACTGTTCTTCACACTCATTTTATCCATATTCTCGGCCCATTATCCTTTCTGATGCTTTTTAATAAAGTTAAATTTTTTGCAACTTACCATATTTCAGGGGCGCTCGCTAATAGCAATTGGTTAGTTAGATTCTATAAAAGATTAAGGTGGTTAATGCTCGGATCTAGCTATGATGGAATTTTCTGTGTATCCGAATACACAAAGAAAAAATTCGTTAACAATTATGGAGCTTTTCGGCATAACGTTTCAGTTGTATACAATGCAATAAACCAATCTGAATTTGGAGAGTATCGTGATAAATACTCAACCAGATCTTTTTCGGGAGATAAATTGATAAGATTGGTCACTGTTTCAGCACTGATTCCGGATAAGGGTATTCAGTATCTGATTGAAGCATGTTCACAGTTATCAAGTCGTAGTATTGACTATCAGCTTCATATTATTGGAGAAGGACCTTATCGGAAGAATCTAGAGGAGCTGGTCAAGATATATGGGATCAATGAAGAAGTACATTTTCTTGGCTCTCGTAATGACGTGCCAAATCTTCTGATGAATGGAGACATAATGATAGTGCCATCAATATGGCAAGAGGCTTTTGGCTTTACTATTCTCGAAGCGATGAGTATTGGGGTTCCTTTAATTGTTACAAATGTGGGTGCCATCCCAGAACTTGTTGAGAATAACTTCAATGGTTTAGTCGTAGAAAAAGAGTCTGCTGATCAAATCTCAGAGGCAGTTATTAAACTGACGGAATCACCTAAACTTCGTAAAAATTTTTCAGACAGGGGGATTTCGATATCAAATACGAGATTTTCAATTGATAATCAATGTGAGAAATTGATATTTTTATATGGGGTGTCTAAAAAAAACAGCGGTTAAGATGGCAAGGGCTGCTACCATGACAACAACGTCTTTTTGGAAGGGCTCTAGCGCAGCTTCAAACACGAGTGCGTTTACCTTACAGCTTTCGAGGATGAACACGACTTGAAGCAGGCGCTTCACCGGTACTTCCTGCATTACAATCAGGCCCGATACCACCAAACCCTTGATTACCAAACGCCCGATTAGGTGTACGACGCGGGCAACCCATAGCCTTGACCGCCGGAGCCGGGGAAACAACTGGATCATAGCTTAGGGACACCATCAGGTTGTCCAACTGATTGGGCCCACCTCATCCGGCCTGCGAGACTTGCCGGAGAACTGTGAGTAATCCAGACAAGGTCCCGCACTATAGCTTTGTTTATTCGATTGTGAGACTGGGTGGGTTTGGGAGCCTATTTTCGTTGCTGCTGGCTTTGATGGCAGAAGCATCGATCGAATCGATACTATTGGCGAGTATAAAATTGTCTATTAGGTAGGTAACATCGTAGTTGTAACCTGCATTACTCCACCCCAAAAGGTAACCCCGATTAAGGTAGTTTTTGTTTCCACCAAAAAAATTTCCGCTTTTGACGTCGATCAATTTTTTAGTAATCGACCTGTCTGTACCGGTCCTTCTCTCAACCCAGTATTCTACTACACCGTCATTGGAACCCTCTGAGGTTGGCATCCGAACGTGCAAGGTTCTTCTTTGCCAATTCCCCCTGTCAATTACAGGATCGATAAGTACTTGGTAGCCGCCCTCGATACCTTTGTCATCAAAAAACCTACGTTCACCGGTAACAGGGTCAAAGGAGGCAAACCAGTACTCAAGATATGCCGTATCGGGATCCCAAGTCTCTCCCGATGATCCGTTACGTTTCATAAGTCTGGCAATCTGCAGCATGGGTTTAATCGGATCAGAATTCTCATCAGCCCAGACAACAAGAACTTTGTCTCCACCACCATACCAATTACTAGCGTTAGGTTCCGGATCTCTGAAATGGTAATTTTCGGGAATATATAAGTCGTATTGTAGCCAAAAATTGGTCAAGCCGTTTTTACCTTGGGGCAATGCATCTGAATTTATTGAAAATCGCTGCTCAGACCAGGCATCTTGAGATAAATCGGAACTCCCAGAATATGAGAACCTAATTGCACATTGAGTACAATTGCCCGATCTTGATTTGGGTGGAAGCGCCTGAATTGCTTGATTTACTGGTGAATCTGGAACTGCTTCGTTAATTCCTGGTACGCCATCCGTTAAACTAACAAGCTCTGTGTCCACTCCAGATGGAAAAGTGACTGCATTTCCCGCCGTAACGCTTTCGTTGTATCCGCTCGAAAGGTTGGCTCCTTTTTCGTATCCTTCGAAATCATCTACATACGAAAAAGCTGAAGCATTGGAGAAGCTTAAAGTAAAAAGCGTTGTGACCATAAGTTTATAAAAAAATGTTTTCATATTCCTCACCTCCAGCCAAATAAGGCTGTTAGGGTCATTAATTTGTTTGTATTAATCAGTTTCTCTGCTAAGCCCCACTAAAAAACCCACGTATCTACGTCCCGACAGTATAGCCAACAAATATGGATAGGTCCCGCGCAGCTGCGACCTATTCTGGTGTTGGGCGAGTCCGGCGCTTGTAAATAGGGGTAATGAGCTCAGATGTTTTCCAGCGCTGTCTTTGGCCGAGCCCCTTCGTCAGGCCATCGTCGGCCGGGACTGCCGATGTGTTTTGGTCGAAAGCGGAGAAAGGGCGCTGCTTTTAGTTTCGGGTCACGGGGAACCGGTCGGCAGTAGCGTCAACTTCCCCCCCGCCTGATTGTGGATGCCTAGGGGTCTGCGCGGCAGAAGTATTTTGAGCAAGTGACCCCGCCGCGTCGAATCACAGTTCGGCCCGAGAACGTATCCACAATATCCAGCCGAATAGAGTCTCGATTCTCTCTATTCAGTCAGTCAAGACGGTTATCAGCGAATGCGTTATCGTAGTCCGATCACTCAGTACGCCCAAGGATCCCTCGGACCCTCTATTTCAGCCTCATCAGTGAACTCATCCGCCTGAGATTAAGCGACAGACAGACCAGATCCCATTCACCCTGCACGGCGTGAAGGCCCCGCAGACTGAACTGTCGGAAGCCCAGAACATGCTTGATCCAGCCGTTGACCGCCTCAACCAGATGCTTGCGCTGAGCGTAAACCGATCGCCCGGTTGCCGTGGCCAGCTTCCCGGCCATCCGGGCGCTGGCCGGATAACGGCTCGCGTCTATCTCTGAACTCTTCTTGCCCTCCCGGCGCAGCGAGACATAGCCGTCGATGCTTTTGTCTTCCAGGGTCTGTAGATCTTCTTCTTTACGGTAACCCGCGTCAGCCAGACACTGATCCGGATAGGTTTCCAGAGTGTCTTTTGCCTGATCCAGCAGTGGTATCAGACAGCCATTGTCACTGGGATTATTGCCCAGGTGGTTGGCGACAATCAGCTGGAATTCACCATCCACGGCCAACTGGCCGTTGTAGCATTGCTGGAACCCGTCCGCCGTTTTCATAATCCGGCTTTGCGGATCGGTAAAATTGCTCTGATCCTTGTCATCCGGAACCCCATAATCCCGCTTGAAGTTCGGGCCCCCGCGAGGTGAGCGCCGATCATCGTCCGGGGACCGACCCCGGGCCTTGTCCCGCTCTTTCTGGTCTGCTTCCAATTTCTCTTTGGCGGCACGAATCTTGTCCAGCCGCGCCTGCCGGTACTGAAGCTCTTCAGGCAGTTCATCACCCCGGTTATCCGGGCCGAACTGTCGGTCTTCCGACTGGTCTGTCTGACGCGCCTGACGACAAAGTGCATCGATCTCTTTCGATAAACGATCGTCTTCCTCGCCCATGCGGCCATAGCTCATGGCCTTGTGCTTGCTGGCATTAGCCCGAACCTTGGTGCCATCAATCGCCAGTGTTCCCAGCGTGATCAGCTCCGCTTCCCGGGCAATCCGGACCACCTGAATAAACACGGCCTTGAAGGCAACCAAATGGTGTTTGCGGAAATCACAGATCGTGCGATGCCTGGGGAAGTTGCCTGCCGCCAGAACCCGGAAGGCCACGTCTTCTTCCAGCTTCCGGGCGATCTTGCGTGAAGAGAAAACGCCGGTGGCGTAGGCGTAGATCAGAACCTTCAGCATCATTCGTGGATCGAAGGGCGAGTTGCGTCGGCCGTTGCCTTCGTAGCGGGCATAAAACGCGCTTAAATCCAGCTCCTCGACGACATCACTGACAAAATAGGCCAGATGCCCCTCAGGCAGCCACTCGTTCAGGCTCGGGGGAAGAAGCAGTTCCTGGCCAGGCGAATACGGGCGGAAAGTGGTTCCCATCAGTCATCCTGTTGCTGAAGAATTTTGATCTATTGTGCCAGAATGTAGCTTCTGCCGCGCAGACTCCTAGCCCGGATTTCTCATGAAGAAGGTAGCATGAGGAAGGAAGAAGCGGCTTAAAGTGTTAGAATTCAAGTTCCTACACAAAAACCCACACTAAAAGCCGCTATCCAAAATGGTACCTCAAAAACTGACCTTCTCGCCACTCTCCCGCCGCCAGATTGAAGCCGATTTCTCCGGAGGCCATATCACCTCGGATGCCGGTGTGTTGTTACTGCGCGAAGTCGATAAACAACACCGGCTAACCCAGCGACTGGCCGAGACGCTGACCGACCAGCGGGATGCCCGCATGATTCGTCATGGGCTCAACACCATGATCCGGCAGCGCGTCTACGGCGTGGCCAGCGGCTACGAAGATCTGAATGATCATGAAGCGCTTCGCTTTGATCAGGCACTACAAACCGCCACGGGGAATGCCTCGACTCTGGCCGGCAAGTCCACGCTTTGTCGAATGGAGCAGGCGATGGATCGGCAAACCATTGTCAAAGCGCATGAGTTGCTCTGGCACCACTTTATCGAGCAGCATGAGAAGCCGCCCAAGGAAATCGTGCTGGATTTTGACGGCACCGATATTCCGGTGCACGGCGACCAGCCGGGTAAGTTCTTTAACCGGTATTACGACCATCACTGCTACTTCCCGCTTTACGTCTTCTGCGGTAGGCACTTGCTGGTGAGCTATCTGCGCACCAGCAATCGAGGTGATGCCCGGCACAGCTGGGCCATTCTGGCGCTGCTGGTGCGATTTATTCGCGAGTATTGGCCACAGACCCGGATCGTGTTCCGGGGCGACTCCCACTTCAGCAAGCCCCGACTGCTGGCCTGGTGCGATCGCAACCAGGTGGATTACATCGTAGGCATGGCCCGCAACCAGCGGCTGGAGGCGCTTGCCGCCCCAGCCATGGACAAAGTCCGGACCTACTACGAGGCTCATGGCCATAAGCTCGCCAGCACCTTCCGCTTCCGCTACAAAGCCCGAAGCTGGCATAAGCCACGCTGGGTGGTTGCGCGCCTGGAATATGGCCCTCAAGGCCCGAACCCCCGGTTCGTTATCAGCTCCCGCTACGATGACGGATTCAAGCTCTACTACGAACAGTATTGCGCACGGGGTGATATGGAGAACCGGATCAAGGATCAACAACTGGATCTGTTTGCCGGTCGCACCTCCAGCACACACTGGTGGACCAACCAGTG
>MRWF01018703.1_pt1 | contig 58938 bp, 40 predicted proteins | sample 1013331 | NCBI WGS metagenome assembly MRWF01 (sample SAMN06117577, study PRJNA244670) | biofilm metagenome | biome: Water; feature: Cathode Biofilm; material: Biofilm; isolation source: microbial consortium enriched at the cathode of a solar microbial fuel cell | place: USA: District of Columbia ... | reverse complement strand
CCGCTCTGCACTTCGTCTGCGATCATCAGGATATCGTTCTCGTCGCAGATCTTGCGGATTTCCTTGAGGAAGCTGGTCGGAGCCGCGTAGAAGCCGCCCTCACCCAGCACCGGCTCGATAACGATCGCTGCGGTGTTGCGGGCCGGGGAATCGGCTTTCATGGCCATTTTCAGGCCACGCAGTGCTTCATCTTCACTGACGCCGTGGTACGGAACCGGATAAGGCGCGCGATAAACGGTGCCGGGCATGGGGCCGAAATCCGTCTGGTACGGCGCTGCCTTACCGTTCATGGCCATGGTGTAGAAGGTCCGGCCGTGATAACCACCGTCGAAGCAGATGACGTTGGTTTTGCCAGTCGCTGCACGGGCGATCTTCATGGCGTTTTCCAGGGCCTCGGCACCGGAGTTGGCCAGCATTACCTTGGCGTGGCCACGCACAGGAACCACACCGCTGAGCTTCTCCGCCAGTTTCACGTAGCCCTCATAGGGCATAACCGTCTGGCAGGTATGCATCAGCTTGTCCAGCTGTGCCTTGACCGCTTCCACCACCTTCGGGTGGCGATGGCCGATGTTCAGTACGCCGATGCCGCCGGCGAAATCGATCATGCGCTTGCCGTCTGCATCCCACAGCTCTGCATTCGTTGCATGGTCGGCAAACTGTTCGTTGGGACTTGCCGCGCCCGCCGCAACGTAGCGTTCTTTGAGTGCCTGCAATTCTTTATTGCTCACTTTGCCATTCTCCCTGGGTTCAGGTTCGAAAGTTTCACCTACCAGTGTAAGTAGTACGGTCACAGGAAACAAACCGACTATTGTCTCCCTCAGGCGGCATCGTCCCGAAACTGCAGTTTTGCGAGGCGCTGATAGAGGGCGTTATGGCGCATCAACTCCTCGTGACTTCCTACTGCCAGCAGGCGTCCCTGGTCCAATACCGCAATACGGTCAGCGTCCCGGACAGTGGCCAGTCGATGGGCAATCACCAGGGTGGTTCTCCCGGCGGTGAGCGCCGGCATAGCCTGTTGGATCAGGTTTTCACTTTCCGCATCCAGGGCACTGGTAGCTTCATCCAGTAACAGGATCGGGGCATCGGCCAGCAGCGCGCGGGCAATGGCAAGACGCTGCTTCTGGCCACCGGACAGGCCCAGGCCAGCATCCCCGAGTGGCGTCTCGTAGCCCTTTGGCAGGCTCTGGATGAAATCATGGGCATGGGCGATTTTCGCAGCCCGTTCGACATCCTCCTGGTTGGGATCGGGCCGGGCATAGCGGATATTGTCGGCCACGGTGCCATGGAACAGGGCGGGATTCTGAGGCACCAGTGAAAAACACCGGCGCAGGGCATCGAGAGACAGCTCGGCCGTGTCGAGACCGTCGATCAGAATTCGGCCCCCTGTCGGCTGGTAAAAGTGCAGTAACAGATCAAACAGGGTGGATTTGCCGGCTCCGGACGGGCCCACCAGGGCCAGGGTCTCGCCAGCTTTAACTTCAAGCGTAAGATCCGTCAGCGCGGGCTGTTCCAGCCGCCCCGGATAGCTGAAGCTGAGCCGGTCAATCCGGATTGCTCCCTGCACGTGTTCAGGCAGTTTCAGCGTCGACTCTTTGCGCTCAAACGCCGGCTCCGTCTGCAGCAGTTCAAACAGCCGCGCCGCCGACCCCGCAGCCCTTTGCAACTCGCCGATGACCTCGCTGATGGCGCCGGCAGCAACACCCACCAGAAGACTGTAGAAGACAAAGGCTGCCAGCTCACCCGGGCTGATCCGGCCGTGAATAACGTCCAGGCCCCCTATCCAGATAACGATGCCCACAGCGCCCATCACCAGGGAAATGGCCAGTGTGGTCAGCCAGGCGCGCTGACGGATACGCTGGCGGGCGATCTCGAACGCCCGTTCAGACACTTCGGAAAAATATTTGCGGTCGTGGGGCTGATGGTTGAAGGCCTGAACGGTCTTGATCTGCGTGAGGTTCTCGCCCACGTAACTGCCAACATCGGCAACCCGGTCTTGGCTTAAACGGGAAAGAGCCCGCACCCGCCGGCCATAGAACAGAATAGGCGCGATCACTAGGGGAAAGCCCAGCAGAATAATGCTCGCCAGTTTGGCGTTGGTGATGAACAGCAGCAGCAACCCCCCGACCAGCATCAGGGCATTGCGCAGCGCAATGGAAACGGTGGAGCCAATCACCGACTGCAGAACCGTGGTATCGGCGGTGAACCGGGACTGGATTTCCAGGGCCCGGTTCTGCTCGAAAAAGCCCGGATGAAGATCAATCAGGTGGTTAAACACCTTCTTGCGAATATCCGCCACCACCCGCTCGCCGATCCAGGACACGAGATAGAACCGGGCAAACGAGCCAAATGCGAGCCCCAATACCAGGATGAAAAACAGACCGATGGCTCTGGCCAGATTCTCCGGCGACTCGGTGGCTAATCCCTGATCGACAAGAATACGTAAACCCTGCCCTAACCCGAGCGTAATACCGGCCGTAAAAATCAGCGCCACCAGGGCACCTGCGACGGCCCGGCGATAGGGGCTGATAAAGTCGATGACCAGTCTCAGGGCCTTGCGGTGACGAGTGTTAATGATGTGCCTCCTGGATACGGGGTGCTGTAGACTCCGCTAACAATACGGTTTGTACTCCATACAAGACCTATCATACAGCTACGCAAGAGCGTGCGGGTGGAGCAGCTTGCCAGGACCGTCGAAAGCCAGGGATGGCTTTCGCCGAGCGTACAGGGACGTATTTACAGCGTGTCCTGGCAAGCTGCTCCACCCGCGCGCTCGACTACTCCGAAGCGGAAGGAACATGAATTGAGAGCCTACGCCGACAACGATTACCCGGCAGATCATAAACCGGACTGGAAAATCATTTCAGGCCTCTGGCCCTATCTCGCCGAATTCCGCGGCCGGGTAGTCCTGTCCCTGGTTTTGCTGGTGTTGGCCAAGCTGGCGACTGTTGCCACGCCCATTGCCCTGAAATACATCGTCGACTACCTCGACCAGAACCGCGGCGCGGACATGCTGCTTTGGATCCCGGTGATCCTTGTGGTGGCTTACGGCGCGTTGCGCTTTGGCGCCACCCTGTTCAATGAGCTTCGGGATGCGGTATTTGCCCGGGTAGCTGAACGGGCCATGCGCCGGGTGTCCCTGCGAGTGTTCGAGCACCTGCACCAGCGGGAACTGGCCTTCCACCTGGATCGAAAGACCGGTGGCCTGGCGCGGGATATCGAGCGGGGTACCAACGGCATCAGCTTTCTGCTCCGCTTTACCCTGTTCAACATTGTGCCCACCCTGCTGGAGATCCTGATGGTCGCCGGCATTCTTTTCGTGGTGTTCAACGTGGGTTATGTGCTGGCGATCCTGGTGGCCGTGGTGGTGTATGTGGTCTTTTCCATCAAGATCACCGAGTGGCGGACGAAATTCGTGCGCGAAGCCAATGCCCGGGATAACCAGTCGAACTCGCGGGCCATAGACAGCCTGCTGAACTATGAAACCGTCAAATACTTCAACAATGAACGCTATGAGGCGCAGTTATACGACGTTGATCTGGACGACTGGGAACAGGCCCGGCTGAAAAACCGGTTGTCCCTTGCCGCGCTTAACTCCGGTCAGGCACTGATTATTGGTCTGGCGATGATCGTGATCATGGCCATGGCTGTTCGGGAGGTGGCCAGCGGAGAGATCACCCTCGGTGACTTCACCATGATCAATGCCTACCTGCTCCAACTGTTCATTCCCCTGAATGCCCTGGGTTTCGTCTATCGGGAAATCCGGCAGGCCCTGGTGAATGTCGAGCGCCTGTTCAAACTGCTGGGGGATAAACCGGCCATTGAAGATGCCCCGGACGCCACCGAGCTGGTTGTGGATAAAGGCGAAGTCCAGTTTGAACACATCCACTTTGCCTACCGCCCTGACCGTCCGATTCTGAAGGATGTGAATTTTTCCATCCCGGCCGGTCACAAGGTGGCGGTGGTGGGCGCCAGTGGTGCGGGCAAGTCTACCCTCGCCCGCCTGTTGTTCCGCTTTTACGACGTCGATCAGGGCGCCGTACGGATCGACGGCCAGGATATCCGAAATGTGACCCAGGACAGCCTGCGGTCGGCGATCGGTGTGGTGCCCCAGGATACCGTGCTGTTCAACGATACCCTGTACCGGAACCTGGCCTATGGCCGGCCGGAAGCCACCGAGGAAGAGGTCTATCGGGCGGCTCGAATGGCTCACCTGGAAGACTTTATCCACAGCCTGCCGGAGGGTTACGAGACGAAGGTTGGCGAGCGTGGCCTGAAGCTCTCTGGTGGCGAAAAGCAGCGAGTGGCCATTGCCCGGGTGATTCTGAAGAACCCGCCGTTGCTGATCCTGGATGAGGCTACGTCATCCCTGGATTCACTCTCGGAGCAGGCCATCCTTACGGCGCTCAAGGAAGTGAGCCAAAGGCGAACAACACTAGTGATTGCGCACCGGCTGTCCACTGTTATGGATGCGGACAGCATCCTTGTGATGGAGGGTGGAAAAATCGTGGAGAGCGGACACCATCTGGATTTGTTGGCCCGGAGGGGCCATTATGCCCGGCTCTGGTCGCAGCAGCATCAATCCGACAGCAAGGATGGCGAAACCTAGTCGGTGTCCTGTTCCGACGACCGGAACACAACCACTTGATTCCGGCCTTGCGCTTTACCCCGATACATAGCCTGGTCGGCTCGCACAAGAATCTGGCTGGGCTTCTCGTCGGCCCGGTCAGCGATTGCGACGCCGCAGGTGATGGTGCCCCGGAGTTCCTTGAAGCCAACAAATTCCAACTCTTCGACGGATTGTCTTAGGCGTTCAGCCAGTTGTCTGGCACTGCCTTCATCGCTTTGGGGCATGAGCACAGCAAACTCCTCGCCACCGATCCGTCCGAGAGTGTCACCAGACCGTAGTTCACTCTTGATTCGGTGAGCCGTTTCCTTGAGCACCAGGTCGCCGATGTGGTGCCCGTAACGGTCGTTCACTTTCTTGAACCAGTCAAAATCGAGCAGTACTGCTGCATAGCCGGCTCCGTTTCGTTTCATCCTCTCAAATTCCCAAGACAAAACCTCGGTAAAGCGCCTGCGATTGGCTACGCCTGTCAGGTCGTCGATGGTCGAACTTTTCCGGAGCTGCTCTTCCAGTGCTTTTTGAGATGTGATGTCCAGGATGGCACCGTGCCAGACTACTGTGCCGTCCGGTTTGAATTCGGGCTGCGAACGACCCAGAACCCAATTGGTGACACCGTTGTTTACCACCCGATACTCGCAGATCCATTTCTCGCCGCTGCTCCGGGAGAGATTGATGGTCTGCTCTACGTATTTGAGATCTTCCGGGTGGATCGCGTTGAAAACGATCGAACCATCTTCCCGTGCCTGTTCAGGGGTGACACCATAGACCCGTTCAATGCCGGCACTGGCATAGGGAAACGTCATGGTTCCGTCCGGTCTGATCTCGAACTGGAACACCACACCCGGCAAGAGCGACGCCATTTTTTCAAAACGCTGGATCGTTTGCTGTTGCTCAGCCTTGATTTGCTCCAGTCTCTGTTCGTACTGCTTGCTGCTGGAGATCTCTATGTGCGTTCCGGAAATCCACTCGGGCTCGCCTTCAAGTGTCCGACTGACGAGGCGACCATAATCTCTGACCCAGACCCAGTGGCCGTCGCGATGACGCATGCGCGCTTCACACTCGTAATACTCTGAGTCGCCACGGAAATGAGTATTTAACTTCTGCTCGGACAGAGCCAGATCGTCCGGGTGGGCGTGCTTCATCCAGGTTTCAATGGAAATCGGTTGGAGTTCTTCCAATGAGTAGCCAATGATTTCGGCCCAGCGCTCGTTAAAAATGGTTTCCCCGGTCTGAACGTTCCATTCCCAAGTGCCGGCGGCGGTGCCATCAAGGATGGTTTTTAGACGGGAGGCTTCGTCTTGCTGAAGATAAAAAGAATGAGAGGGCATTCCATATACTGCTTGTCAGAGAATTTCCGGCGATCATATAAGAACCTGTCGCCGGAGGCGATACCCATTAGTCAGTAGATTCCGCAAGCGCGAGCGCCAATCCTGAGGCCCGGGTGACCTGTTGCGAGACGGCCTCCCTGAGCACCAGAGTATCCCCGGCAATCAGGCTGAACCAGTTCCGGGCCCGGGTAATGCCCGTATAGACCAGCTCTTTTGTCAGGACCGGGCTCAGGCGGTCTGGCAGCACCAGGCAGGTGTGGTTGAACTCCGAACCCTGGGACTTGTGCACCGTCATGGCGTACACGGTTTCCAGCTGCTGCAGACGACTGGGCGAGATCCAGCGGATACCGCCAGCGGTGTCGCTATCCGGAAACGCCACCCGCAGGGTATAGCGGGGCTCACCGGTGTCGGTCCGATCCCAGGGCACGTTGACGGCAATGCCAATGTCGCCGTTCATCAGGCCCAGGTTGTAGTCGTTGCCGGTAATCAGCACAGGCCGGCCCTCATACCAGCCCTCGGCCCGCGGGATCAGTTTTTCACCCAGTAACTGCCTTGCGATCCGGTCGTTCAGGCCTTCCACGCCCCAGGGGCCCTTGCGCAGGGCACAGAGCACCTGAAAGTCACTGAAGGCTTCAAGGAGCTGCACCGCCATCGCATCCCAGTCTTCGCGGGGGCTGTTTTCGTTCAGGCCATGATTCTGCAAGCGTTCGAGGTAATGGCGGTAACCAACTGGTGGTGGCAGGCTCTGGCCATTCACTTGCCGGCCCTGCCCGGCATTTCGGAATGCCTCGGGTGAGCCGGTGATGGCATGTCGACACACCAGGTCCAGGGTGTCTTCTGTGTCCCCACTTTTCGACCGGCTGTTAAGCAAAATGACATCGTCGAATTCTGCTTCCCGGATCTGGCGCAACACGCCGTTATCAAGCGCATTAGTATTCACTGCTTCGGCAAAGGCGCGGATACCGCTGTCCTCCCGGAACCGGTAGCTCTTGCGCAGCATGGCCACGGCCTGATCCATGGGTTGGCCGGTTTCGTCCACCAGTGACTCCGGTATCTCGCCTCCGGCCATGACGGCCAGCCACTGGGCCGTCTCCGGTGTGTAGTGGGCCTGCAGCGCCCGCTGGCACAGCTCTCCCAGAACCGCACCGGCATCCACGGAGGCCAGTTGGTCCTTGTCGCCCAGCAGGATCAGCTGGGCGTTGGCGGGCAGGGCATCGAACACCGATGCCATCAGATCCACGTCCACCATCGAGGCCTCGTCGATGACCAGGATATCCACCGGCAAAGGATTGTCCCGGTTATGGCGGAATTTGCGGGTATCCGGCCGGCTGCCCAGCAAGCGATGCAGGGTCGTGACCCTGGTAGGAATATCATTCAGGTCCACGTTGCCCGGCAGCTCGGCAAGCGGCAAGCGGCTGACCGCCCCACCGATCGATTCGTTCAGCCGGGCAGCGGCCTTGCCGGTGGGGGCGGCCAGGCGAATCCGGTATTTCCGACCCGCCCGCTCTGGGGATTCCCCGGCGACCGCCTGCAAGGCCGCCAGCAGGTTGACCACGGTGGTGGTCTTACCGGTGCCGGGCCCACCGGTGATAACGGCAAAATGGTTTCGAGCCGCCAGGGCACAGGCCAGTTTCTGGTAATCCACCGGTTCTGACGACTGAAACAGGGTGTCCAGCGCAAGAGACAGGGTGCGGGCGGGCAGGGATTCCGGGTCTGTCAGGGGCGACGGCAGAGCCAGCCGGTGCCGGATGCCGTCAGCGATACGTTGCTCGTAGCGCCAGAATCTCCGCAGGTAGAGCCGGGTCTCGTTCAGCACCAGTGGTGTTGTATGTGAGCCATCACTTACGGCGCAGGCGCTTTCCAGTATGCTCAAACATTCCGGCAGCGTTACAAGTGCAAGCACTTCGGCGGGCTTGGGCCGGTCCCGTTCGTTGGTGCCTGAATCGGTGAGCGGCTCCTGGACCGACTCCTCAGGCGGCAGTGACAGGGTATTCCCGGGATCGGTCAGGAGATTGCCCAGATCGACGCAGACATGGCCACGACCCACCTGATGCGACACCAGTGCCGCCAGCAGCAGAACCAGCGGGTGCGGGCGTTCGCCCTGCTCTTCCGACAGCTCCCGGATCAGCCGGGCGAACCCCACATCCAGCGGGCGGATCCACTCCGCCTGCTGCCAGTGCACCAGCAGAACCTCGGTTTTATCCGGGCTCGAGAGCAGATCGTTGATATCGAGGGTGGTATCACCGGTTGCCGTTACGGTCGACGTTTCCGGACCGGTGTTCTCGGCGAACAGGTCAATCTGATGGTCGGACTTTCTGGTGTGGGAACGGGAACGGCTCATGCGGCCACCTCCCCAACGGACTCGCCATCGAACAGGGCATCCAGTTGTTCAATCAGGACTCTGGACGGTTTATCGGTGAAGGCGCCACCTGTGCTGGAATCAATGCCTCGCAGGAACAGATACACCGCGCCGCCAATGTGTCGGTCGTAGTCGTAATCCGGCAAACGGGCTTTAAGCAGCCGGTGCAGGGCCAGCAGGTAGAGCACGTATTGCAGATCGTAGCGTTTATCCAGGATGGCGTTGCCCATTGCCTGATCGGTATAGGCGCTGTCGTCTTCGCCCAGGGTATTGGATTTGTAGTCCAGCACGTAATAGCGCCCGTTGTGTTCGAACACCAGATCGATAAACCCCTTGAGCATCCCGTTGAATCGGGTCTCCTCGACTCGGGGACGGTCCGCGTGATTCAGGGTGTGCGCGGTTACCAGCTCGTCGAGTTTCCGGATACTGACGTTGCGGCTTTCAAACCAGAACTCCAGTTCCGGGCGCAGGGTGGTCAGGTCCGCCAGGCAGACGGTTTCTGCACCGGCCCGGTCGAGGCTCAATGGTTTGCTGATCAATGCCAGCAACCAGCGCTCCAGCGACTCCACCCACTCGTTCCAGCCACGGGTCCCGCAGCGCCGAGTCAGTTGTTCATGAAGCAGCGGCGGGTTATCCACAACCCGCTGGAACCCCTGTTGCGTGCACCATTCCAGCAATTCGTGCAGGAAGGTGCCGGGTCCGGCGCCTTTCGGGAAGTTATGCTGGTTGCACTGGTTGGCCATTTGAGCCGGGTTTTCCTCTTCGTCCAAGGTACTTTCTTCCAGCAGGTTCTGGGTCTGGGCATCTTCCACCTCACCGGTAAACGCGATCCCGGTGCCGGTCATGCCGGTGTATTCGATGGAGGAGTAGCTGGCAATCCACCAGTCCTCTCTGGCCTCACGGGAAGAGACCATGGCCGGGCCAAGCGCTTCGGGCGCCGGTTCGTGGTAGTGCGTATCGTCCGGATCCGGTAACGGGGTTATCCGGATCTCTGCTCTGCCCTCTGCCAGTTTCCCCAGGCAATCGCTGATACGGCTTTGCCCTTCGCCGGCAATCAGGTAGCCCAGTCCGCTTTGCTGCCAGTTGTCCAGGGCCGCCGTGCCGACCCAGGTGGCGAAGCGGGCCCGGGTCAGGGCTACGTAGAACTTGCGGATATCCTCGCCGAGGCGCTCACGGTCAGCCCTGGCCACGTCGTCCGGCGACGGGTCGAATACCGTGACCAGCCTGCCCTGGTCATTGTGATAGCGCACGAAGGCCTGCTTTTCACTCTGGGCGCGAAAAGCTGTGCCAAAGGGCAGAAATACCAGCGGGTACTCCAGGCCCTTGGACTTGTGCACGGTGATGACCTTCACCAGGCCGGCATCACTCTCCAGCCGCAGGGTACGGTGTTCATCTTCCTCGTCGGCTGCACGCAGAATCTGGGTGTAGTGGTGCACCAGGGCATGTTCGCCGTCCAGTTGCAGACTGTCCTGCTGCAGCAACTCGGCAATGTGCAGAATGTCGGTCAACCGCCGTTCGCCGTCAGGGCGTTGCAGTAACCGGCCTGGCACCTCGAAATCCATCAGGAAGGTTCGCAGCATGGGCAGTACACCCTGCTTCTGCCATTGCTGCTGGTAACCAATAAAACGCTCGATTTCCCGTTCCAGCACGAGCTCATCGGTGAGCAGCTGATTCATGGCATGCCAGGACTGACCGAGGGTGGGTGTAGCGAGGGCCGCGCGGATATAGGCCAGCTGCCGGGGCTCGGCAAATGCCCGAAGCCAGCAGAGCATTTCCTGTGATTCCCGTGAGGTCAGCACCGAATCACGGTCTGACAGGTACACACTCTTGATACGTCGCTGGCCCAGAGCCTCCCGAACTGCGCTGGCCTCGTTGCGGTTGTTGACCAGTATCGCGATGTCTTTGGGGGCAACCGGCTCCAGATCCTCGGGATGATCGGGCCGCGCAAAACCGGCCTGCCCGGCCTGGCCCAGGGTCAGCAATTGGGCGATCTCACTGGCGCAGGTTTCCGCCACATCGGCGGTGGCAGTGCCCTTGGCCATACCTTTCGGATTGCCGTCCCTGTCTTCTTCCCCGGATTCGTGGGTCCAGAACACCAGGCTGGGCTGCACTTCCCCGTTGATCGACCAGCTTCGTTTGGTGCCATGGGCGTCCACACCCTGGAACGGCAGCGGTGAGGTATCGCCCTTGCCGAACAGGAAGGCGCCGTCACGGCTGTTCTGGTCGCTGTGTTCAAATACCCGGTTAACCGCCGCCACCATGGTTTTGGCGGAGCGGAAGTTTTTACCCAGTGTGTAGGTGCGCTCTTTCACGCCCTGCCGGGCCTGCAGGTAGGTGTAGATATCGGCACCCCGGAAACCGTAAATGGCCTGCTTGGGATCGCCGATCATCAGCAGACAGGTATCTTGATCGCCGTCCGCGACATCGTAGATGCGGTCGAAGATGCGGTACTGCACCGGGTCGGTGTCCTGGAATTCGTCGATCAGGGCCACCGGAAACTGGCGGCGGATGGTGGCCGCCAACTGGTCGCCCCGGGCGCCGTGCAGGGCATCGTCCAGCCGGGTGAGCAGATCGTCAAAGCCCATCTCCGAGCGTTTCTGTTTTTCCGACTCCAGCCGCTCGGCAATCCAGTGGCTGGCGTGGCGCAGGATATCGGATTTCGCGCTGGGCTGGTTCTGGCTGAAATCCAGCAACGCTTCGATGGCGTCAAAGGCTGGGTGATGGGGGGTGGCTTCATCGCCTTTAAGAATGTTGTTAAGACCCTCGGGTGTCTGATTTTTAAAACCCGCAGCCGTGTCGATTTTTTCGGGTAACAGGTCGTCGGATTCCGCCCAGGCAATCAGAAATTCCCAGACCTTTATCATGGCATTCTTGCTGGCGCCGTGAAGCCGCTTGCTCTTGTTCAGCTCGTTCAGCAGGTCGATGACCTTCCCATGCCACTGACTCCACGGGTGACCCTTCAGGGCCTGTGACTGTTCCAGACGCCGGTGGACCACCTGATCGATGGCCTGATAAACGCTGTCCGGTGGTGTGCCCAGGCTTTGCGGATCATCAATCAGGTTGCGAATACCCTGGCGCAGATCCCCCGGCGTTCTCCAGTGGCTCAGGGCCTCCTCCATCAGCGTCGGGGGCAGCGGATAAACAAAGGTGCGCCAGTAATCCCGGGCGACCTCGTCCAGCAGCTCACTCTGGTCGGTTTCCAGGGTGAGTTTGAACAGGCTGCCGCTGTCGAAGGCGTGCTCGCTGAGCATGCGATTGCAGAAACTGTGGATGGTGGATACCGCCGCCTCGTCCATCCATTCGGCGGCCAACAGCAGCTTCTTGCGGCATTCCGGCCAGCTGGCCGGATCCGGGTAGCTTTCATCCCGTAGCTGATAGATCAGCGCCGTTTCCGCGGGCGGGTTGGGCTCGTCGGCAGCCTCCGAAAACACCTCCGCTGCCTGGGTGAGCCGAGTGCGGATGCGGTCGCGAAGTTCCTTGGTGGCGGCCTCGGTAAAGGTAACCACCAGCAGGTTGGGAGGTAGCAGGTTTTGCAGCGGGCTGTCTGACGGCTGGCCGTGGCCAAGCACCAGGCGTACATACAGAATCGCGATGGTGAACGTTTTGCCGGTGCCGGCACTGGCCTCAATCAGAGCACTGCCGTTGAGGGCCAGTGCCAGGGGATCCAGGTTCGGATTCCGGTTGGTCATCTGCTCGGTCATTCCAGGCCTCCGATCTGATCTGCAGCCGATTTGTCCTGCTCGGCTTCCCAAACCGGCACGTAGAGCTGATGCAGCAGGGCTTCGAATTCACCGCTGGCCATCAGCAGCTCCGGTGTTTCAAAGGCTCCTCTCAGGTAACCGGTATCCCGCTCCAGAGCAATGGTATAGGCCTGCTGCGCCTCTGATATGGCTCGTTCATGGTCACCGACATACTTTTTACTGCCGTAGAAACTGGTGATCCAGGCAAAGCCGGCCTCGCAGTGAAGCGGCAACGCCCGGGTGGTGGCCTCCATCCACCGGGTGAGTACCGCTTCGAACAGCGGTCTGGCCTGTTCCGGCTGCAATGGGGCAAAGCGGAATTTTCGCCCCTCCTCTTTGCCCAGAACCAGGGTTTCAAAGGGTTGTCCGCCGAGCTGGCCGCTCAGATGGATCAGCCAGTCCCGTATCAGATTGGCATAGCGTACTTTCTTGCTTGAACCGGAGCCGGTCAGCAGGCTGGAGCTGGCCACCACCAGCCGGCACAGCTCGCCCTGGGCATTGCAGCGCAGGTTGTCGATCAGATCAGCGACTTCCACCGAACCCAGGGCGCTTTCAAACCAGTAATCAAAGGGCAGCGGTTCAGCAACCGCTTCCGGCCAGTCAGCCAGTGCGTTCTGGTAACGCTCGAACAGATCGGGCAAGCGCCCCGCCAGCTCGGAACGCAGGCGGTGTTCGGTCACGCCCATACCCAGGTCGCCGCGTCGCGCCATGCGGTCCAGGGTTGCCTGCAACCGGTCGTGCAGTTCCTCTTCGCTGCTGGCTTTCAGCAGCCCGTTCTGGATCAGCTCGTTGTCCAGGCGCCAGCGGTCCAGGCCGTCCAGCTCGAAATTCTCGTTGTCGGTGTCGTCGTCTTCAACATCCTCGAAGCGCACCTGCAGCCGGCGCTGGTAAAAGGTGTCGATGGGCTTTTTCAGGAAAGCCGCCAGATCGTTCAGGCTGATGGGCTCTTCGGGCGCCTGGTAAGGTAGTGCCGACTGTGTCTGCGCGGCAGCCTCACCACCATGGGCACTGCGCCATTCCCGCTCGTAGGTGAATAACCGGCGTGCTTCCAACACCTCGGCCAGGGGTCGGGGCGAACTGTTTTCCCCCTCTCCACCCTCCTCCAGCCGGTTGGCTTTCGGGAAATAGCTCCGGCTGAACGGCTGCAAAGGGTGTTGGGTAGTGAGTGCCTCGATGACCTTGGTTTCGGGTTGCCCTGCCACGGACCAGAGACTGTCCAGATGATCCTGAAGCTGCCCCACCAGAACCGACGGCGGCCGTTCCGAATCATCTTTGATGCTGCGGCCTACCCAGCTGATGTAAAGCTGCTCCCGGGCGGATAACAGGGCTTCCAGGAACAGGTAGCGATCGTCTTCCCGGCGGGAGCGGTCCCCCGGGCGGTAATCCTGGGCCATAAGATCGAAATCCACCGGCGGCCGGGAGCGGGGATAGTCGCCGTCGTTCATGCCCAGCAGGCACACTTTCCGGAAGGGTATGGCCCGCATGGGCATCAGGGTGGCGAAATTGACCTTGCCGGCCAGGAAACGCTGGTTCAGGCCGCCTTCATCCAGCCCCTCCAGCAGCACATCCTTGACGATGTTCAGGGGCAGGGTCTGTTCCTCAAGGCCCGCTGCCAGGGCGTCTTCCAGCCACTGCGCCAACTGGCGGCGGAAACGGTTCAGCAGCAACAGGTCGCTGCCTTCGACCTTATGGAAGAACTGCCCGAGCATCTCTGAGAACAGGCCCTCCCATTCGTCCGGTGTGCGATGGGTCTGCAGCGCCTGCCAGAGGGTTTCCAGCTGATGCACAAAGTCGTTCAGGCGGCCGGCAAGGCTGGCCTGCAGGCCCCCGATTTCCCCGAAGGGTTCCACACCGGCCCAGGGCTCATCGTCGCCCATGCCATAGCCCAGCAGCATCGAACGCAGCCCGGATTGCCAGGTGTTGCGCTCCAGCTCGGCGGGCAGGTCCAGGCTTTCCCGGTGCTGGCCGTGCAGACCCCAGCGGATATTGGCGCCCTCGACCCAGCGACGAGCCAGGGGGATCTCGTCTTCATTGATCCCGAAACGGTCCCGTATGCCGGGTACTTCCAGCAGGCTGATGATCTCACTCACCGCAAAACGGCTGCGGGGCAGTGACATCAGGGTTTCCAGGGCAATCAGCACCGGCTCGTGGTGGCGCTGGCCCTGGTCGGAAATGGTGAAGGGAATGTGGCGCTTCCGGCCCGGCTGGTAGCGGCCGAATACGGCCTGGATGTGGGGCGCGTACACGTTGATATCGGGCACCATCACGATGACGTCCCGGGGCCGCAGCGTGGGATCGACGTTGAAGGCGGCGAGAAGCTGATCGTGCAGAATTTCCACTTCCCGCTGGGGGCTGTGGGCCTCGTGGAACGCCAGGGAATGATCCCGCTGAATATCCAGTTGTCGTTGTTGCTGGCGGATTTCCTGGAGGGGCGTCAGGTTGTGGATATCGTTCTGCAGCTGATGCAGCAGGCGCGGTGCGTCCTCGTTGCCATGGTCCGAGAAAATATCAATTTTCTGGTCGGGGGTCTGGAAGCTGCCCCGGTACTGGTCCGGGTTGTCGAACTCGTCCAGCAGCCGGATGTAGTCCCGGCCCTGCTTGCCCCAGGCGGCCAGCAGTGGATTGGCGTGCTGGTGCAGCTGGTCCGGATCCTCAATGGCGGAAAGTGTCGGATGGGTCCTGCCCCGTTTGCGTTCGGCGGTGAGTAGTTCCCGGTCGCTGATGATGTCGGCCCAGTAGAACTGGCAGGGGTTGTGAACACACAGCACCACCTGACTGAACCGGCTCAGGACGTACAGGGCTTCCAGAGCTTGCCGTGGCAGCGACGAGACGCCAAACACCACGATCCGGGTTGGCAGCCGGGACGGGTTGGCCGGCGCCTGAAGTCGCTGGCCCTGTTCCATGAACCGGGTATGGATCTGGGAGCGGCTGGTATGAGCGTCTGCGCCCACATCCTCAACCAGCCGGCGCCAGAGCAGGGGCTGCCAGCGGGTTTCCGCATCCAACGACTTTTCCTCGGCCCGGGCCGTGATAATCACGTCCTTGCCCTGCTCCCAGGCAGCCAGCCAGTCGGCCCGGAACACCTGGTACTGATCAAACAGATCGGCCACCTTTTCGGCCAGCTGGAAATTGCGCAGGTCCGGATCGTTACCTTCCAGAAACCGGGCGAGCGGTGTAAAGGCCTCGTCCTGCCCCACCAGACGTGGCAATAACCGGTACAGCCGCCACACCAGCCGCCGTTTGTCGAAGGGCGACTGTTCCGGTACCTCACCGTCCGGAAGCACGGCCCGGTAGGCTTGCCAGATAAACCGGGCCGGGAACAGGAAATCCATACCGGCGGCAATCCCAAGGCCGCCCTCAAGGCCATCTTCGGTGCGCTTCTCCGCCAGCGCCAGCTTTAGCCACTGGGCAATACCGTTGCTCTGCACCAGGAAGGTCTCGCTCTCCAGTGGCGGCATGGGGTTGTGCCGACAGATGTAGACAACGGCCCGGCGCAAGTCTTCCAGATGGTTGGCGTGGATTGCGTGAAACCCGGGTTCGATCCTGGCGCGTTGCTCGGTGGGCTCGGTGGAGAGTGCGGCCATGAATTTCCTTGTCTGGTGTGCAGTTCAATCCTGTTGCTACAGGTTACCGTATGTGACCACAGATGCGGACTGTCTGAAACGTCTGATCTCCAAAAATCATAACGGCCCGTCGCGACAAACGGTGTCGTGAATTATCGGCAAAAGGGAGAAGCACTATGTGGACACTGATCACTGGCGCGGGGTCGGGCATTGGGCGGGCCCTGGCCCTGGAACTTGCTGCTCAAGGCCACGACCTGATCCTTGCAGGTCGCACCGTGTCGAAGCTGGAGGAGGTCGCGACAAAGCTCCGCGTGGAGGCGCCCGACCGTGAAGTGATGACGCTGGAAGTGGACCTTGCGGATCCCGAAAGCACCCGCAATCTGGCTCAACAGCTAAGTGATGCCGTCGATCATCTCTCAGCGTTCGTGTATTGCGCTGGCGTGGGTGAGCCGGCTGCGGATTTTGCCAGCCTTGGGCTCATCGATTTCCAGGAAGCCCTGGCCGTGAACGTGTCCGCGCCCATGCTGCTCACCCAATCGTTGTTACCGATACTCAAAGGGGGTGAACCCTCGTCGCGAATCGTGATGATTGGTGCGGGTATGGACAAGCATGCGCAACCCGGAACGGGCAGCTACGGGATCAGCAAGATGGCGCTGCGTCGGCTGGTGCGTCAGATGTCCGTTGAGTTCGACACCATGTCGGACGGGCCGGTTGTCAGCCTCTTTCAGCCGGGGCTGGTGGATACGCCGGGTATTCGAAGCCATATCGACAAGGCGGGCAAGTTAGATCTGCCCCACGCGGAGTGGCTGGCCAATCGTCTGACGTCGGGGGATTGCCTGAGTGCCGAACAGGCCGCCAGTGCCATCGTGTTTACGCTCAATCAGATACCGGAGAGCGATTTTCACGGGGCCGTTTTCAACGGCGCCGATCTGGTGGATTCGCTCTCATTCGCTGGAAGCTAGGGGAACGTCAAGCGGGCCCTAGAGAGGGACCCGCATGGTTTCGGAGCCGCTGTCAGGCATACCAATCATTTCATCGGTTCCAGTCGGCGGAATCACCTCGGTGCGCTCGACCTCGTATTCGTGGAAATGTTCTCGCACGGCACAGGCGCCGGTGAACATGACTGGCTTGTCGTAGGGGTCCGTCAGAACGTAGCCCTGACCCTCCAGATAGAACCGCACCATATAATAGCGTCCTTCCATCGAGACAATCTCCAACAGAGAAATCGTGTCGTGCTTGTGTTTTTTCAGTTCGCCAGTGTCCATGTGCATGGGAAGTCTCCCGCAGGTTTGTTGTCGTAAGGAAGGGTACGAACCGCTTTCCGTTACAGGTCATAAAGCGAGCAACTATGAGCAGGATTGATTTGGTGAAAGCCGCCGTGGACGAGCAGTTGAATGACAGCTACGACCTGCTGGCCATGCGGATGCTGTTCCCCCCGGACCGCGTGGAAGTGAAAATTGATCAGGAAATCAAAGATCTGTACGTGTATCCGGAAAGGCTCGATACCGGGTATCGCGACGAATGGCGAGCCATTGCTACCCGGGCCCTGTTCCGGAACGCCTTTGGCGATCACTGGCGGCCTGATGAGGAGAATCTGGAGCGCTACCTGGATTTTCTGAGGGATGAGGCCATTCCCCGCTGTGTTCACGATAATATCGAACTGTTTCGTATGCTCGGCGAGGTCCTTTCAATCGCGAGGTCTGACAACGCCATTGCCTTCCCGGATCCAAAGCGTCGGGCCCTGATGAAGATCATCTGGCCGGAGAAGGCGCGTCGGTGAGAGTAAGCTGGCTGGCGGAACGCGAATCCGGAGCCCTGATCCGACCGTATTGTTTAAAAGATGAACAATAGAGAGGTGCCATCATGGGTCACCAACACATCGTTTCCGGAAAGTGGCTGATTCCCGTGCTTCTGGCTTTCATTGGCTTCGCGGTTCTCGGGTCCCCACAGTCTGTGGCCAGTGACAAAGACGCAGAAATCCGCGACACCATCCTGCGCCAGATCGAAGCGTTTGCGAACAACGACGAGGAGCAGGCCTGGGCCCACGCCTCCGAGGGTATCAAGCGTCGATTCGGGTCGTCACAGGTGTTTGTCGATATGGTTCGTGAAGCCTACCCGGCGGTGCACCACGCCACGGCCATCGAGTTTACCCAGCGCGTGCCCCACGGCGCCTTTGAAATCCAGGTGGTGCGGTTGCAGGGGCCGGAGGGCAAGCGATGGGACGCCTATTACCGGATGGTGCTCACTGAAGGGGTCTGGAAGGTGGCCGGCGTGAGACTCCAGCCGGCCGAGCTGGGCATTTAACGGGATCAAACCAGATGGCGCCCACCATCCAGGGGCAGGGTGCGGCCCGTGATATAGGGGTTGTCCAGCAGAAACTGAAGCGTGGCGACAGCGACCTCAGCCCCCGGTTCTATTCCCATAAGCGACTTCTTCAGGGTTTTCTCCCGATACGCCTGGCTATCGCCCTGGTTGAACATGATCAGGGACGGCGCCACGGCGTTCACCTTGACCCTGGGCGCCAGTAGACGGGCGAACGACAGGGTCAGGTTAGTCAGGGCTGCCTTGCTGGCGGCATAGGCGATATGCTTCGCGCTGCCCTTCTCCACCACGTAGTCGGTCATGTGGATAATGTCGGTTGTCGAACCCTCCTGCTCCAGCATCGACCGGCACGCGAGGTTTATCCGGTAAGGTGTCATCACGTGAATCTGCATCATGGCGTTCATCACGTCTGCCGGGTCGGAGTCTTCGCTCTCTGGTATCCAGTCCGAGGCATTGTGGATAATGGCACGTAGCGTGTCCGTCCGGGATTTCAGGGCCTGGATGAAGTCATCAATGCCCGCATTCGTGGCAAAATCCGCATGGAGACACACTGCTCCCGCCTTCTGCAGCGCGTCGATGGCCGGTCGATAGGAGCGGTAGGTGACGATGATGGGCTGGCCGCGGTCAAGGCAGGCTCTGGCAAAGGCCAGGCCGATGCGTTGGCCGGCGCCGGTAATCAGGATGGGTGCGGTCATGGTGTTCTCCTGTAATCAGTGTCTTACCTACGTTAATGTCATGCCGACGGCTCAACGTGGTAGCGTCACTTTCCCGAACCATCCTGAAGGAAGATCAACCTGGCCATGTCACCGGCGAAGCGACAGAGCACACAACTGGCCACTGCGGATCTCGATAATCCGCTCTATTACCTCGAGAACATGGAAACCGTCCTTGGCTGGGTTCAGAGCCATCACGGTGACTTGCTGACAGCAGAAGAGCTGGATCGACTGGCCAGTTTTCATACCCTTTCAATGCCGGCCCGGGCCTTGCTGACCCGAATGGTGATGCGCACGGGCGATCTCTTCCGGTCGGACAAGCTCAAGTATCCGGAGCTCGGCGTACCAGAGGCCCGTGCCCTCGACGAAATCATGGAGGCAGGCTGGTTGGACACCGATCCTCTGCTCAGCCTGGATGAGCTGTTTCGGTTGTTCACGCTTGGAGAACTGCGTCCGGCCATGGAGCCGCTTTTAAAGGCGGCCGGAGAGCCCGCCAACCTGCCCAAAGGCCGGATGCGCGACGCTCTGCTTCTGCGATTTCCCGACCCTCTGATCGTTGCCGACTGGCTCGGCCAGCACGCCAGACCGGTTATCAGGCTCAAAACCATGGCGTTGTTTGACCGGGTGCGCCTGATGTTTTTCGGCAACCTCCGCCAGAGTTGGTCCGATTTTGTGCTGGTGGAACTGGGCCATCAGCAGTATGAGCCGGTGACCTTCACGCCTGATTCCCGGGCGTTCCAGTATCGTTCAGAGGTCGACCTGTATCTTGCCATGCACCAGTGCCGGGAATGGCTGGACCAGGGCGTACCCGCCCACGAGGTTTGGCAGGCGGTTCCGGCACCCTCGGATAACGCCTGGCTGACCAGCCGCCGGGACCGGCTGTTGCTGGAATTGGGCCGGCAGGCAGAGCGCCAGGGGGAACGGAAGCTGGCGTTGGAGGCTTTCGCCAGCAGCGGCCATCGGGAAGCGCGGCTGAAACAGCTCCGGTTGCTGGAGCGGATGAAGCGTCACCAGGAAGCCTGGGCCATTGCCTCCGAGTGGCAGAACCAGGAACTGAGCGATGCTGAAGCCCAGGGCCTGGCGCGGATTCTCAAGCGGCTTGCGAGCCGGCTTGGCGAGATACCGCCACCGCCCCCAGAGCAGCCGCTCATCCGGGAGATCACCTTCACCCTGCCGAAGCCAGAGGTCGGGTCGGTCGAATACGCCGTTCGGGACCACCTGTATCGGGACGAGGCGCCCGTGCTTTATGTGGAGAACACCCTGATCAACGGCCTGTTCGGCCTTCTGTGCTGGCAAACCATTTTTGCGCCGGTGCCGGGGGCCTTTTTCCATCCCTTCCATGTGGGCCCGGCGGACCTGACCCGGGAAGATTTCGTCAGCCGTCGGAAGGGATCGTTCGAGCAATGCTTTGCGCGGCTGGCGGATGGCAGTTATCGGGAGCGGATACTGGCGAATTACCGGGCCAAACAGGGCACCACCAATCCGTTCGTCATCTGGCCGGTCATCACCGAGGAACTGCTGAGCCTGGCGCTGGACTGTCTGCCACCGGCGGATCTGGAACGCCTGTTCCGTCGCCTGCTGTTGAATATCCGGGAGCATCGTAGCGGCTTTCCTGATCTGATCCGGTTTCTCCCCAATGCGGCTGAGCCTGACAAGCGTTATGAAATGATCGAAGTGAAGGGGCCGGGTGACCGTTTGCAGGACCACCAGATTCGTTGGCTCGAGTTCTTTGCGGTTGAAGGCATCCCCGCCAGTGTCTGTTACGTGCGATGGCAGGCGAGCGAGGCGATGGAATGACGGTGACAGTTGCCGTCCGGACTCTGTGCGAGTTTGCCGCGCGTAAGGGCGACCTGGACTTCCGCTATACCCCGGCACCCAGTGCCGAGGAGGGCATTGCTGGCCATCAGGCAATCCAGTCCCGGCGCGGCTACGGCTATAAAAGCGAGCATTTACTGACCGGTGAATGTATGGGGTTATTGCTTTCCGGCCGCGCCGATATCTATAACCCCCACCGAGGCCGGCTGGAAGAGATCAAAACCCATCGGGGCGACCTGTCCCGAATCCGTGAGCATCAGCGGGCACTCCATCGCGCTCAGCTGAGAGCCTACGGCGCGCTGTTGTGCCGGCAGGAAAACCGGAAAACCCTGGAGCTGGCACTGATCTATTACGACACTGGAAGAGACAAGGAAACGCCAGTGGTGGAGACCGCCAGTGCCAAAGAGCTCTGGCAGGAACTGGAAACCCTGTGTAGTCATTACAAGGCCTGGGCTGAGCAGGAAGAACATCACCGCGAGCAGCGCAATGTCCTGCTTTCAGGCCTTAGATTCCCCTTCCCCGCATTTCGCCCCCGGCAGCGCCAGCTGGCGGAGACGGTGTACAAAAACTCGGTAAAGTCCGGCACCCTTTTGCTGGAAGCCCCCACAGGCCTGGGCAAGACCCTCGGCACCCTGTTCCCGGCGTTGATGGCGATGCCAGCAGCCGGCCAGGACCGCCTGTTCTACCTCACCTGTCGCAATACCGCCCGTCAGCTGGCCATGGATGCGGTAGCCCGCCTGCGTTCGGCTCAAGCTGCCCAGCATTGGCCACTGCGAACATTGGAACTGGTCTCGAAAGACGATGCCTGCGAGCACCCGGACAAGGCCTGTCATGGCGATTCCTGCCCCCTGGCTAAAGGGTTTTTCGACCGGCTTCCTGACGCCCGGGCGGAAGCCGCCCAGAGCGAAGGCACGCTGGATCAGCACACTCTGGCGAAGATCGCCGCCGGTCACGATATTTGCCCCTACTTTCTGGCCCAGGAAATGGCCCGGTGGAGCGATGTGGTGATCGGGGATGTGAACCGGCTGTTCGATCAATCCGCCCTGCTCCACGGTTTGATTCGCCAGAACAGCTGGAAGGCCAGCGTGCTGGTGGATGAGGCCCATAACCTGGTGGACCGTGGCCGGGGTATGTATTCGGTTCGGCTGGATCAGCAGCGCTTACTGAGGATCAAAAAAACCGCACCGAAGCCGCTGAAATCCGCCATCGATCGCACCGCCCGCGCCTGGCAGAGCCTGATCCGGGATTACCAGGCTGATACAGAAAGCCCGGAGTTTCTGGAGACACTGCCGACGCAATTGCTGGGTGCCCTGCAGGCCATGGTCTCGAATCTGACCGATTACCTGGCCGATAATCCCCCGGATCTGGCCCTGCAGGAGCTGTTGTTTGAAAGCGTCGCCTTCATGAAGCTGGCGGACTCCTTTGGTGATCATTCCCTGTGTGAGTTCCAGCGCGCCGGTCGGGGGCGGGCCAGCCTGACCATCCAGAACCTCATTCCGGCGGATTTCCTGAGGGAAAGGTTCGAGGCGGCGCATTCGGTTCTGCTGTTTTCCGCCACCCTGAGCCCCGGTGTTTACTTCCGGGATTTGCTGGGGTTGCCCGAGGATTCCCGTTTTACCTCCTTGCCCAGCCCGTTCAGCGCCGACCAGCTGCAGGTGCAGTTCACGCCTGGTATCAGCACCCGCCAGGCTCACAGGGAGGCATCACTCAAACCGATTGCCGACCTGATCGCCCGCCAGTTCCGTGAGCGGCCCGGGCATTACCTGGCGTTTTTCAGCAGCTTCAAATACGCGAAGCAGGCCAGCGACGCGTTGGCGGAGCATGCGCCGGATATACCCCAGCGAGCTCAGCAACCGGGCATGTCGCCTCAGCATCGAGCAGACTTTCTGGCCGGTTTCCGGAACCCGGAGGGCAGTGTGGCGTTTGCGGTGTTGGGCGGGGTGTTCAGTGAAGGCATTGATCTGCCCGGCAATCAGTTGATCGGTGCCTTTGTGGCCACCCTGGGCTTGCCGCCGTTCGATGCCTGGCATGAAATCCTGAAGGGTCGCCTCGAAAAACGCTTCGGCGCCGGCTATGACTACACCTATCTGATTCCGGGGCTGCAGAAAGTGGCCCAGGCGGCGGGGCGGGTGATTCGCACCCCGGAAGACCGGGGGGTGATCTGGCTCATTGATGACCGGTTTCTGCAGCCGGCCATCAGCAGGTTTTTTCCGCGCTGGTGGTTTGCACAGGGCGACTCTGCCGATCCGCGGCCCGAGTCTTCAGAGACCGGTTAATCACTATGGTGTCTACAGGGCCTTCCTGTGCAATAGCCGACAGTGCCTGCTCAAGTGTCGCATTGGCGATGGCCTCATGATCCTGGGGCAGAGAGTTGACCGCCAGTGGAAGAAAGTCCAGCAGCCGGTCATCGCCGAAGGTCGCTATTTTCAGAGCCTTCGGAAGCGGGTCCGGCTGATCGAGCAGAACATCCAGAACCCCTTGAAGCAGTGTGAAAGAGGCTGTAACCAAGGCATCCGGCAAGCCATGGTCAGTCAGGATCCGACGCATCATTGCGGCACCGGAGGCGCGATCGTAGTGGAGGCCACTTTCTACCAGCGGGGCAATGCCGGCCTCATTTGCGGCCGCCAGAAAACCTTCCCGGCGCTCCCGGGTCATGGCGATCTCCGGCACGGCATCCAGCCAGGCGATACTGGCGGTTTTCCCTCCCAGCACAGAACGGGTCAGGATCTCGGCTGCTGAGCGGTTGTCGCTGACCACACATCGAATCTTATCCGGAGACTGGGCGCGATCAACAGCAATCACCGGTAGACCTTCTTTTTGCAGTTGGGGATAAAAGGGGTCGTCCAGGGCCAGAGCACTGGCAACAATCAGGGCGTCGCAGCGCCTTGCTTTCAGTGCTCGGGCCAGGGATTTTTCGGTCTCGGGGTCGTCATCAGAGCCGGCAATCAGGAGCTGATAGCCTCTCGCCCTCGCGCCCTGCTCAAGCAATTTGGCCAGGCGGGCATAACTGGTGTTCTCGAGATCCGGCAGAATAAATCCGAGGGTCCGGCTGGCGCCACCCCGTAGCGCTGCCGCCTGGGTATCTACCTGAAAGTTGTGCTTACGAGCCACCGTAAGCACTTTTTCGATGGTGTCCTGTTTGATGCGCCGTGCAGCCCCCTGACCATTAATGACATAGCTGGCCGTGGTTCTTGAAACGCCGGCAAGCCGGGCAAGTTCTACAAGGGTCATGGACGACAGCTCCGATTAAAAGATTGCTTGATTTCTGATCATATCTGTTTCACCATCGATTTTAAGCATGCTGACACGATTCAGCAAACAAAAACTGATACGCAGTATCAAAACAAAAAGCGAGGCAACCTCATGCTTACGCTAACTGCCAATGACGTTCGATTGGGTGCCACTGCCTCTGACTGGCAGGACGCACTGCAACAGGCTGCTCGAGACCTTGAGCGCGCTGGCCGGACTTGCCCGGAATACCTGGCTGGAATGAACGCCCGTGAACAACAGTCTTCCACGGTATTGGGCAACGGCATCGCCATTCCCCACGGTACACCGGAAAGCCGGGATGCCGTCCTTGAAACCGGTGTTCGCATTCTTCAATTCCCCGAGGGGGTCACCTGGCACGATGGTGCGCGGGTGCATGTACTGGTAGCCATCGCTGCACAGTCCGACGAGCACCTGGATATTCTCCGCCATTTGACCCGGGTACTGGATAAGCCAGGACTGGCTGAGAAGCTGGGCCATGCTACGGATGCCGCGGAACTGGTTGCCTTGCTTTCCAAAGCTCCGGCCGTTGCCAAATGCGACAGCGAGACGCTCTGTCTCGGAATAGATGCCTCCACACCGAACGAACTGGCCTTGATTGCAGCTGCACGTCTGCAGAGTTTGCGGTGCGTCGACACGGATTTTCTGGCCAGCATTGTCGGCCAACCGCCGGTGGATCTTGGTCAGGGCTTCTGGCTGACCCACCACACTGTTGGCGCCAGGCGCCCGACCCTTTCATTGGCAACACCAAAGCGTGCAACTGCGGAACTGCGTGGGGTGTTCTGTCTGGCCGGACCCGGTGATGAGTGCCATGACCTGCTGGAGCGCATCGATACTTTCCTGGCTGGTGATGAACCTATTCAGGGCCTGAGTGCTGAGGCCTTGTTGGCAAGGCTTTCCGGCGAGGCGGCCGATGCAGTGACGGCGAAAGTCACCCTGTTGAATACCCATGGCCTACACGCGCGACCCGCCAAGCAACTCGTCCAGGAGGCGCGTCGCCACAATGCCAGTATTCGGTTGCGCCTGTTGGAAGGCGAAGGTGCCGCAGTATCCGCTACCAGCCTGACTCGGGTGATCGGCCTGGGCGCCCGCAGGGGCCAGACGTTGGTGCTTTCGGCGACTGGGGATGACGCACGCCAGGCCATTCAGTCTCTGACCAGCGCCATTGAAGGCGGCCTGGGTGAAAAAGTTTCTCCATTGCGGTCTGCGGGTCCGCAAACCAAGGTGCCTGAAGCCGAACAGGCTCCCGCACTGACGGATGATCAGCCGGTTAAAGCGGTTGCCGCATCTCCCGGACTGGCGCTGGCACCGGCTTTCGTCATGCGACAGCCGACCCTTGAATATCCGCAATTTGCAGAAGATAGCGAACAACAGATCCAGCGCCTCAACCAGGCCGTCGATAGTGCTGACGGTCAGCTTCGAACCCTGATCCGTCAGGCGGAAGGCGGCGAAGCCGCGCCTATTCTCTCGGTACACGTGGAAATGCTTCAGGACGAAGATCTCTACCAGGCTACGTTGGAAGCGATCAACGAAGGGGCGTCCGCCGAAGCAGCCTGGTGGAAAGCCATAGATACCGCGGCCAGGGCCCAGGAAGCGCTGGCGGACCGTTTGCTGGCCGAACGTGCCGCGGATCTGCGGGATGTTGGGCGCCGGGTCCTGTCCAACCTCTGTGGCGTGGCCATGCCGACGCCGCCGGACACTCCTTATATCCTGGTGGCTGACGATCTCGGGCCATCGGATGTGGCTCGGCTGGATACCACCAGGGTGCGTGGCCTGGTCACAGCCCGCGGGGGAGCGACGTCCCACAGTGCAATTTTGGCCCGAGCCCTGGGGCTGCCTGCGGTCGTAGGTGCCGGTGAGCGAATACTGACAATCCTGAATGGCTCCGATCTGGTGGTGGATGGCGAACGGGGTTGCCTGGTGCCGAACCCCGGGGCCGAACGCTGCGAGAAGATCCGTCGCCGTCTGCAACAACTGGACGCGTTGCAGGCCGAAGCTCATGAGAACCGCAATCAACCTGCTACCACCGTAGATGGCCATACCATCGAAGTCTGCGCCAATCTCGGCAACACCGCCCACACCCCGGATGCTGTTGAACGGGGCGCCGACGGTGTTGGCCTGCTTCGAACCGAGTTCATTTTCATGGCCCATCCGGAAGCGCCGGATCTGGCCACTCAAGTCACTGAATACCAGCACGCATTCGATGCCCTGGACGGTTTGCCCCTGGTAGCCCGTACCCTGGATGTGGGTGGCGACAAGCCGCTGGATTACTGGCCGTTACCCCAGGAAGACAACCCTTTTCTGGGCATGCGTGGCATCCGCTTGTCACTGACCCGCCCGGACATTCTGGAAACCCAGGTCAGGGCCCTGCTGACTGCGGCAGGTGATCGCCCCCTTCGCATCATGTTCCCCATGGTGAAGGATCTCGAGGAGTTCCGAGCAGCCAGGGCCATTGTTACAAAAGTCCAGAGCGAGGTTTCGGCCAGTAATGTTCAGGTCGGCGTGATGATTGAAGTGCCCTCCTGTGCCTTGCTGGCTTCGACCCTGGCGCCGGAAGTGGATTTCTTCTCGATAGGTACCAATGACCTGACCCAGTACACACTGGCCATCGACCGCGGCCATGGGCAGCTCTCCGCGGAATCGGATGGACTGCACCCCTCGGTATTGCGGCTGATCCGGATGACCGTGGAAGCTGCCCATGCCCACAACCGTTGGGTCGGGGTGTGCGGGGAGCTGGCCTCAGATCCCCAGGCGATTCCGGTTCTGGTCGGGCTGGATGTCGACGAACTGTCTGTGACCAGTCGTCGGGTGCCCCTGGTGAAGGCCTGTATTCGCGGTCTGAACCTTGAAAACGCCCGACAACAGGCTGAAAAGGCGCTGTCTCTGGCGACGGCGTCCGAGGTACGTGATGCCCTGGAGGCCTGGTGATGGCCCGTATCCTGACAATCACCCTGAATCCGGCTCTCGATCTGAGTGTTGAAACGGCGCCCCTCGCTCTCGGAGAGGTAAATCGCACAGGTCATACCCTGATGGAGCCGGCCGGAAAAGGCATCAATGTAGCTCGGGTGCTGGCGCGTCTGGGCCATTCGGTCACCGTTGCAGGGCTGTTGGGAGACGCCAATGCTGCGCCCTTTGAACGTCTGTTTGAGGCAGAGGGCCTGCAGGACAGTTTTGTACGCGTTCCCGGCCAGAACCGAAACAACATCAAGATTGCTGAGGCTGGCGGCCGGGTAACCGATCTGAATGGCCCCGGTTTCCGGGTCCCGGATGACGCAGTTCAGCGCCTTCAACTCCGCCTCAAATCCCTGCTGCCGGAATGCGACGCGGTGGTCATCGGAGGCAGTTTGCCAGATGGCTTTCCGCCTTCTGGATTGGCAAACCTTGTCGAGCAAGCTTCCCAAGCAGACAAACCGGTATGGCTGGATACCAGTGGCGCGGGCCTGAAGGCCGGCATCAAAGCTGGTCCCTACGCCATCAAACCCAACACGGACGAGCTGTCTGACTGGGCCGGCACACCCCTGAAGGATTTGGCCTCAGTGGCAGCTACGGTTGACGGCATCCGTGCCGGTGGCGTGTCCGACGTGGTGGTATCCATGGGTGCAGACGGCGTGTTCTGGTCGTCACCGGCCGGCATCCTGAGGTCCCGGGTACCCCCGGTCTCGCTGGTCAGCACCGTGTGCGCCGGCGATACCTTGCTCGCAGGCATGCTCCATGGCGTGCTTGGTGGACAGTCTGAAGACACAGTGTTGGCGTTCGCCACGGCTTTGTCTGCCGAATGTGTGCAACACATTGGTGTCGGAGACCCCGGGGCCCCGGACTTTCCCTCCCTTCTCCAACAAACCCGGGTGCAGCCATGGCCCGGGCAAAACAACACCGGAGAGATACGGTTATGAATCTGATCATTGTGACCGCCTGCCCCCAGGGCGTGGCGACTCGTTTCCTGGCCGCCCGGGCCCTTGAGCGGGCGGCGAACCGGCGCGGCTGGTCTGTTACCACCGATACTCGAGGCCCGGATGGTAAAGCCGACAACAAGCCCAGCGAAGCGGCAATCCAACAGGCCGATCTTGTTATTGCCGCGGTCGGTGTTCCGGTAAATCTGGATGTCTATGCCGGCAAACGCTTGCTGCAGATTCCGGTCACCGCTGCCCTGCCAGACCCAGACGCCATCCTTTCCCGGGCGCAGGCGGAGGCCACACCCTGGGACCCGGCAATGGCCAGTCAGGAATCTATAGCAACCAGTACCGCTGTCGGCAGTACCTCTGCCGGTAAGCGGATCGTTGCCGTTACTGCATGCCCCACTGGCGTCGCCCATACCTTTATGGCGGCAGAGGCCCTGACCGCCGCGGCGCAATCCGCTGGCCACAAGATCCGTGTAGAAACCCAGGGCTCAGTTGGCGCCCAGGATCCTCTAACTGCCAAAGAAATCGCCGCTGCCGACGTGGTGATCCTGGCCTGTGATATCGAGGTGGACCCGGGACGCTTTGCCGGCAAGCGCGTGTGGCGGACCTCGACCGGTGCCGCCCTGAAAAAACCCTCCGATACCATCCGTGATGCCCTGGCCGAGGCCGTGGTTTTTGAAGGCGGCCAGCAGAAAGCTACCAGTGGTGCCGGAAGCGGCGAAAAGCGGGGCCCCTATAAGCACCTGCTCACCGGCGTGTCCTTTATGCTGCCCATGGTGGTTGCTGGCGGTTTGCTGATCGCCCTGTCCTTCGTATTCGGGATTGAAGCGTTTCAGGAGGAAGGCACGCTGGCTGCCGCCCTGATGCAGATTGGTGGTGGCACCGCCTTCAAACTGATGATTCCGTTGCTGGCCGGATACATCGCCTGGTCGATTGCCGACCGTCCCGGCCTGGCGCCGGGAATGATCGGTGGGTTTCTGGCGGGCGAACTGGGAGCCGGATTCCTCGGCGGTATTGTTGCGGGTTTTCTCGCTGGTTATGTAGCGCGCTTTATCAGCCAGAAACTGCCAATGCCCGAGAGCATCGAATCACTGAAGCCGATCCTCATCATTCCCTTGCTGGCCAGTCTGGTTACCGGCCTGGGGATGATCTATGTGATTGGAGAGCCCATGGCTGCCATCATGGGCGCCCTGACCGGATTCCTCGAGGGCATGGGAACGACCAATGCGATCCTGCTTGGTGGCATTCTGGGCGCCATGATGTGCTTTGACCTGGGAGGGCCTGTCAACAAGGCGGCCTATACTTTCGGCGTGGGACTGCTGTCTGAGGGCAGCGGCGGCTCGGCACCCATGGCGGCCATCATGGCGGCAGGAATGGTACCGGCCATCGGCATGGGTGTGGCGTCTTTCATCGCCCGGCGAAAGTTTGCAGAGGCGGAACGCCAGGCCGGACGGGCATCATTTGTCCTGGGATTGTGCTTCATCTCGGAAGGTGCAATACCGTTTATGGCAAAGGATCCGTTGCGGGTTATCCCGGTGTGTATGATCGGTGGCGCAATTACCGGTGGTTTGTCGATGCTGTTCACCGTCAAGCTGATGGCACCCCATGGCGGGCTGTTTGTGCTTGCCATTCCGAACGCGGTGAGTGCGGTATTGCCCTACCTGATTGCGATTGCGGTGGGATCACTGGTGATTGGTTTCGGTTACGCGTTGCTGAAAACTGGCAAGGCGGAAGTGGCGACAGCGGTAAGCTGAAAATGTAAAAATTGCGGCCCTCAGGCGAGGGCCGCAATTAATCAACCGAATACAAAAAACGCCAGCTTGTTGCCGTCCGGGTCTTTCACATAGGCGCCGTAGAACTGGTCCGGGATTCGCTGCCCGGGCTCACCGTCGCAGGTAGCACCAAGCTCGATCGCTTTCTTGTACATGGCATCCACATTCTCTTTGGAACCCGCGGGAAGGGCGACCATATTGCCGTTGCCGGGATGGTTGGGTTCTTCATTGAAGGGAACGCACACCGCGAGCATGGGGGCACTCATGCTTTTGCCGATAAAAGCGATGCGGCCCATGTCCAGAAGCACCTTGGCCCCCTGGTCGCTTAACAAATCGGCATAGAATGCCTTTGCTCGTTCCATATCACTGACGCCAAGGGTGACGTATCCGATCATACTCTTTCTCCGTTCATGGTTGTGTGGAGAGCCAGAATACGCTGTTTTTTGCCTGTCAGCTCTTTTCAGCGCCGATTTCGCTGACTACCACCTGATTTCTGCCCGCTCTCTTGGCCTGATAAAGCAGTTGATCGCAGGCTGACAACAGCTCCCGAACACCGTTTATACTTCTGCTCCAGCATACGACCCCGGCACTCAAGGTAACATTGAAAGGGGTGCCATCGTCGCTGACAAAGCTCTCCGTCTCCATGCCGATACGCAGGGATTCGGCAACGTGGCGGGCATCACTCAACGTGGTGTGAGGCATCAGAACGATAAACTCCTCCCCCCCGGTTCGGGCGACAATATCAGTCTTGCGAGTCCGTGTTTCGATCAGATTGGCCACCGTGCGCAATACCGTATCGCCGGTAAGATGGCCCCAGGAATCGTTGACGCTTTTGAAGAAATCAATGTCCAGGGAGAGTAATGAGAAAGGATGGTCGTAACGGGCGGATTGTTCTTCCAGTTCCTCAAGCTTTCTGAGCAGGTATCTCCGGTTATAGAGCCCTGTCAGTTCATCGGTAATCGTCAAAGCTTCCAGCTGGAATTCCAGGCGTTTCTGATCGTCGATGTCAGTAATAACACCGTGCCAGGTAGTGCTGCCGTCCGGATTTCTCTCCGGCTGGGAGACACCTCTTAGCCATCGGATTTCGCCGTCCTTGATGATCCGGTAGTCGCAAACCCATTCGCTTAGCGTCTTGCGGGAGCGCTCTATGGTTTCGTGGACTCTTGAAATATCTTCCGTATGAATGGCTTCAAACATCCGTTCCGGGTTGGTTCGGGTTTCCTCTGCTGTTAAGCCATAAAAATCCTTGGCCTTGCGACTCATGTAGGGGAAGTGAAAGCTGCCATCTTTGTTGAGGGTAAAGGTATAAATGACCCCCGGGAGAGATTCGGCAAGCTGTTGCAACTGGTGTTGGGAAACTTTCTCTTCCGTGACATCAAGATGTGTACCCATCAGCCAACGGCTTTCTGCCGTCTGGTCATTGTTGAACAGGGTCCCGCGGGTGTGGATGTAACGCCAGTCTCCGTCCTTGTGAAGCATACGCACCACGCATTCAAACTGGTGGGCATCACCGCTCAGGTACGCGGTCAATGCCTGGTTTGCTGACTCGATATCGGTGGGATGACTGAGCTTTTCCCAGGTCTGGAACGACAATGGCGAAAGCTCTTCCAGGGTGTAACCCAGCATGGTGGCCCAGCGTTCATTAAAAATGATTTCGCCGGTGTCCAGGTTGTATTCCCAGGTGCCTGCCCCGGTGCCGTCAAGAATGGCATTGAGCCTGGTTTCTGCAGTCAGGTGCATGTGATCCCTCACACGAACGCCGCTTGTTCGCGGCTAGTTGTGGCCCGAATGGTAACGAGCCCAATTGAAATTATTGGCCCAGTCGAGCGCTTCTGCCAGTGGCAGAGGTGGACTGTACCGGTAGCCCTGTCCGACATCACAGCCAAGTTCGAGGAGACGTTGTTCCTGCTCGGCGGTCTCCACCCCTTCCGCCACAGTGCGCCTCTGAAAACTCTGGGACAGGCGTAAAATAGCTTCTACGATCATCGAGTTATCCTGGTTTCCTATCAGATCGCCCACAAAGGTTCGGTCGATTTTTACTTCCTGGGCCGGCAATGTCCGGAAGTAATTCAGTGACGAGTAGCCGGTTCCGAAATCGTCCAGGGAGATGCAAAGACCGGTATTGCGACAGACACTGAGATTCTTCATGACGGTAGTGGTATCGTCCAATGCCGTCGTTTCCAGGATTTCAATGATCAGCCGGTCACGCACTTCGTGAGGGCACTCGTTCAGCGTGCCTGTGATATCGTCCGGGAAGTGTTCACTCAGGAAATGGGAGGGGCTGAGGTTGATACTGAGAGTATACGGCAGCCCCAGGCTCATGAAGTCACAGATCACGCTGACCGCGCTTTCCATCACGAACAGTCCAACCTGTCTGGCGTAGTCGGTAAACTCCAGGTGCTCCAGAAAGCGCGCCGGGGAAAGGAGTCCCTCCTCCGGGTGGTTCCAGCGAATCAGTGCTTCAAAACCCTCAACCGTTCCGGTGCGGTAGTTGATCTTCGGCTGGTAGTAGAGTTCGAACTGTTTTTTCGCCAGCGCTTCGTCAACCTGTTCGAGTACACGAACTCGCTCCTTGCGATTAAAGTGAGACGCCAGATCAAACAGGCTATAGGTATCCTTTCCCGAATCTTTGGCCGCATACATGGCTTGATCGGCATGCCGAAGCAGCGTGTCCGGGTCTTCGGCGTCATCGGGATAAACGGTCACCCCCATACTGGCCGACAGTTTCATGACGGCATTCTGGTAGCTGATGGGCCGGCGGATAGCTTCCAGAATCCGGTTGTAGACTGTTGAGTCTTCGACATCCCTGAGAACAGCGACGAATTCATCGCCCCCGAGTCTGCCGATGGCATCGTGTTGCCGTATAGTGGCTTTCAGACGTTCGGAAATGATCTTCAGAACAGCGTCGCCCAATGCATGGCCGTGGTGATCGTTGATGGCTTTGAAACCGTCCAGATCAATGAAGCAGAGCGCCACCGTGCCATGGCGGAGATTAGCCTCATGGAGCTCCTGGGTGAAGATTTCCGTGAGTCTCCGGCGGTTGGGCAACCCAGTAAGGGCGTCATAATTGGCGGCTTTTTCAAGGCGTTCCTGATGCTGTTGTTTTTCGTGATGCAGGCGCTTCCGTTCAATCAGGTTCCCGAGGGTTTGTAGCAGTGGCTCCAACTCTTCGGCTAGCCTGACCTTATATCCCCCGAGGCGATTGGCCAGCCCTACGAGCCCCACCTGTTGATCGCCCGAGAAGACCGGAATGCCGATATAGGCGTCGATGTTTGGGTGCCCCTCCGGCAATCCTCCACGGCGGGGGTCGGTGGTAACATCCTTCGAGACCACAACTTCTCCCGTGGTCATCGGAAGGGCAATTAGGGTATCAAGGCGGTCGAAAACCAGCCCTCGCCTTTCCACCTGCTGGTAAAGCGCCTGTGTTTTCGGATTCCAGGCAATGTTGGTGATCGCGCCGATTTTCAGATAAGGGTCGCCGTTGGGCCGGAACAGGGTTTCACCGATGAAACCGAACTGGCTGCCTGTGAGAGACAGCATGTCATTCAGCATTTGCTCGAAGGCAGCATGCTGGTTATCACTGGTAAGAAAGACGTTCAGGGCCCTCTGGATCGACCGGTTGAGGTGGGAAACCTCGACGAACTCATGGTTTTCGATCGACAGGTAGGTTCGCTCGAGTTCGTCTTCTATCATCGTGGCCAGGTTGCGAAGGATATCGAGGTCCAATTCCCCGAAATCCCTCGGCTTATCGTCGATAATGCAGATCGTGCCGATTTTGAAACCGGTTGGCTCGCGCACCGGCATGCCGGCATAGAATCGAATATTGGGGAAGCCGGTCACAAGGGGATTTTGCGAAAAGCGTGGATCTTTCGTGGCGTCCGACACTATAAACGCCTTGTCCTGCTGGATTGCGTAATCGCAAAAAGCAACGGAGCGGGGGGTTTGGCTGGCTTCGAGGCCCTGGCGGGATTTGAACCACTGCCGTTCGCTATCAATTATCGAAAAGAGCGCGGTTTTCACGCCATAGTATTGGCGGGCAATCCGGGTGAGCCTTTCGAACCGATCTTCCGGGGGCGTATCAAGGATGCCCAGGCGCTCAAGTGCTGTGAGCCGACGCTTCTCCAGGGTACTGCTGTCCATGGTTCTGACTCACCTTGTTTGACCAGACGACTGCTGGGAAAAAAGTTCAATGGCTTCTTCAACAGGTAACGGCCTCGACAGTAGATAGCCCTGGCACAGATGACAACCCATTTCACGTAACAGTTCGAACTGCTCAACAGTTTCTACGCCCTCTGCAATAACCTGAATATTGTGAGCGACGGCGATATCAATAATGGATTTGACGATCACTGCTCCTTTTTCCGTCGAGACCTCATCCACAAAGGTTTTGTCGATTTTCAGGTCATCAATGCCGAGGTATCGCAGATAGTTCAGTGAAGAGTAACCAGTGCCGAAATCATCAATAGCGATACGGACACCCTGGGTGCGAAGCGCATCAAGGTTATGATGGGCTTCTTCCGACCGTTCCATGACCGCACCCTCGGTAATCTCGAGTTCGACGCTTTCGATCGGAATCTGCGCCTCTGCGATGCTCGCCAATACCCACTTGTGGAAATCCGCCTGTGAAAAGTGTGCTGGTGTTATGTTGATGGCGACCGGTGGGAAACCGGGAATCGTGGCTCGAGCGGTCGATATAAGTGCAAAAACCTGACTCAGAACATACCGATCCAGCTCCAGGCCCAGAGAGGATTTTTCCGCGATGGGAACAAATTCACCCGGAGAGACAAATCCCTCCTTTGGATGGTGCCAGCGAACCAAAGCCTCATAGCCGGCTATCGATCGATCAGCACACTTGTATTTTGGTTGCAGATAGACTGCCAGTTGCCGATTCTCGATGGCATCCTTCAGCCCCTGCTCTATTTCTATTTGCCGATGAAGAACCCTGTGATGTTCGGAATCAAAAACGCCGATACGCTGGTTGCGTCGCCGTGCAGACCCTTTGGCGGACTCCGCCAATTCCGGTAATACTTCAACAACCCCGGAATCCGCAGGGTACATCGCAATCCCGATGGTTGCCCTCACGTTCAACTGGTTTTCCCGAAGTTTAAAAGGCTTCGAAACGTAGTCGACAATGCGTTCAGCAATAGCCTCTGCGTCTGCACGGCTGCTGACATGCAGTGCGACAAGGAACGTATCCGCTCCTGCGCGCGCGCAATGATTGGCGCGCTGAATAGCGCGACCGATACGGTTGGCAAGCTTGATAAGAACTGCATCGCCAATCTCGTAGCCATAACGCTGATTGATAAGGCTGAAATGTTCAATATCGATGAAGAGGAGCGCCCCGGGACTGGCGCTTTTGAACCAGACCTTGCAATCTTCAACCAGTGTTTGTTTGTTGAGCAAACCAGTTAAAGGATCGTGTGTCCTGAGGTAGTGTGCCTGCTGGAGTGCCTGCTCCTGTTCAGATACGTCGATGCCAAAGCCCTGTACCTCGGCATCATCGCTTCCGGGCGCCGAGGTCCTTCGAAAGCTCCATTCGACCAGCGTTTGCGCGCCATCTTTTCCAATCATCGTCACTTTGACGGCAATCTCTTCAGACGCATCCTTATCATTGAACAGTGAGGCCAGTCGTTGACGGATATGGTGGCCCGGTTCATTGAAGAAGACCGTGATGGGGGCGCCGATAATGTCGGTGTTCTCTGTGCCCAGGGCCCTGGTAAATGAGGCATTAGCAAAGGTAATGCGGAAATCGCTGTCGAGGCGAAGGATAAACTGTTTCTGCGCCTGGACGATTTCCCGATAGCGCTCCTCTGCTGCGGCAAGCTTGTCGAGTGCATTTTTATAACTGCTTAGGTCGTGGCAGATGCCGACAAACAGATGTTGGTCAGCAAGCCTGGTCTCGCCTACGGATAGGTGCATTGGGAAGGTTTGGCCGTTTTTCCGCTGGCCCCGGACATCACGACCGATGCCAATAATTTTTCCAACGCCGCTGCTTTTGTAGTTTTCAATGTATTGGTCATGATGCCGGGCGTCGGGCTCAGGCATGAGCATGGACACGTTATTACCCAATACCTCCTCGGGAGCATAGCCGAAAAGCACTGTCGCAGACTCAGAGAACTGCTGAATGATTCCTTTGTCATCGATAACGATAATGGCATCAACCGCCGCATCCATCAGCGCCGACGCCAGGCCTTGCTCAATCATTGTCGTCGTGCCACCTGGAATTATCCGTCATTTGAACCTAACGACGAGCTCGTGCAAATCGTTCGCAATCTGTTCAATGTTTTTCACGCATTGGGTGGACTCCTCACCTTTGGCCAGGTTGTTGGACGCCAGATCGGATATTTTTTCCACCTGCTCATTAATCTGGTCCGACACCTGAGCCTGTTCTTCCACCGCTGCCGCCATCTGCAGCGCCATTTCAGCAATGTTGGTGACGGACTCGGCGATATCATTCAGAGTGCTCTCGGCCGAGAGCATTTTTTCCATGCCTTCGTCTGCTGACAGTTTGCCTTCGTCGGCCTTTTGATTGGCCTCCTCAGAGCGAGAAATCAATTCGTTTACGATGCCATGGATTTCACTCGTCGAGTTGCGGGTGCGGGAGGCCAGACCTCGCACCTCCTCGGCTACCACAGCGAAACCGCGACCATGTTCCCCGGCCCTGGCTGCTTCTATGGCGGCATTCAGTGCCAACAGATTGGTCTGTTCGGCGATTTCCTCGATAATCTTTGCAGCGGAGGCTATTTGTTGAGTCTGTTGCGCCAATTCCCCGACGGAATCGCTGATGCCATGGACGGAACCCTTAAGGGTCTCAATCGCCTCCCGAGTGCCGCGAACAACAGAGCGACCCTCATTGGCAAATTCCTTGGCACTGTCTGCTCGCTCTGCGGTTGATTGAACATTTGATGAGACTTCAGCAATCGTTTGAGACATCTCGTGCACGGCCGCTGCAACCTGTTCGGTCTCGGACTGCTGCTGCTTCAGGGCCTCCTGTGCTTCGAAACTGACCTCCCGACCTTTAACAGAGTGCAGCCTCATCTCATCGGCAGAATCTTCAAGTCTGGTAAGTACCGCATCCAGGTGTGCTTGTTGGGCTTTCACTGCGACTTTGATGCGCCCAAGTGGCAGGTCGTCATCGGTGTAGCTCTTTGCAGCGAGATCATCCGTAAAGCTGTGTTCAAGTAGCTTCGTGACCGACCCCATTAGTTGCTTACGGGCCAGATGCATCCAGCCGGCATAAGCAATGACGCCACCGGCCAGAACCAGTTCCGAGAAGGTTTGCTGACCGGCGAGAAACAGGGCGCCTGCGACGATGAATACGAGGGCAAGAAAGATGGTGGGAGGTTGCACCCTGTGCCACAGAGGGATGCCGGACTTTCCTGCACGGATGGAGGCATACAGATTTTCCGCCCGCTCCACGTCTTCTCTGTCCGGGCAGGATCTGACGGACTCGTACCCGACCACCTTACCGTTCTCGGTTACGGGCGTAACGTAGGCACTGACCCAATAGTAGTCACCGTTCTTGCACCGATTTTTTACCAGACCCATCCAGGGTTGGCCGGCTTTCAGATGGGACCACATGTTTTCGTAGGCGGCCGGCGGCATATCCGGATGCCGGACGATGTTGTGGGGCTGGCCGATCAGCTCATCACGAGTGAAACCACTCACCTCGACAAACGCAGAGTTACAGTGGCGAATCTTCCCTTTCAGATCAGTGGAAGAAATCAGTTTCTGGTTAGGCGAGAAGGTTTTCTCGTTATCCGTGACCGGTAGATTCTTTCGCATGACGGGGCCTGATTTGAATGGAAACAGGAATGTTTACTATTTCAAAGTAGGACAATTAATGCAAAAGAACTATAGGGAGTACAGATTAAGGAGCTAAGGAAATTCCCGATTGCAATAGTAAAACTGCCCGGAATTCAAAGCCGAAGCACCTTATTTTCCAGTTGTTCTCATGTGTAACACAAGGTTTCGGTGCCTTTACCCCTAAAGGTTTGGCAACTTATCTTTTGGCCGGTTTCGCGAGCCATTCATGCCCCTTTAACATGCCATGCCAGTAAAGGGTCGGCAGCTGCTTGGCCTTCAGCCACCAGGCGGCTCGGGTAGCCTTGGTGCCATCGTTGATCCATTTCGGGAAGCTGGGCTGGAGTACGCCGCCGTAGCCGAATTCCGCCAGTACGATCTTGCCGTTTTCCACGGTCAGCGGGCAGGAACCATAGCCCAGATAGGCGGCCTCAAGGGGCTGGTCTCGGAGCGTGGCCACCAGGTTTTCCGCCACCACCGGCGCCTGTTTGCGCACCGCGGCGGCGGTTTTTGCGTTTCCGGTTCCGCTCACGTCGCCAAGGCCAAAAATGTTGGTGTAGGTTTTATGGCGCAGGGTATCGTCCTCAAGATTCAGCCAGCCGCCTTCATTTGCCAGTGCGGATTCCCGGATCAGCTTCGGTGCCCGCTGGGGCGGCACGGCGTGCAGCATATCAAAGCTTACTTCGCGGTCCTGGCTGTTGCCCTCGCCATCGGTTGAGCGGAAAACGGCTGTTTTCGAAGGCCCGTTCACGGCAACCAGTGTGCTCTGGAAATTCAGGTCGATGCCGTATTTTTCGACATAGGCTTCCAGGGCCGGGACGTAATCGGCGACACCAAACAAGACGGCTCCGGCGTTATGAAACTGGATATCCACATTGTTGAGCACGCCGTGCTTGAGCCAGTAATCGGCAGACAGATACATGGCTTTCTGAGGGGCGCCTGCACATTTGATCGGCATTGGCGGCTGGCTGAAAAGAGCCCGGCCTTTCTTGAGCTTCTGCACAATGTCCCAGGTGTAGCTGGCCATGCCTTCCCGGTAGTTGGAGGTGACCCCGTTGGAGCCCAGCGCCTCCTCAAGACCTTCGATGCCGCCCCAGTTCAGCTCCAGGCCGGGAGCGAGAACCAGCGCCTTGTATTGCATGGATGAGCCGTCACCCAGGGAAACCTGGTTGTTGTCCTGGTCGATGGCGGTCACCGGTTGCTGGTACCAGGACACGAAACTGGGCATGACGTCTGACATGGGCTTGGAGGTGACCTCGGGCCGGAAAACCCCGCCTCCCACCATCGTCCAGCCGGGCTGGTAGTGGTGCCGGATGGCTGGCTCCACGATGGCAATGTCGATGCTGCTATCCCGTTTGTGGATGCTGGATGCTACCGATATACCGGCTGCCCCGCCGCCCACGATTATGACGGTATGAGTTTTGACGCTGCCCGTGGTGGTTGTGTTGCTGGTCATGCCTCGAACCTCTTGTCTTTGTTTGCTCTGCGCGAGTGGTGTTTGAGATATATCAAAGCGTACCAAACTTTAGAGTCTAACGTTATATCAATAGGAAATATAAAGATCGGAAATGCTTTGTGTCATGCTTCAAGGGGAAGACTCTCTCAATCTCGACCTGGATGGCCCCGTGCAAAATGACTGAATGCCGAACTTTTACCCTTCTTGCACTCCTAATGCTGACAGGTCTGCTGGCAGGTTGTGCGTTGCCATCCTTGAAAGACCGCTCACAGTCTGTCGCTTTCGTTCAGGCGCAGACGGCGGATACGCGCCTTGGCAGCGCAGTTGGCAGAGAGATTGAAGCCCACCCCGATCTCAGTGGTATTACAACGCTGGAGGATCCACTGGACGCTTTCGTTGCCCGCGCTTTGCTCGCCGAGGCCAGCGAGAGATCCCTGGATGTCCAGTACTACATCTGGCGGGACGATATTACCAGCAAGCTGCTTCTGTACTCGCTATATCGCGCGGCCGAACGCGGCGTTCGGGTTCGGCTGCTTCTGGATGACAACGGCATCGCCGGCATGGACGATTTCCTGGCGGCGTTAAATCATCACGACAACGTCGAGGTTCGGCTGTTCAATCCGTTTGTGATTCGTAGTTCCAGGACTTTGGGCTTTCTGACGGACTTTGGTCGCCTGAATCGCCGGATGCACAACAAGTCATTCACGGCTGACAACCAGGCCTCCATTATTGGCGGCCGCAACATTGCTGATGAGTATTTCGGTGTGGGTGACGGTACGCTGTTCGCGGATCTGGATGTTCTGGCGATCGGGCCCGTCGTGGAGCGTGTCTCCAGGGATTTTGATCGCTACTGGGCGAGTCAGTCCGCGTATCCGGCGGATCGGTTGCTATCAGGGGCCGATGAGGAGGATCTGGATGCTATGGCAGCCGATCTTGCTTCCGTTCAACAGGATGCTGAAGCCCGGCGCTTCGTGGCTGCTTTGCAGAATTCAGAGTTTCTCAGGGAATTGCTGGACCGGGAGGTCTCTTTTGTCTGGGCGCCGGTAGAGATGGTGAGCGATGATCCTGCCAAGGCCCAGGGGCTCGAAGGAGAGCAGGGTCTATTGAGCCAACAGTTGGCTCTGGCGTTGGGTGAACCTGAAAAGACAGTGACCCTGGTTTCGCCCTACTTCGTCCCCGGTAATCGTGGTGTCGAGCTGTTTCGCGAGCTTGAAAGCGCCGGTGTGCAGGTACGGATTCTCACCAACTCCCTGGAAGCCAACGACGTCGCCCTGGTGCATTCAGGCTATGCGAAATATCGGGAGGCCTTATTAAAGGCGGGTGTGGAGTTGTTCGAGCTGCGCAAATTCAGATCGGAAGATAAAGACACCAAGTCGAGCCCTGGCGGCATTGCCGGAAGCTCGGCCGCCAGCCTTCACGCCAAAACCTTCGCCGTAGATGGTCAGTCGCTTTTCGTTGGTTCCTTCAATTTCGACCCCCGTTCAGCGAATCTGAACACCGAGCTGGGTTTTCTGATCAAGAGCCCGGAGCTGGCGACCGCACTTGAATCCGCCTTTCCCGAGAAAGTCAGGCTGGCGGCTTATGAGGTTATGCTGGATGAAGACGGCAATCTCCGATGGCTGGAGTTCACGGGTGCAGAAACGATCGAGCACTACCATGAGCCGAATACCGGCCCTTTCAAACGGGCATTGGTGTATCTGTTCTCTCTGTTGCCTGTGGAGCCGCTGCTGTAATCCTGCATGCCCGGTTACTCTCACGAATCTATCAGCGAATCCTTGAGTCCTCGTTGCTCACGTACTCTTGTGACGACACGGTGTTCTGCATAGTGAGTAACAAGTCGTTGCAGCTTTTCCATTCGCAGCGGCTTGGTGCAGTAGTCATCCATGCCAGCCTCAAGACACTGGAGTCGATAGCTTTCACTGGCGTTGGCGGTAACCGCGATAATGGGTGTGTCCAGGTTGGCGGCGGCTTTCAGTCGGATCTCACGCGTGGCCTCAATGCCGTCCATGACTGGCATCTGGCAATCCATGATAATCATATCCCACGGTTCGTTCATGGTGCATATTCCGGCCCATCGTGACCACCCATTCCGTTTGAACGTGACCGCCTGTTCCGGGCGATCGTGACCGCTCATTCCGTTTTATCGTGACCGATTTCGGGCGTTTTTCCGGAATCGCCGGTCACGATGCCGGAATCACTGCCAACACGCTGGAATTCTTCAACTTTATCCGGCATACCCGTTTCTTTTTCATCACGAGGAAGGGCGGATGCCGGCAGCGAGGATTTCCATGCGACAGATCATCGAGGTCTTGCGCCTCAAGTACGAAGCGGGCCTGAGCCATGAGCGCATTGCCCGTGCCTGCGGGCTCTCCAAGGGCGTGGTCGGCAAGTATGTCAGCCTGGCCACTGCGCAGGGCATCACCTGGCCGTTGCCGGAAGGCACGGATGAAGTACGGTTAGAGGCCCTGCTGTTCCCGGCCAAGACACCCCCATCTCGATTTGCTGAACCCGACTACTTCCAGGTCCATCAGGAACTCAAGACCAAGGGCGTGACCCTGCAACTGCTGTGGGCCGAGTACGTGGAACGCCATGGCGATAAGGCCCGCCGGTACAGCCAATTCTGCCATCATTACCGGCTCTGGCGCGGCCGGCAGCGGCGCAGCATGCGCCAGGTCCACCGGGCCGGTGAGAAGATCTTTATCGACTACTGTGGTCCCACCGTGCCGGTGGTGGACCGCAGCACTGGCGAGATGCGCAAGGCTCAGGTCTTTGTGGCCGTGCTGGGCGCGTCCAGCTATACCTTCGCCGAGGCCACCTGGAGCCAGAGCCTGCCGGACTGGATCGCCTCCCACCAGCGGATGCTGGCGTTCTACGGTGGGGTAGCTGAGCTGTTGGTGCCCGACAACCTGAAGGCAGCGGTCACCAAAGCGGACCGATACACCCCGAAGATCAACGAGACCTACGCGGAACTGGCGACCCATTACCAGACGGCGGTATTACCGGCACGACCCTACAAGCCCAAAGACAAGGCAAAGGCCGAAGCCGCAGTGCTGCTGGTTGAACGCTGGATCCTGGCCCGGTTGCGGCACCGAACGTTCTTCTCACTGGCCGAACTGAACTCGGCGATTGCAGACCTGCTACCAGCACTGAACCAGCGCCCGTTCCAGGGGCGATCCGAAAGCCGCCAGAGCCTGTTCGAAACGCTGGACCGACCCGCGCTGAAGCCACTGCCGGCAACGCCCTATGTCTACGCCGAGTGGCGCAAGGCACGGCCAGGCATCGACTACCACATCGAGATCGATAAACGCCTGTACAGCGTGCCTCACGCCCTGGTGGGGGTGAAGCTAGATGTTCGGGTTACCGATACGTCCGTTGAGGTCATGCACAAAGGCCAGCGGGTGGCCCTGCACCCTCGGCATGGCAAGGGCCGCTTCGTCACCCTGACCGAGCACATGCCTAAGTCCCATCAGGCCCATCAGAACTGGTCGCCCGGGCGGTTCCTGAACTGGGCCACTGACATCGGTCCCGCCACGCTCGACGTGGTACAGCGACAGCTTAAGGATCGCACTCATCCGGAGCATGGTTACCGATCATGCCTGGGGCTATTGAACCTGAGTCGACGTTACAGCCGTGACCGGTTGGAGCAGGCCTGTAGCCGAGCACTGGCCATCAACTCGGCCAGCTACCAGAGCATCAGCTCGATCCTGAAGCAGGGGCTGGATCAGCTCCCGTTACCCCTGGCCGAGGAGGAGTCGGAACTGACTGAGCTGCCAGTACACACCAACGTTCGCGGCCCCCGCTACTACCACTGATCCCGGAGAAACTGATGTTGACTCAAAACACCCTCGACACCCTGCGCCAACTCAAACTGACCGGCATGTGCGATGCCCTGGAACAGCAGCGGGCACAGCCCGACACCCACGACCTGGCGTTCGAGGAACGCCTGGCCTTGCTGATCGACCGGGAAGTGCTACATCGTGAAAATCGCCGTCTGGATCGGCTGCTGAAGGCTGCCCGGTTGCGGGTCCCGGCCTGCGTGGAAGACGTCGATTACCGCCATCCACGGGGGCTGGAGCGCTCCCGCATGGCGGGGCTGGCAAGCTGTGACTGGATCCGCCAATCCCTGAACCTGTGCATCACCGGCCCGACCGGTTGCGGCAAGACCTGGCTGGCCTGCGCCCTGGGCAACCAGGCCTGCCGGCAAGGGCTCTCGGTTCGCTACTTGCGCGTGCCGCGCCTGTTCGAGCAGGTGCGCATCGCCCACGGCGATGGCAGCTACGCACGGCTGATGAACCAGTTGCTGAAGACCGACCTGCTGATCCTGGACGACTGGGGCATGCAGAAGGTGACGGCACAACAACGGCAAGACCTGATGGAAGTAATCGAAGACCGGCACGGGCGAGGCTCAACGCTCATCGCGAGCCAGTTACCAACCGAACACTGGCACGACTACATCGGCTCCGCCACGCTCGCCGACGCCATCCTGGATCGGCTCCTACACGGCGCTCACCGACTCAATCTGAAGGGGGAATCACTGCGAAAAGCGAAAACACAAAAACCGGAATCGGTTGACCCATCGTGACCGCTCAGAGTACAAAACTCACTCCAGCGTGATGGCCGTGTGCAAATCGGTCACGATCCCCGGAATGACCGGTCACGTTCGCCGGAATACGCACATGGCGGCTCGTACAGCTTCCAGGCCGTTTTGGACCCCCTCTGAAATCACCCCTATTTTCTCAAGCTGTTTACGAAGAATCATCCGGTTACCGGCGTCGTCTTCCACTACGAGAACCCTGGGCACCTGAATCACGTCGCCAAGGCTCAACTGGTCAGGATCGTGGTGCTCTGACTGGTGAACATCGCCGTAGGGTACTGTGACTTCCAGCGTTGTGCCGTGATCCGATGTTTCAAGAACTCTCATCTGGCCGCCAAGGGCATTGGCCAGAGAACTGGCAAGGGGTAACCCCAGACCCACACCGCCGTAACGCCGAGTGAGGCCAGCTTCTCCCTGGCTGAAGGCCTGGAATACTTTCTCCCTCTGTGCATCCGGGATACCAGGCCCAGTGTCTGATACCAGAATCCGCAAAACGGAATCGTCTGTCAGTCTGCTCCCTCGAACCAGCACCTCGCCCCCTGCAGGTGTGAACTTCACGGCATTATCGATGAGCTGGTACAGGACTTTTTCAAGCATCAAACCATCCATGAAGACCTTCCCAGGTACTGAGTCTTCGATGCCGAAGGCGAGGGAAACCGGTTTGGCCCTTGCGGCTTCCCGGAACTCGTATTCGAGCAGGTCGAACAGGGACTGAGGCTCGAACACCTGGGGCGAGCTGAGCAGGTTCTCGTCCTGGGCATCAACGAAATCCAGAATGCCGCCGACCTGTCGGGTCATCCGCAGGTTGGCGTGCTCGATGAGACGGAACGCATCGTTCTGCTCCCGGTTCAGCGGTGCCTCCCGAAGCATATCCAGCTGGCCCTGGATGGTGTGCAGAGGTGTGCGCAGTTCATGGCTTACGGCGTTCAGGAAGTCATCCTTGATACGGTTGCTGCGTTCAAGAGCCTTACGGGCTTTTTCACTGACTTCGATCTGCTGGGCCTGCAGAGTGTCCCGTTCGTCGCGGAGGATTTTTATGCGGGATGCCAGGGCTAGTGAAAACAGAGCCATTTCCCAGGACATGGCTCCGGGGATGTAGTACATCACCCATTGGCTACCTTCAATAATACCCAGAGAATCCAAAGCCGTTACATTTTGAGCGATGATTAAGGGAATCCAGCCAATCAGAAAATACAGAGCGGGTTGGTATTTTTTCCTTGCCTGAATGAAGGCAAAAGGAATGAATGAAAGGTAAGCGGCCATCCCGATAGTTGCTCCAAGGAAGGCAACTGTCTTGAATGACAAAAAGGGCGTTGCAATCAGGAGACCCAGATAAATAAGCGATAGCAACCGGTACATCTGGTTAACCCATGGAGCGAGCTTCCCCAGCTGAAGGATTCTTGAAACGAACTGGATAGTAAGAAGGGGCATTAGGATCAGAAGGGCTTTCAACCAATTAAAGTGTTCCTCATTTATCCCCAGATAGGCCTGCAGGTTTGTTAGGCTCAACGAGTAGACCAAAACACCTACTGCCACTACCACGTAGAGTAGATAGATCGGATCTCTGATACTGAAGAAGAGGAAAAGGTTATAAACCGTGAGCGCAAAAATAACTGACGCTAAACTAACGCTCAGTGCGGTATGGAAGACCGCCTCGCTGAACAAGGCGGTTTGATCCAGAACTTTTACGGGCGTACTTATCGGAAAGTCCGCCTCGAATCGAATGTGAATATCCGAAACCGATGAGATCTTGGGTAGCTCGAAGATCAGGTGATGAAATGGAATAGTTTTCTGTTGCGGCGGTTCGAGAAAAAATTTGGGAGCCTGGGAAATTGGGGAGCCATTGATAAATACCTGGGCCCTTGAAGCAAGAGGACTTAATAGAAGCCAGCGTTGTTCAACTGTTTCAGCTGAATCTACCTTGCCCCTTATCCATACGAATGGCTCACGAGGCTCACTGGTAAACACATCGTGATTTATAGGAGACCAGGCCGCATGATTTTCCGGGGGCGGTGTTTCCTGCTCCCAAACTCCTTCGAAGACCTCCATCGTCTGGGTTAGATTTCTGGCATATCCCTGTTGCTCTGCGGCTGTTGCGCAAAAAGACAGCGATAAAAGGGATGAAAAAATCAATACCAGGAGAGAGGTCCCTCTCCGATCAACGTCAGCCATTCAAAATTCCTTGATCTACAGGCCCACACAGAACACCTACAGGTTTTGCTATCGGATCCCCGAACGATTGGTGCTTAGAAAGCAACATTCACTCTACTGATTGTCACGTAATCAGCGTTTTGTCTTCTTTGATTTGATAGGTGTGTCGCCAAAATCTATACTTCGGAGCCTACTCAGAAGGATGCTGTATGTATAGCTCAAGGTCAGGTTTTGTAAAGGAATCTCGCGCAGTTCTTGCATTGGCCGTTTTAACCCCCTTGACAGCTTTCGCTGGCGGTCTCTCCAATAGTGATCAAAGTGCCAGTACCTCCGGCGTCAGCAATGCCGGCAGTGTTGCCAACCCGGAAAATGCCTCCACGATTTTTTTTAACCCCGCTGGAATGAGCCGGCTATCCGGTACCAATTTGTCATTCGGAGCAATTCTGTTTGAGATCGATGCGGTGGGCAGGGACTCTGAAACATCGGCGACCCGAGCTAATGGCGATCCGGTTGTCGGCGATGGCGGTGGCGATCACGTTGAGACCTTTGCGGTGCCCAATGCTTACCTTACCCATGAAGTGAACGACTGGCTGGATATAGGGCTGGGGGTTTACGTCCCCTATGGTCTGGGCTTCGATTATGGGGATGCCTTTGCCGGACGGTTCATTGGTGATGAGATTGAACTGGTGTCCTATGGCGTGAGTCCTTCTTTCGCTGTGGACAGCGGAGAAGGTTTCTCATTGGGCGGCGGCATCAATGTACTCTATGCCGATGCCGAACAGCGCAACCCCGTCGATTTCAGTGGAATTGAGGCGCGTTTCTCTCTACCTCGCGGCACTCTGAACGATGGCTACGCGACATTGGAGGGAGATGATGTTGCATTGGAGTTCACTGTCGGCCTGCTCTGGCAGGCGACTCCTGAAACGTCGCTTGGACTCGCTGCCCGCACGGGCACCGAATTCAATCTGAAGGGTACCGGCACCATCAACAACTTCCCCACCCTGTCAGCCAGTGGTCTGACTCAAACAACTGTCTCTGAGCAGATAGAAGTCCCGATCACGATTCCTCAAAGCCTGAGTGTCGGTCTTGCTCACCAATGGAGTGACACACTTGAACTGCTTGCCGGAGCAACTTGGGCGAAATGGAGTGATGCTTCGGCGCTGTCGGTCGTATCCCGCGAGAAGACGCCGGCGGCTTTCCCTGCCGAGCAGCCGTCCGAGGAGCAGGTTCAGAGTTGGAAAGACACTTGGCAGTGGCGGGTTGGCGCAATCTGGCAGGTCGCACCAACATGGTCACTGAAGGCAGGCTATTTGTTTGACGAATCTCCCGTCACCATCGAGACGCGTTCGCCGCTGACACCGTTCGATGATTACCATCAGGTTTCTCTGGGTGCACAGATTCGCGATTTGGCAGGCGACTGGACGGTAGACATGTTTGTCGCACGAGTCTTTTATGAGGGCGATATTTCCATCGATTATAAGGCGACGGATCCTTTGCAGGGGCAGACTTCATTCAAAAGCGAGTACGACGTGGTGCCGTGGACAGCTGGCTTGCAGTTAAGCAGGGAGTTTTAACACGGGAAGGAATCAAAGCGGGAAAATGGTCGGCGTGGCAGGATTCGAACCTGCGACCCCTTCGTCCCGAACGAAGTGCGCTACCAAGCTGCGCCACACGCCGATCAACGGCCGGTATTATACGGATTCGCTTCGGTTTTACCAGCCCTCGGCGGATAAAAGGGCGTCCGTAAATTTGCTGAGATTATCATAGATACTGACATCGGCGCCGGGTATGGGTCTGGCGTCCAGGTGGCGTTCGGTGTCCAGTCCGTTACCGGTTCGCACGAGGACCGGACGACACCCTTCAGCGTGGCCGGCCTCCAGGTCCTTGCGGCTGTCTCCCACCATGATGACCCCTTCAAGGCTGGCGAGATGAAAATGCTCGCGGATCTGCTCCAGCAGACCGGTCAGTGGCTTGCGGCAGCAGCACTGGTCGTCGGGGTGGTGGGGGCAGTAGGCAATGAAGTCGATGCAGCCACCCTGGGCTTCCACCAGCTGCTCGAGCTTCTCATGCATGGCATCCAGCTCATCGGTGTCGTAGTAGCCGCGGCCGATGCCTGACTGGTTGGTGGCGATGGCAATGCGATGGCCGGCAATACAGAGCCGGGCCACCGCTTCAACGCTGCCGGGAATGGGGTGCCATTCATCTGCCGAGCAGATGTAATTGCCATCGTATTCGTTGATGACCCCGTCCCGGTCGAGAATGATCAACATCGCTGTGCGCGTGCCCCTTGGTCCGGCCTCAGCCTGCTGTGGGCAGCAGGGAGATATCCGCAACGCGCAGGAACAGGTTGCGCAGGCGGTTCAGCAGCGCCAGCCGGTTGTTCCTTACCGCCTCGTCGTCGGCCATGACCATCACTTCATCAAAGAAGTTGTCCACCGGTGCCCGCAGGCTGGCCAGTGAACTCAGGGCACTGGCGTAGTCGCCGTTCTCGAACAGCGGCAGAACCTTCGCGGCCTGTTGGTCGACCTGCTCGGCGAGGGCCTTTTCGGCGCTGTCCTGCAGCAGGCTGGCGTTGACCGTTTCACCGATGCTGTCGCCACCCTGTTTGGTCAGGATGTTCGAAACCCGCTTGTTGGCGCCGGCCAGGGCCTGCGCTTCGGGCAGCTGCCGGAAGGCTTCTACCGCTTTTACCCGGCGGTCGAAATCCAGCGGGCGGGTCGGACGGCGGGCGTGAACGGCCAGGTAGACCTCGGCGCCAATGCCCTGTTCGTCGTAGTGGGCACGGAAGCGCTCCAGCATATAGTCCACCACGGTGCTGGCGGTGTTCTGCTCGGTCAGCACGGTGAAGTTCTCTTCGGCCCACTCGCAGCAGGTTTGCAGGTCCAGCGGCAGTTCGCGCTCGATGATAATGCGCAGCACCCCGAGGGAGGCCCGGCGCAGGGCGAACGGGTCCCGTGTGCCGGATGGCGGCTGGTTGATGCCGAACAGGCCCACCAGGGAGTCCAGACGGTCCGCGATGGCAATGGCACAGCCGGTCAGGGTTGTTGGCAAATCGTCGCCAGCGAAACGGGGCATGTACTGTTCGTTCAGTGCCTTGGCCACGTCTTCCGGTTCGCCGTCATTGGCGGCGTAGTATTGGCCCATGATGCCCTGCAGGTCGGTGAACTCCAGGACCATTTCGGTGACCAGGTCGGTCTTCGCCAGCATGGCGGCGCGCTCGGCGAGGGCCGGATCACTGCCGATGGCGTCGGCGATTTTCTTGGCCAGTGCGGCAACGCGCACAGACTTGTCGTAGATACTGCCCAGTTTTTCCTGGAACACGATGGGCTTGAGGGCGTCGATGCGATCCTCGAGTTTGGTCTTCCGGTCGGTCTCGTAGAAGAACGCGGCATCGGAGAGCCGGGGCCGGATCACTTTCTCGTTACCGGAAACAACCTGTGACGGGTCCTTGCTTTCGATGTTTGCCACGGTGATGAACAGCGGCAGCATTTCCCCGTCGGCGGCCACCACGTGGAAGTACTTCTGGTGTTCCTTCATAGAGGAAATCAGGGCCTCCGCTGGAACCTCAAGGAACCGTTCCTCGAATCGGCCCATCAACGGCACTGGCCACTCGTTGAGCGCGGTGACTTCGTCCAGCAGGTCCTCATCGATGACGGCCTTGCCACCGGCTTCCTTCTCGGCCAGCTCGGTGACGCCGGCACGGATCTGTTCCCGGCGCTCGGCGAAATCGGCAATCACATAGCCTTCCTGCTTGAGGACGACTTCGTAATCACTCGGCGTAGGTACGATCAGGGATTTCGGGCAATGGAAGCGGTGACCGCGGGTCTTGTTGCCCGGAGTCAGGCCCATGATGGGCGCCTCAATCACCTTGTTGCCGAACAGCATTACTACCCAGTGGACCGGACGCACGAACTCGGTACGGTGGGCACCCCAGCGCATGCGCTTGGGAATCGGCAGGCCGGCCAGTGATTGCTCCACCAGTTCCGGCATCAGCTCTACGGTGGGCTTGCCCTGTTCGACTGTGCGGTAGACCACCCAGGCACCCTTGTCGGTTTCCAGGGTGTCGAGCTGGTCCGGGGTCACGCCCAGAGAGGTGGCAAAGCCGGTCAGCGCGCGGGTCGGATTGCCGGCATCATCAAAGGCCGCCTTGACGGCAGGGCCACGTTTTTCAACCGACTTGTCCGGCTGGGAGTCAGCCAGATCCCGGATGCGCACGGCCAGACGGCGCGGAGCGGCAAAGGCTTCAACTTTGCCGAATTCGATGCCCGCTTCTTCCAGGCCCCGGGCAATGCCCTGGGTGAAGGCGTCAGACAGCGGCTTGAGGGCCTTGGGGGGCAGCTCTTCGGTGCCCAGTTCGACCAGAAAATCCTGTGTTGCCATGGTTATGCGTTCCCCTGTTCCTGCTGTGCCTTCTTCGCTTTCTTGCCCTTCTTGCTTTTCGCCTTGTCGTCGGCGGCCTCAGCGGCGGCAAGGACTTCCTTGCGCAACGCCTCGGGGGCGAGCGGGAAGCCAAGCGAGCGACGGCTGTCGAAGTACGCCTGGGCTACGGCACGAGCCAGGGTGCGAACCCTCAGGATGAAGCGCTGACGCTCGGTAACCGAGATGGCATGGCGGGCGTCCAGCAGGTTAAAAGTATGGGAGGCCTTGAGAACCTGTTCATAGGCTGGCAGGGCCAGGCCGGCTTCGATCAGCCTTGCGCTCTCCCGCTCGTGAACATCAAAGCTATGAAACAGGAACTCGGTGTCAGCGTGCTCGAAGTTGTAGGTGGACATCTCCACTTCCTGCTGGTGGAACACGTCACCGTAGGTGACCACACCGTCCGGACCTTCGGTCCAGACCAGGTCGTACACGCTGTCGACGCCCTGCAGGTACATGGCGATCCGCTCAAGACCGTAGGTGAGCTCGCCGGTCACCGGGAAGCACTCCAGGCCACCGACTTGCTGGAAGTAGGTAAACTGGGTCACTTCCATGCCATTCAGCCAGATTTCCCAACCCAGGCCCCAGGCACCCAATGTCGGGGACTCCCAGTTGTCCTCTACAAACCGGATATCGTGCACCAGCGGATCAAGGCCCAGTGCACGCAGGGAATCCAGATACAGTTCCTGAATATTGTCCGGTGACGGCTTCAGAACCACCTGGAACTGGTAGTAATGCTGCAGGCGGTTTGGGTTCTCACCGTAACGGCCGTCGGTGGGACGGCGGCTGGGCTGAACGTAGGCGGCGTTCCAGGTTTCCGGCCCGATGGCACGCAGGAAGGTGGCCGGGTGGAACGTGCCGGCACCTACTTCCATGTCCAGTGGCTGGAGGACCACGCAGCCATGCTGCGCCCAGAAATTCTGCAGAGCCAGGATAAGGCCCTGGAAGGTCCCGATATCCGGAGTTGTCTGTTTCGTTGCCTTGTCTGTCACGACGGTTGCCTGCTGATCAGTCTGTGTGTGGCGCCCCGGTTGTCCTTCGGGGCGCTCCGAAAAAAGAAAGGCGCATTATACGCGTGCTGGCTGTGTATTTCTAAGTCAGAAGAAGGTAAGACCCACCTGGAACAGTTTTTCCACATCCCGGATGCGGGTTTTGTCCACCAGGAACAGGATAACGTGGTCGTCCGGCTGGATCCGGAGATGATCGTGGGCGATCAGGACTTCGTTGCGGCGCACGATGGCGCCGATGGTGGTGCCTTCTGGCAGGTTGATTTCATCAAGCCGTTTACCGACCACTTTCGAAGACCGGTGATCCCCGTGGGCAATCGCTTCAATTGCCTCTGCCGCGCCCCTGCGAAGTGAGTGAACGTTCACAACATCACCCCGGCGAACGTGGGTCAGAAGGCTGCCAATTGTGGTCTGCTGGGGTGAGATGGCCACGTCGATGTCGCCGCCCTGAATCAGGTCCACGTAGTCCGGATTGTTGATCAGGGTCAGGACCTTGCGGGCGCCCAGGCGCTTGGCCAGCAGTGACGCCATGATGTTGGCTTCATCGTCGTTGGTTACCGCACAGAACACATCGGTATTCTCGATGTTTTCTTCCAGGAGGATGTCCTTGTTGGCGGCGTTCCCCTCCAGCACCACGGTTTTCCGCAGGTTTTCCGAGAGCATGACACAGCGCTCGTGGTCCCGCTCCAGCAGTTTGACCTGGTACCGGTTCTCGAGGGTATGGGCAAGCCGCTGACCGATATTGCCGCCCCCGCAGATGAAGATGCGCTTGTAGGGTTTGACCAGGGGTTGGAGTTCGCTCATCACCGACTTGATGTGGTCACCGGCGGCAATGAAGAACACCTCGTCCCCGTCTTCAATCACCGTGTTGCCCTCGGGCATGATCGCCCGGTCTTTGCGGAAGATGGCCGCCACCCGGGTATCGATCTTGGGCATGTGGGTGCGCAGGTAAGACAGCTCATGGCCCACCAGCGGGCCACCCTTGGTGGCACGGATGGCCACAAGGCGGGTCAGGCCCTTGGAAAACTCCAGTACCTGGAGGGCGCCGGGGTTCTCGATCAACCGGGTGATGTGTTTGGTCACCAGGTGTTCGGGGCTGATCAGAACATCAATGGGAAAACCCCGCAGGCTGTCGAGGTCCTTGGTCTGGTCGCGCTGGTAGAAAAGTTCGGATTTCGCCAGATAGGCGTTGGCTCGTACCCGGCATATGGTGGTCGGGGTCTTGTACAGCAGTTTGGCCACCTGGCAGGCGACCATATTTGTCTCGTCACTGTTGGTGACGGCAATCAGCATGTCGGCGTCTTCGGCCCCGGCCTGTCGCAGTGCCGTGGGATAGGACGCCGCGCCCTGAACGGTGCGGATGTCGAGCCGGTCCTGCAATTCGCGCAATCGGGCACCATCGCTGTCGATAATGGTGATGTCGTTGGCTTCGTTGGCTAGGTTTTCGGCAAGGGTACCGCCGACCTGGCCGGCACCGAGAATCAGGATTTTCATGGTTCGGGTTTCTCCAGCACGGCGTAGAAGAAGCCGTCATGGCTGTCCGGATCCGGGAGCAGTTGCCGCCCCGCACCCATATCGCGTCCCCATTGAGCTTCCGGCTCAACGAGAATGGCATCGGTCTGCTGCTTGCAAAACCGCTGAATTATACGGTGGTTTTCCTGCGGGAACACCGAGCAGGTGGCATACACCAGCCGGCCTCCGGGTTTCAGGATAGCCCACATTGCGTCCAGCAACCCGAGCTGTATGGCCGCCAGGGGGGTAATGTCCGATTCACGGCGCAATAACTTGATATCAGGGTGGCGGCGAATCACGCCGCTGGCGCTGCAGGGCACGTCCAGAAGAATGCGATCGAATGCCTCGCCGTCCCACCATTGTTCGGTCGCAGCCGCATCCGCCTGTTTCAGGGTGGCGTTGAGATCAAGTCGGTCCAGATTCTCCTGAACCCTGGGCAGGCGATCAGCGGATTCGTCGATGGCGACCACTTCTGCCAGCTCGCCACAGCTCTCCAGAATCGCGCAGGTTTTGCCGCCGGGAGCGGCACAGGCATCGAGAACCCTCTGGCCAGGCGCCAGGTCCATCAGGGTGGTGCACAATTGCGCGGCCTCATCCTGCACGCTGACAGCGCCATCGGCGAACCAGGGCAGCCGGTCGACAGGAACCGGAGTGGCCAGTTGAATGCCGTGGGGTGCGAAGCGCGTTGCCTTTGCTTCGATGCCGGCCTCAGCCAGCAGGCCAAGATACTCATCCCGGGCAAAACGGAGGGCATTTACCCGCAGGGTCATGGGGGCCTGGGCATTGTTGGCGTCGAGAATGTGCTGCCAGTCTTCCGGCCAGTTGTGGCGGAGCTTTTCCACCATCCACACCGGGTGGCTGAACCTGGCGGCATCGTCTGCCGGTTCTTGTGCGCCTTCCCGCTCCGCGGCCCTGAGGACACCATTCACCAGCCCGGTCAGATGGGGTTTGTCCAGGGCGCGACAGGCTTCAACGGTTTCATTGAGAACGGCGTAATTGGCCTGTTGGCTGAAGCGCAACTGGAACAGGGCAACCAGCATCAGGTGATGAATGATGCGGTCGGGCTTGCGCAGAGGTTTTTTCAGCCGGCTGTTGAGCTCGCCGTCCAGGCGGTAAAACCAGCGGCAGGTGCCGTAACAGAGCGCCTGGAGAACCGGGCGTTCATTGGCGGGCAGGCGGTTCAGTGCGGGCGGCAGGCACTGGGACAGGGACTGGCCATTCTCCACGGAAAGCATCACACCCGCGGCGATGGCGCGCATGGGGTGTTGTCGGTCGCCCATCTCAGCGCAGCTCCTGGCCGGGCATGAGCAGTTCCTTGCCGCCATTGATCAGGTCGTTCACGCTTTGGGCGCGGGAGCCCGGCAGCTGGAGACGGGTGATGCGCAGGGTGCCGTTGCCGCAGGCAATGTCGATCCCGTCCCGGTCCCGTTGTACTACGGTGCCGGGGAAAGCGTCGCTGGCGGTAACCAGGGCCTGGGCTTCGTGAATCCGGATACGTTGGTCACCCAGATCGGTGTAGGTTCCGGGCCAGGGGTTAAAGGCGCGAACCAGCCGTTCAATCGCTATGGCATCTGCGGCCCAGTCAATATGGCCTTCGGTCTTGCTCAGTTTGCTGGCGTAGCAGGCCAGCTGGTCGTTCTGGGGTTCCCCGGTGAGTTCGCCCTTCTTAAGAAGCTCCAGGGCCTTGATGATGGCCTGGCCGCCCAGTTCAGCCAGGCGGTCATGGAGACTGCCGCCGGTGTCGTTGTCCTCGATGGTGGTCAGGGATTTCAACAGCATGGCGCCGGTATCCAGGCCCTCGTCCATCTGCATGATGGTGATGCCGGTTTCCGCATCGCCTGCCGCTATGGCCCGCTGAATAGGTGCGGCGCCGCGCCAGCGCGGCAGCAGCGAGGCGTGGATGTTCAGGCAGCCGTGGGTTGGAATGTCCAGGATCGCCTTCGGCAGGATCAGACCGTAGGCCGCGACAATCATCACGTCCGGATTCAGATCGGCCAATTGTTTCTGGGCGTCGGGCGTTTTCAGTGTTTCGGGCTGGAAGACCGGGATCCCGTGGTCCAGCGCCACCTGCTTGACCGGGCTGGGCTGCAGCTTCCGGCCACGGCCGGCGGGACGATCCGGCTGGGAGTAAACGCCAACAATGGTGTGGCCGGCTGCAATAAGGGCGCGGAGCGCGGTTGCCGCAAAATCCGGTGTACCAGCAAAAACAAGTCGCACGGTGTAGTGATCTCTGTTCCGTTGTATACGAAAAGACCGGGTCATGACCCGGTCCGGAATAGTGTCTGGTTTTGACGCTCGCCTGCAGCCTGATCAGGCGCTCTTCTTGTGCAGCTTCTCCAGCTTCTTGCGAATGCGAGTGCGCTTGAGCGAGCTGAGATAGTCCACGAACAGCTTGCCGTTCAGGTGATCCATCTCATGCTGGATGCAGACAGCCAGCAGGCCTTTGGCCTCCAGTTCAAACGGTTTGCCGTCCCGGTCCATTGCACGGATCATGCAGTGTTCGATCCGCTCAACGTCTTCGTAGAAACCGGGCACAGACAGGCAACCTTCCTGCATGGCTTCCCGTTCGCCGTCCAACACTTCCACCTCGGGATTGATGAACACCCGCGGCTCGCTCTTGTCCTCGGACAGATCCATAACGATGATCTGTTTGTGCACATTCACCTGGGTGGCCGCAAGGCCAATGCCGGGCGCATCGTACATGGTCTCAAACATGTCGTCGATCAGCTTGCGGTCGGCGTCTGTCACCTCTTCTACCGGTTTGGCAATGGTGCGTAGACGGGGATCCGGGTATTCGAGAATCTCTAGTATCATAGGTCGGTCTTTTAGCCTGTATGTCGGGATGCCCGCGGTATTGTGCCGGCATGCCTTTTGACTTTGCTGCTCTTTGTAACAGTGTGAAACTGATCTCCGAAATGCGACAGCGTACTGCGCAAATTTTCACCTTGCCTCTACTATTATCGGGGCAAGGCCCCAGCTTTCAACGGCTGGAGGGGTTCTCAAGCTTTATACGACTATTATCCAACAATTCGTCGATTGAGTACAAACTGATCAGTTAATAGTTAAAATCTTTCAACGACGGGATAGAATTTACTGGAAGAACAAAAGATAACATCACAATTTGCGAGACTTCTTCTATAGTAACTGGAATAACAACGTAATAAGCTGCAGGTAACTGACTGCATCCCAACAGAATGCAAAGAATCAAGGCACGCGATCAAGGACTTACACAATGAGGAAACTGCTGTACGCTCTGGCAGCAACTACGCTGCTTATAACCTCCTGGGCTCATGCTGCACCGGAGCTGCGGTCCGATCATCCCGAGCGTTACACCGTAGTTAAGGGTGACACCCTCTGGGACATTTCGGCCCGTTTTCTGAACAACCCCTGGTACTGGCCGGAAATATGGCATGTAAACCCGCAGGTCGCCAACCCTCACCTGATTTATCCCGGTGATCGCCTTGCCCTGGTTTATATTGATGGCAAGCCCCGTATTACGAAGGTTGCCAGCAACGATGTCGTAAAGCTGTCGCCCAAGGTACGTTCCGAGCCCATCGATACGCCCATCCCGGCGATCCCGCTTGATGCCATTGGCAGTTTCCTGACGGACACCCGTATTGTCAGCCCGGAAGAGATCAACGGTGCTCCGTATGTTCTCGAAGGTGAAGACGGCCGGATTATCACCGGTGCCGGCGACAAGCTCTATGCCCGCGGGGAAAAGCCTGCAGACAAGGTGGGTGTATTCCGTCGCAGCAAGGAGTTCCGGGATCCGGATACTGGCGAGTTCCTCGGTCTTGAGGCGCGCAGTATTGCCCGTGGTGATGTCGCCCGGGAAAACGGCGATGTGTTGACCGTAAACCTGACCAGCTCCAGCGAAGAAGTTCGCATTGGCGACCGACTGATGGTGAGTGAAGACCGCCGTCTGACCACCAGCTTCGTGCCCAGTGCTCCCGACCAGGATATTGAAGGGCAGATGATCTCGGTTGACGGTGGTGTGAGCCAGATCGGTCAGTTTGATGTGGTTGCCATAAACCGCGGCACCCGGGAAGGTCTGGAAGCTGGCAACGTGATGGCCGTACTGAAAAGCGGCAACCTGGTTCGCGATCCGGTGACCGGAGAAACCATCGAGCTGCCCTCCGAGCGTGCCGGGTTGTTGATGGTGTTCCAGGCCTACGAAAAAATGAGCTACGGTCTGGTGCTGCAGGCCAGCCGCGTGTTGACGGTGGGTGACAAGGTTACCAACCCCTGATTGACTGACTACCGATAGACGCAATGGCCGGACCAGGAAGGTCCGGCCTCGCTGTTTCAAGGATGATGCCGTGTTTTCCTCTGCCACAGCCCAATGGCTGTTCCTGACTTGCCTGCCCGGCCTCGGCCGTACCCGTCGGCGTGAACTGCTGACTGAATTTCCTGACTTGCCCCAAATGCTTTCCATGAATGCTGCTACCCTGCGGGCCGTGGGCATGACTGCAGACGCCATGGCCGCAATCCAGGCCTGGCAAAAGCAGGATGATGCGCATCCGGCGATTCGTGAGGTGCGGACCATCCTGCACGATTGCCAGAAGCATGCCGTCGGTATTCTGACCTGGGAAGATACCCACTACCCCGAGCAGCTCCGGCACATTCACGACGCGCCCCTGGTGCTCTTCACCCGAGGTGATACGGAGCTCCTGGCACGGGACCAGATCGGTATCATCGGTAGCCGCAAGGCTACGCCCGCCGGTCTGGATCATGCCCGGCGTTTTGCCGCCGAACTGAGCGCCCGCGATCTGATGGTGACCAGCGGTCTGGCGCTCGGGGTCGATGGCGCTGCCCATGCGGGGGCACTGGATGCGGGGTATCCCACCGTCGCGGTGATTGGCTGTGGCCTCGACCGCGTCTACCCTCACCAGCATCGCCGCCTGGGTGAGCGAGTCGTTGCCGACGGATTGATGATTTCCGAGTATCCTCCTGGCACGCCGGCAAGAGCCGCGCACTTTCCCCAACGCAACCGGATTATCAGTGGCCTGAGCCGTGGCGTGCTGGTGGTCGAGGCGGGCCTGCGCAGTGGCTCCCTGATTACCGCGAGGATGGCGCTGGAGCAGGGGCGGGAAGTATTCGCCATTCCCGGCTCGGTGCACAGCCCTGTTGCCCGGGGGTGTCATCACCTGATCAAACAGGGTGCCCGCCTGGTGGAAACGGTGGAGGATATCCTGGAGGAGCTTGGTGCCTGGTGGTCCCCGCCGCTGGCAAACGAAGCGGCTGCCACCCCGGAGCCGAAGCCCGGAGGCAAGGGCCCGCTGGCCGGCCTCGACGGCCGTGAAATCGCGGTGTTTGAGGCTTTAGGGTATGATCCACAGTCAACCGATGCACTGAGTTCAGCAACCGGCCTTCCTGCCGATCAGCTTATGCAGTCCCTGTTGCTTCTGGAGTTGCAGGGGCTGGTCAGCTCGGCACCGGGAGGCTTTCAGAAAATCGCCTGAACCCCGTGTGATCATCTAACCGGATCAACGTCTGACACAAGCAGTATGGCCCATTCCCACCCCCTATCTGACTGGCAATTGCACTGCGCTCGCCGCACGGTTCTCGGAGGCGGCGTTATTGCCTATCCCACCGAGGCTGTCTGGGGGCTGGGTTGTGATCCCTGGGACCAGGAAGCGGTGGAGAAGGTTCTGGAGCTGAAGCAGCGCCCAGTCGAGAAAGGCGTGATTCTGGTGGCTTCTTCTCTTGACCAGGTCCGCTTCCTGCTGGATCCCCTTCCCCCTCTGCTCCGGTCCGAGGCCGAGCGGCACTGGCCCGGCCCCGTGACCTGTCTGCTGCCAGACCCGGAGCGACAGGTGCCGGAATGGGTGCGCGGGAAGCACAGTTCCATCGCGGTTCGGGTCAGCGAGCACCCGGTGGTGCGGGCGCTCTGTGAAGCGACGGGCATGCCCCTGGTCTCCACGTCCTGTAATCCGGCCGGGCGACAGCCCGCCCGCCATATCTGGCAGGTGCGCGGGTATTTTGGCGATCAGTTGGACTGGATCGTTCCGGGAGCACTGGGCGGTAATCGCAAACCCAGCCGTATTATTGATATTGTCAGCGGTCAGCAACTTCGTTAGGAGCGTTTATGGCAAAGCAACCCGACAGCCAGGCGGTCAAGCAGTATCTGCTGGGCCTGCAGGAGTCCATCTGCAAACGTCTGGAGGCCCTCGATGATGGCGCATCGTTCATCAAGGATGCCTGGGACCGGCCCGAGGGTGGCGGTGGCGTCAGCCGGGTGATCACCGAAGGCCGGGTGTTCGAGAAAGGCGGTGTTAATTTCTCTCACGTCATGGGCGATACCATGCCAGCTTCGGCCACCGCCCATCGTCCCCATCTGGCCGGTGCACCCTGGCAGGCCATGGGTGTGTCCCTGGTGATCCACCCCAACAACCCCTATGTGCCGACCTCCCACGCCAACGTGCGGTTTTTTATTGCCACTCCGCAGAACAGCGAGCCGGTTTACTGGTTTGGCGGCGGCTACGACCTGACGCCTTACTACGGTTTTGAGGAAGACTGTGTGCACTGGCACCGGACAGCCCGCGATGCCTGCGAGCCGTTCGGAGAGGGCACCTACAAGCGCTTCAAGGACTGGTG
>MRWF01007849.1_pt1 | contig 59032 bp, 58 predicted proteins | sample 1013331 | NCBI WGS metagenome assembly MRWF01 (sample SAMN06117577, study PRJNA244670) | biofilm metagenome | biome: Water; feature: Cathode Biofilm; material: Biofilm; isolation source: microbial consortium enriched at the cathode of a solar microbial fuel cell | place: USA: District of Columbia ... | reverse complement strand
GGTGATGCGCCTGACAGACCTGTTTCTCTCGCTACCCGCCGTTCTGATCGCCCTGGCTGTGGCGGCCACGGTCGGCCCGAGCCTGCCGAACGTGATCCTGATTATCGGTCTGATCTATTGGGCCCAGTTCGCACGAATGGTCCGTGGTGAGGCCCTGTCGCTCAGGGAACTGGACTACGTCCAGGCGGCCTATGCCGTAGGATGCAGCCCGATCCGGCTGCTTTGGCTGCACGTGCTGCCAAACTTGGTAAACACGATCATCGTGATGGCGACGCTTCAGATCGCCGCCGCGATCCTGCTGGAGTCGACGCTCTCGTTTCTCGGCGTCGGCGTGCCGCCGCCGACGCCGACTTGGGGCACCATGGTCGCTGAAGGCCGTCCCTACGTCGAACTCGGTTGGTGGACGGTCACCTTCCCCGGCTTTGCGATCATGATCACAGTGCTTTCCATCAACCTGCTGGGCGACGTCCTTCGGGACCGGCTGGATCCCAAGTTCAATCGAAGCCGCTGATCGCGCGGGCGCCTCTGCCGGAGGACTGCATATCATGGAAAGCGCTTTTCGCTGGCGGGACATGACCTTTCCCCAGGCGTTGGCCTGGGCTGCCGGTCATCATGGCGACAGGACCGCGATCGTCACGGTCGACGGAAGCCTGAGCTACAGAGAGTTGTTCGCACGCGTCGAAGCCTTCGCGCTCGGGCTGGACGAGATCGGCGTCTGCCATGGCGACCAGGTTGCGCTCTGGATGACCGACAGCCTGGAGTGGATGGTAGCGCGTTGGGCCGTGCCCAGCCTTGGCGCTGTGCTGGTACCGGTGAACACGCGATTGCGGGGAGAGGAACTGCGCTACATCCTGGACCAGTCGGACGCATCGACGCTGATCATGGACGCCTGCCACAGCGGCCACGACTATCTAGCCACCCTCTCCCACATCGTGCCCGACTACGCCGTTCAGAATCCCGGCGACTGGCGGACCGCCGGGCTGCCCAAGTTGAAGCGCTCGATCATAGCGCGGGACGGCGGTGAAAGGGGCGCGATGTACAGCTTCGACGCGATTCTGGCCCACGGCGCCGCGCGTCGAGGCGACGGGGCGCCCTTCCGGAATCTGAGCGCCGCCGTCGCGCCCGGCGACGTCGCGCAGCTTCTTTACACCTCCGGCACGACGTCGCTGCCGAAGGGAGCGATGGTGCGTCACGGGCCCCTCCTTGAAAACAACTACCATTCCGCCTCACGGACGGCCATGACGCCGAACGACGCCTATCTTCTGACCGTGCCGTCATTCAGCGCGTCCGGTGTGGCCGCATGCTGCCAGTGCCTGACGCACGGTGCGAAGCTGGTGCTCATGGATCGCTTCAGCGCGGAGGGTTTCTGCCATCTCGTCCAACGCGAACGGGTCACGACCGCCTTCTTCGCCGACCCGATCGTTTATGATCTCCGCAATTTTCCAAAGCTGGCCTCATTCGACCTGTCGTCGCTGCGGACCGGTTCGGGTGCCCCCCTGTCAGATGTTTCGGTCCAGTACCTGGTCGACGATCTGGGCGTCCGGGAACTTACGCTGATCTACGGAATGTCGGAGACGTCCAACGTCATCTCCCGCGGCCGCAGTGCAGATCCGCGGGAAGTGCGGCTGCGTTCAAACGGGCCGCCGCAGCCGGATGTGGAGATAACGATTGTCGACCCCGAGACCGAGGCCGTTCTCGACCCCGGAGAAGTCGGCGAGATCAGGATCTCCGGCTACACGGTGATGCCCGGCTATTACAACAAGCCGGCGGAGACGTCGGCGACCTTCGACAAAGCCGGGCGCCTGAAAAGCGGCGATCTGGGTATGATCAACGCGCATGGCGAGTTGGTCTACGTTGGCCGCGTGAAGGAAATGTTGAAGGTCGGCGGGTTCAATATCGCACCGGCGGAAATCGAGGCCTTTCTCGAGACCTGTCCCGGCGTTTCGCGGGCGGCGGTCGTGGGCGTGCCGGATGCCCGTCTGGTCGAGGTTCCGTTCGCCTTCATCGATATATCCGACCGAGCCGATGCCGACGCGCTCCGTATCCATGCTCTCTGCCGCGCGGGCATGGCCTCGTACAAGGTGCCGCGCTTCATTGTATTCGACGGAGACTGGCCGCTGACCGGCACTCAGAAGGTCCAGAAATCCAAACTTCTCGAACGGGCGGTGACGCTGATCGAAGCCGGGTCAGTCAAAGCACTGGCCTGAGGCAGCTGCTGCATACTTCGGGTTTGCATCCGCGGGAAATTGGCACATAATGTATCAATATTGGATCGTGCAAATTGAATCGACATTGATTCAATTTCGGGTCGGACGGGGAGGTGTCAGTGGCACGAGAGCGAATTGATCCGAAAGCCACCCATGCACACAGGCTGGCGGAGCACATGGCTACGACTTCGCTACGCCATCTTCCGCGCGACGCTGTCGATGCCGCGAAACGTGTGGCCTTGGATACCCTGGCGGTAGCTTGGGCAGCTTCGGACTCGCCGGGTTCGGCAGAACTGAGGGAGCTTGCAGCCCGGGAAGGCGGGGCCTCCGATGCCACCCTGCTCGCGTTCGGCGACCGAGTGCCAGCCGGCATGGCCGCGCTGGTCAACGGCACACTCGCGGGCGCTCTGGATTACGACTGCCTTCACGAACCGTCGGTCATGCATTGCGACATCGCTATCCTGCCTGCCGTTCTCGCGGTTGCCGAGCGCGAACAGAGCAGCGGCGAAGGATTTCTCGAGGCCCTGGTGCTTGGCAACGACCTCGCCTGCCGCCTCGGGCTGACGACATGTGAGAACGGCGGGTGGTTCTATTCCTCGCTGTATGGCGGCATCTCAGCTGCCGCTGCGGCCGGCAAGCTCCTGGGGTTGGACGCCGATGGCATACGCAATGCCATGGGCATTGCCCTGAGCAGCACGGGCGGCAGTCGGCAAACCAACCTGGAGCGCCGCTTCACCAAACGCATGCAGACGGCGTTCGCCGCCCAGAGCGGCGTTCAGTCGGCCCTGTTGGCCGCCGCCGGCGTCACGGGTCCGGCGGCCATATTCGAGGGGGAATGCGGCATCTGGAATCTCTACGAGGCGGGCGACCCGGAACCACTCTTCGATGGTCTCGGAGAGCGGTACCTCAACGCCGAGATCAGACTCAAGAAGTACCCGAGCTGCGCCTGTAACCATGCGGCTGCCGAGGCCGCGTTGAGAATCGTGCGTTCGAACCGTCTCGGCCCCGGTGACATCGCGCGGGCGACGGCCACGATCACGCCCTACATGCAGCAGATCACCGGCGGCCCCTTCCGGCCCGGCGACACGCCCCAGGTCGATGCCCAGTTCAACATCTTTTATTCGATCGCATCCGTTCTGCAGCGGGGCCGGCTCGGCGTTGAGGACATCCTGCCGCCGGCGATGTTCGACCCAGACATCGGCGAGATGATCGGCCGTATCGAGGTCGTGGTCGATGATGAACTGGATACCTTGCTGGCGCCCGCCACCGTCGTCATCGAAACGACGGACGGTCGCGTGTTGCGCGAGCACGTCGCCCATCTTCCGGGTACGCCAGAGGCGCCGCTACCCGATATCGACCTGGAGGAGAAGTTCCGCGCCTGTACGGGCCGGGGCGTCGATCCGCTTGACGATGCCCGTGCGGGAGCCCTGCGTTCACGGCTGATGCATGTGGAAGAGGTCGACGACATGGGCCGCTTCTTCGCTGACATCGCCCGCGTCGCCGCCCGTGCCCGAGCCGCCTGAGCGCCGCGCTGTGGACTCCAGTCAATCCGGTGAATTCGATCCCACGGACAACTCGGCACGTGCCGTCCATGACGATTCCGATTCGCGAATCTGGCGCAATGCAGTCTTCGCGGACGCGATCGAGTGGGCCGCCGAGGTTCACGGCCAGCGGGAAGCGTTGGTCTGCGAAGGCCAGCGGATCACATATGACGAACTGGCCGAACGGGTCCGGGCTTTCGCACGCGGCCTTGTCGATCTGGGTGTCGAGCCGGGGGAGCATGTCTGTCTGTGGATGTCGGACCGCATCGAGTGGATGGTGGCCCGCTGGGCCGTCCCCTATGTCGGCGCCGTGCTCATCCCGCTCAACACGCGCTTTCGCGACGCCGATACCGGCTACATCCTGAAGCAATCCGACAGCGTCATGCTGATCGTCGAGGATGGTTTCGAGAACATCAGTTATTTCGCGATCCTGGCCCGGCTTGTACCCGACTGGCGCGATCAGTTGCCGGATCGCTGGTGCGTCTCCGAACTCCCCCGGCTGCGGAAAGTCGTCGGGCTGGGTGCCGACCTGCCGCCAGGCATGGTCCCGTTCGAAAAGGTGGAGGCCCTGGGACGAGAACAGCTTCCGAAAGACGACCTTCTGGAAAGCCGCCGTGAAAGCGTCCGTCCCGACGATATTGCCCAGCTTCTTTACACGTCGGGGACGACCTCCCTTCCCAAAGGGGCCATGGTTCGCCACGGAGCTCTGCTCCAGAACAACCGCAACACGGTCGACCGGCTGAGGCTCGGCCCGGACGACCGGTTTCTGGCGCCCGTACCACTCTTCACGGCCACAGGGACGGGTTACACTCTTTCGACCCTGTTCGCGGGCGGCGCCTTCGTAATCGGGCGGCGGTTCACGCCGGAGAGTTTCTGCCGGCTTCTGCAGGACGAGAAGATCACTTTCACCTTCTTCGTCGACACCATGGTTCGGGATCTCCAGGATTTCGACGCCTTGGGGAGCTATGACTACACGCATTTGCGGACCGGGGCGGGAGGGCCTCTCTCTCCCGCCGGTCTCAGATGGGTCGTTGAGGCCTTCGGCGCGGACGAGATGTGCAACGTCTACGGCATGTCGGAGACCTCCAACGCCATCGCCCGGTCGTGGTGGTACGAACCTCTCGACTTGCGCGCGGACACCAACGGGTTGCCTGTCGAGGGGGTATCCGTCCGTATCGTCGATGCTGAATCCGGCGTCGAGATGCCGACTGGCTCCATCGGCGAGATTCGCGTTTCCGGCTACACTGTCATGGCGGGTTACTACAATCGCCCCGAGGAAAATGCGGCTGCGTTCGATGAGGAAGGGTGGCTGAGGACCGGCGATCTCGGCGAGATGACGGACGACGGCCACCTCGTCTTCCGCGGCCGGCTGAAGGAAATGATCAAGCCCTCTGGCTTCAACGTCGCGACGCTGGAAATCGAGGACTTCGTCAACCGCTATCCCGGCGTCGGCGAAGCCTTCGTCGTCGGTGTGCCTGACCGCCGGCTTGGCGAAGCCGCCTTCGTTTTCGTGAAGCCGCGCCCGGGCCAGTCGGTCGACGCGGATGCCCTGATTGAGCACTGCCGTGAGCATATCGCCGGTTACAAGGTGCCCCGACATGTCCGGATCGTCGACGCGTTTCCGATGACAGGCAGTGGCAAGGTGCGGCGACTGGAACTGAAGGAAGAGGCCCGGCGTCTGGTGGAGCAGAAGGTCGCCGACACCTGAATTGCTGCCGGGGGTGGCGGCGGAGCTCATCTTGGGAGGAGAAGAAATGACATACTCGAAACCCGGCGAAAAAGTCGCCGGTGCGTTCATCGATCCGGTTGATGCGCTCAACGCTCCCGGCATTCGGGAATTGTCGGAGCTAGCCATGTCGACGTTCCGGGAGCGCGGTATCCGCTATGAGCCCGAATGCAGGATGCCCGAGGAGAACATCCGCGATCTCTTTGAACGCGGATATCTGCTGTCTACCGTATCGAAGGAACTTGGTGGCAAGGGGAGTAATCTCGATACCGACGATCCGGCGACCTATCTCCAGGCTATCCGGGTGACTGCGAGGGGCTGCGGCTCCACTGCCCACTGCCTGCAGGTCAACAATCACAACAACTGGATGCTGGAACAGATCGGCACGCCGGACCAGCACGAGCGCTACATCAAGCCGCAGACCGAACGTCCGGTGCTCGTTACCGGCATTGGCAGCGAGCCAAATCGCCGCCACATGTACATCATGACGACAAAGGCCCGACCGCTGGACGGTGGCGGCTATGTGGTCGACGGCGTCAAGAACTACGCGACCAATGCGCCGATGATGGTGGTGGCGATCGTCTTCACCTCGATCGACGGGATCGAGCACTGGGCGGACAATCACCTCATGACCCTGATTGAGCCCGGCCAGGACGGCGTCGAAATCGACGATGACTGGTACCGCCCGATGGGCATGCGTGCCGCTGTGAGTTCGCTGGTGACGCTGAAGGACGTCAAGGTGCCGAAGGAAAACGTTCTCGGCAGCGCCGGCGACTACCCGCGCCAGCGTTGGCAGGGCAAGTTCCATCTCGGCTTTTCAGCCAACTATCTGGGCGTGGCCGAAGGCGTCTACGAGTGGTTCCGCGGCTACATCACCAAGAAGGGCAAGGGCAAGGACCCCATCGTCCTGCTGCGCGCCGGCGAAATGAAGATCGCCCTGCAGAACGCCGAGTCGCTGTTCCATGACGCGATCCGCGCCTGGAAGACGAAGTCCGTGGTCGAGGCGGAACTGCTCGCGATGGCGGCAAAGTTCACGACCGCGCGCGTGGCGCTCGACGTCTGCGAGAAGGTAACGATGGCCTCAGGCTCGACCGCCCTGTTCGAGGAATTCCCTTTGGGTCGGGCGATCGCCAACGTGCAGACGCATATCCAGCACGCCGGCCATGACCGGACGGCGCAGATTATCGGTCAGGCCGAACTCGGCGAAGAGTTCGACTCGACAATGCAGAGGTAGCCGTGGCGGATCGCACTGGAGGGCTCCCCCTGGAACGCGGACTGGAAGGCAAAATAGCCTGGGTTGTTGGCGCCACCGGGACGCTTGGCGCGCGGATGGCGCTCGATCTGGCCGCGGCCGGCGCGACGGTTTTTTGTTCGGGGCGAAGCGAGGCGAAAATCGCCAGTACTCTCGAAGGCATCGACGGTCCAGGTGGCGTGCATGGCCTCGCCGTCGATGTCACCGACCGGAAAAGCGTCGACCGGGCCGCGTCTTATATCGGTGACGCGGCCGGCGGACTCGACATCCTGGTGAACACCACGACCGTGCCGACCTTTGGCGATTTCCTGTTGCTTTCCGATGACGACTGGGAAGAGGTCCTGCAGACCAAGTATCTGGGATATGTCCGCGCGATTCGTGCCGCGGTGCCGCTCATGCGGTCGCGTGGCGGCGGACGCATCGTTTGCGTCACCGGAAAGGGCGGCCGTATACCCCGTGACGTTCACCTGCCGGGCTCCAGCGTCAATGCTGCGGTCAATCTCCTTGTCCGCGGTCTGGCAGGCGTCTATGGCCGAGAGGGGATCAGGGTGCTCGCGGTTTCGCCCGGCGTCATCCAGTCGCCTCGGCTGGCGGCGGTCCAGGCCGCTTCGTCGGACGGCGACGACGCCGCGGCGGCAGAGAGAATCCGTAGCTCCAACGCTCTCGGGCGGCTTGGCACGGCGGCGGAGGTCTCGGCTGCTGTTCTTTTTGCGGTCTCTGACGCGGCGGGTTTCGTCAATGGCGGAGTGATCGAGGTGGATGGCGGTTAGTGGTCTGCGAGGCGGGCGGCCTCGCGCCCGGCAATACGGCCGCCAACCACGCATTCGGCCAGGTTGCCCCCGGCCAGGTAGATATGGCCAAAAACGCTGCCGAGTTCGCCCGCTGCATAAAGCCCCAGGATCGGTTCGCCGAACGGATTCAGCACGCGCTGGCGGCTGTCGTGGACGGGCCCGCCCTGGGTGTTGATCACCATTGGCCAGACCTCGGCGGCGAGAAACGGCGGCGTGACGATCGGTACCATTGTATCGTCGCGGCGACCAAAGGCGTCATCTTCGCCCCGAGCGCAAGCGTCGTTCCAGGCCGCCACCGTCCTTTCGAGCGCCGCCGCCGGGACACCGATCCGTTCGGCCAGGGCGGCGATCGTCGACGCCTGTTTCAAGATACCGAGCTCTATTTCGGCGCTGTTGTCACCGCTCCAGCGATAGCGGTGGTCGAGGTCGTTGGCCACCGCGCGGCCGATGGGGATGCGCTTCCGGCCCGGTTCGTCGAGCAATGCAAAAGCCGGCAGTCTGGGGTAGCGCTGCTTCACTGGGTCGAAGGTATCGAATGGCCGGACGCCTGTGTCGCTCATGTAAGGCGGATACTCGTCCATGAATCGTCGGCCGTCCTGATCGACGAGTATCCAAGGAATCTCGACCACTGCCCGTTGTTGGGAGGGTTGGCCTTCCGCGTCGGTGACGCCCAGGTTCGAGACCGCGTCGTCTCGGCCCGGCGTCCACATCGGCAGTGCCTTCATGAAGAAGCCCAGGCGGTATTCAGGGTCCGGATGCCGCATGCCGTAGGGACCGTGATAATGCCACATGTGCCAGAGGTCGGCGCCGACCTCCTGCGCCATCAGGATGCCGTCGCCCGTGTTGCCCAGAAACGAGCCGGGCACGACCGGACCCGTCTCGAAATACTGGGCCTGCATCGCCGGGTTGTTCTCGAAGCCGCCGCAGGCAAGGACGACGCCTCCGCGGGCGCGAATGCGCACTGTCTCGCCACCTCTTTCGGCAACCAGGCCGAGGACGCGGCCCGAACCGTCGCGGATCAGCCGCCGCGCGGCCGTGCCGAAGCGGGTGGCGATGCGGCGCGAGGCCATGTTCGTTTCCAGAATGGCCAGCAGCTTTGCGCCGTCACGGGGGCCCTCGACGGCGTGCCACGCCGTCGCCCCGGTAAGTGACGGCACTTCGTCAACCTGACAGAATCCGAGGGTTTCGTAGCCGGGAAAGGGGTAGTTACCGACCGCGGAGATCCGTTTCACCGTCGCGCCGCAGGCTGCCGCAAGTCCGTCCAGATAGTCTGGCAGCCCGAGCATGCCATCGGCCAGAACGCGAAGAACGTCGTCTGGCGTTTTCCCGCCACAGGTCGATTGCAGATAGGTGAACGCGGCATCCGCGTCGGTCGTATATCGAAGTCCTCCGGCCGAAACCGCCGAGAGTCCGCCCGGGAACGGCATCTTCTCGAGAACCTCGACGGTGGCGCCAGCATCTGCAGCTTCAATCGCCGCAATGGCGCCAGCGGCGCCAAAGCCAACGACCGCGACATCGACCGTTCGTGTCCAGGCGCTATCGTCTTGGTCGACTTCCATGATCATTCGTGCCGATCTCGTGGTTCCCCCGGAGCGTTCAGGGATCGATGCGGTGCTTGAAGCCGGTCCGGCGGTCGGCCTTCGCCCGTTCGATCATTCCCGCGATCACGTCCCTGGTCTCAGCGGGGTGAATGATGTCGTCGATCAGATGCATTTCCGCGGCCCGGTAACCGAGAGCGTCTTTCTTTGCCTTTTCGATCAGCTCGGAACGATGGGCGTCGGGGTCCTCGGCCTGGGCGATGGCACGGGCATGAACCAGTTCAACGCCAGCCAGAGGCCCCATCGGATCAAAATGTGCTGTCGGCCAGCCGACGATGACATCCGGGTTTACGGGCCGTCCACCCAAGGCCAGATAGGCGAGGCCAATGCCTTTGCGGACCACGATTGTCGCCCGGGGGACCGTCGCGCCGATCATGGAGTTCAGAAGACGCGAGGCATGGCTGACCATGCGTTTGCTTTCGATCTCGGGGCCCACCATGAATCCTGGGCAATCGATGAAGAAAACCATGGGGATATGGAAGGCGTCGCAGAGATCCACGAACTTTCTGACCTTTATCGCGGCCTTGTCGTCGATCGTGCCGGCCAGGAATATCGGATTGTTGGCGACGAACCCAACCGACTCGCCATTCACGCGGCCCCAGGCTGTGACGAGACTGCGGCCGTAATCGGCCCGATAGGGAAAGATGCGGCCTCCATCGGTGACGAGCCGAACCAACTCGCGACCGTCATAGGCCTTGCGGCCGTCTTCGCTGACCAACTCCGTGATACGGGTCCGGCCCTGTTCGGAATCAATGGGCGCCGGTTCCGGTTCAGCGGGCGGTGGCAGTTCCCCGGAATTGGACGGGAAGAAGGACAGGAAATCCCTTATGGACTGAAGTGCTTCTCTTTCGTCTTCGGCCAGATGATCGGCCTGGCCAGTTTCGGAGGCGCTCTTTGTCGCTCCGCCCAGTTCTTCCATGGTGACTTCGCGGCCCAGACCGACGCGGACCAGCGGTGGTCCTGACATGCCGATATGTCCCATTCCGCGGACAATACTGACGAAATCCGACTGCATTGCCGTGAATGAGGGACCGCCGAAGCATGCGCCCATGAACACGGCGCACTGTGGCACCCGGCCGGACATGTTGTAGTGCTCGAGGAACCGGTAACCGACATCGGCAGCCAGGGCGCCGCTCATTTCCTGGAAACGCCCGGCGCCAGCCTCCATCAGCGTGATGTACGGCGCGCCGTGTTTGACCGCGAGTTCGCGGATGCGCTTGCTCTTCTTTTCCGCGACCCGGCCGCGGGTTCCCGCCTGGATCGTCTTGTCCTCTGAAGTGACGTAGACTGTTCGGCCATCGATTTTGCCGTATCCCGCGACGAGGCCGTCGGCCGGCGTGCGCGAGTGGAGCTCCGGAGTCTGGCTGCGGTTGAGGACGCCAATTTCCACGAACGTTCCCGGATCGAGCAGGATGTCGAGCCGCTCGCGAGCATTCAATTTTCCGGCGGCCTCATGTGCTTTGAGCTTCTCGGGCCCGCCCATGGCCTTACCCTCACGCCGGCGGGCTTCCAGTTCATCCAGCAACGATTTGTCCATCGGGTTCCCGTTTACTCCTTACGATCCGTCCGCACGCAAGATTCCGGTCAGCTTGGCTATCCGGGGAAGGGCCCTGCAACTCGGGGACGGTCTCACTTGTTGTTACGCCAAGTCTGGCTTGATTGTGCACAATGATGCAAGCAATAATGATACAAATTGTACCTACGACATTTATCCTGCAGGGACTGGCCGGGGTAGCCGTGTTGCATGCTGCCAGGCGCAAGACTGTGGTTATCGGGGAGGAAACGACGATGATCGAGTATTCGGTGGAGCAACTGGCGGAGTTGAGAAACGCGGAGGCGACTCGTGACTGGGCCCTGCTCGACGTGCGGGAGCGCGGCGAATCCGACGCATGCCACATCTTCGGAGCCACCTCGCTACCCCGTCGGCAGTTGGAGTACCGGATCGGTGATCTGGTCCCGGCCCGCGATACGACGATCATCGTCTACGATGACGGCGACGGACGTGCCCGTCTCGCCGCCGAGACGCTGTCGCGGCTGGGCTATGCCCGGGCCGGCTTTCTGACGGGTGGATTGCCCGTTTGGCGTGCTGCGGGACAGCCCGTCATTTCCGGCTCGAACGTGCCGTCGAAGGCGTTCGGCGAACGGGTTCACACGCAGGAGCATCCGCCGGCCCTGACCGCCGCCGATATCCGGCGGCGCATGGAGGACGGCGAGGACCTGATCATCTGCGACGTGCGAACGCCGGAGGAGTACCGGGAAGGCCATATTCCGAGTGGCGTCGAGGCGCCCTCCTTCGATCTGATCCTCAATGCCTTCGACCTCGGCCGAAAACACGAGACCGTCGTCGTCAATTGTGCCGGGCGCACGCGAAGCATCATCGCAGCGCGTACGCTCCACCTGCTCGGCGTCGAGAATGTCTATGCGATGGAGAACGGCACGTCCGGCTGGCTGCTGGAAGACCTGTCGCTGGAGAGCGACAGACATCGCAGCCTGGAAGAACCGAGCGAGGAGTCGCTGCACCATGCCCGCGACGCGGCCGAGCGCCTGGCCGGCGAGGCGGGTGTCGAAGTCTTGTCGACCGATGACCTGGCCAGCCGATTGCGAAAGCGGGGGACGTCCAACGTGTACGCCTTCGATGTCCGCAGCCTGGCTACCTACATGGAGGGGCATATCCCGGGCACTTCGGCGCTACCCGGCGGCCAGGCCATCCAGCGCGCGGACGACTTCTTCGCGGTCCCGTCGGGTGAGATCCTGCTGGTGGATGACGGAGATGCACGGGCAGCCATGACGGGCTACTGGCTGCGGCGGATGGGCTATCTCAACGTGGCCCGGCTTGCCGGTGGTGTACCCGCATGGCGCGGGGAAGGGCGGGCGCTCGAGACCGGCCGACCGAGACCGGAACCGCTGGGCCTGGTGGAGGCCCGGCAGGCCGCGCGGTTCGTCGATCCCGTCGATGCCCGGACTGCGCTCAAGGGTGAGGCGGCTCCCGTGGTCATCGATGTCGGGCCGAGCCGTCAGTACGCCGGCGGGCATCTTCCCGGCGCGCGCTGGTTGCCACGGGGTTGGCTGGAACTGAAGGTCGGCGAGATCGCCGCGCCCGACCGGTCGCTGCTGGTGACGGCGCGCGATGAAGGCCAGGCCGCCTATGCGGCGGCCACACTCGCGGCCGAGGGCTATCGCGACGTCGCCGTGCTGCGCGGTGGAACGCGCGCCTGGGAGAAGGCCGGAGGCGCGATCGAAAAAGGCGAGCCGGGCGAAACCTATGGCGGCGACGACTACGTGTTGCCGCCCTACAAGCAGGGCAAGGAAGGCATGCTCCGTTACCTAAAATGGGAGGTGGAACTTGTCGAGGGATCGGGGCCGGCTGTCGACGGCCGTCTCTGAGTTGCCCTTGACGACCGGTCAGGAACTTCCTGCTCGTCTCGGTTCGGAAGCCGAGCGTGTCGGAACATCCTGCGGCGACGGCGAAATGGTCTGGCGGATATGGGGAAAGGGTCGACCGATCGTGCTGCTGCATGGCGGCCATGGATCTTGGGAACACTGGATCCGCAACATCGGGCCTCTTTCGAAACATGGCAAGGTCATCGCTGGAGACCTTCCCGGACTGGGCGATTCCGATCCCCTCTCGCCGCCGGTAGACGCCCCGCGCCTGGCGGAGATTGTCGTGTCCGGCATCAGAAAACTGGCGCCTGAAGGCGACCTTGTTCTCGGCGGATTCTCGCTCGGTTCGGTAATCACGGCGCATGCCGCGGCGGCGCTGGGGACATATGTCCGACAGGTATTCCTGCTGGGACCAGCGGGCCTGGGAGCAGGCTGGGCCGACAATAGCGAAGGGATGCTGCGCCGCCCCTACAGGGCCTCCGTTGCTGAACAGCGCGCAGTCGTTCGCCACAACCTCGGGGTCAGCATGATCGGCGTTCCCTCACAGGTCGATGAATTGGCCGTCGATATCCAGTTCCGTCTGACGTCCCGCCGCCGGCGGCTGATCGGCATGCCGATTTCCGACTCGTCGGCGACCCTGGACGTCATGCCGGATATCGCGTCCAGGGCCCACGTGATCGCTGGCGACCGCGACCGCTATCTGCAGCCTAACGTCGCCGCCTGCCTGGGCCGCCTCAACCGGGAGTTCCCGGCCATGCGAACGACGATCGTCAAAGGCGCGGGCCACTGGGTGGCTTATGACGCCGCCGACCGGGTCAACGATCTCTTTGTGGGCAGCCTCGGCGTGCATTGAAGCGCGCCATGGACCAATCAGACAACCGCCATCCAGGCCTTTGGTTCCTGGTGCAAGAGCCGCGAAAGGATCTCGAGACCGTGCCGCAGCGTATCTTGGCCCGGCGCGCCGTCGATAGAGATTCGTACGGCATTCAACGGAATTCCGCGGTCGACCAGAAAATTGTCGCCGTCGGTGACATTGACCCCCTCGCGCAGTGCGCTTGCCACGAATTCGTGGGCCTGCCAGTAGCTAGGCAATTGCAGCCAAGCGAAGAACGCTCCCGGACGGCTGCGGATGTCGTTGTGGCCCAGTATTTCCGCGACGATCGACTGCCGTTGCAGGGTCTCCTTGAAGTTCATGTCGATGATTCTGTCGGCCGAGCCCGACGAAAGCAGGACGGACATCACGTCCGAGACCAGGGGCGGCGCTCCGAGTGACAGCGTGTGGAGTACGCGCTCCAACCGATCCACCAACTGGCGCGGTGCCGCCATGTAGCCGAGCCGCAGCGCGGGGCTCATGCATTTGGAAACGCTGTTGATGTAGATGGTGTGATCCGGCGCAAGGGTGGCGATCGGCGGCGGCCGGTCCATCAGCATGCCGCCGGCGGTGTCATCTTCGATGAGCAGCAAGTCGTACTTCTTCGCCAGTTCGGCGATTTCGCGCCGCCGCTCCAGAGGCATGAGCGCCGTGGTCGGATTATGGAGTGTGGGCTGAACGACCACCGTGCTGCCGAGCCCCGCTCTACACGCTTGATCGAGCGCAGCCGGAACGAGCCCGTTCTCGTCGATCTCCAGGCCTTGCAGCTCAATTTCGTGGATTGCGCAGATCGCCCGCAACCCGGCGTAGCTGATCGCTTCCCCAAGGACGCGTTCGCCGCGCCGGATGAAGGTGTTGAGCGCAACGTTCAACGCCAACTGGGCACCGCCGCATATCAGTACCTGATCGCCGCCGACCTTTAGCCCGTATCGGCTCAGCCATTCGGCGCCGTCATTGCGATGCGAAATCAGCCCGGCGGCTGGCGGATACTTGTGCATCGGATGCGGGCCGCTCCGGTTCGCGGCCTGAACCGCAGCTTCGGCGATGATGGCGTTGATGCTGCTAACCGGCGCACGGAAACATGCGAGATCGATAGCTCTGCTTACCGTTCGCTCGCTGGAGAAATCGGTGTATGGCGCGTCCTGGCGCGTGCCGCGGACAAATGTACCCCGTCCGACCTCACCGCTGACCAGTTCCCGTTTACTCATCAGCGCATAGGCTCGGCTGATCGTGCCGACGGTCACGCCGAGTTCCTTGGCGAGATCGCGTTGCGGCGGCAACCTCGTCCCTGCGGGCAGGTCTCCGCGCTCGATGGCTTCCGCATAGGCGTTAGCCACCGCCAGATATGTTGGCCCCTTCTCCTGGGATATGTCAGGCATCCACATTCAGGAATCCTAGCATTGTACCTATTGGCATCCTCTTATTGACCCCAAAATTGCCTCTGATCATAGTAGCATTGTCTGGCCGCTATGGTCTCATCTATCCGAACTGACATTTCAGGGCAGCTTGCCAATGACCGCCGAATATCTCTGGTACGGGCGCCGCATGGGTCTACGCTGACAAGTTGGATAGGTGACGGATTGCAGCCGAATCATGAGGATAGGGTGTTTCTGAAGCATCTTTGCGGTCAATGCAATGGATTTGGGCACCCTTGAATAGGAACAATCTACGCCCGGTTGCCGGAAGGAGAAAGGCGATGAACCCCTACAAGGGCATGAGCTACGGGCCGGCGCTCGACTATATGGCCGAACAATTTGGTGACCGCGAGGCGCTTGTATTCGAGGACCGTCGCATGAGTTTCACCGAGGTTCGTGCCGAGATCGACCGGGCTTCGGCAAGGCTGGGACGACTCGGTCTGGTCCGCGGCGACAAGGTGGCGATCTGGATGCCCAACCGCCCCGAGTTCATCTGGTACTGGCTGGGCGCCGCACAGATCGGCATCGTGCCGGTTGTGCTGAACACGCGCCTCGCCCTCGACGAGGCGGCCTACCAGATCGACCAGTCGGAGAGCGTGGCGGCAATCGTCCCGGGCGATGGTGCGTTCCATGATTTCGTCGGAGACCTAATACGGCTCTGTCCCGAACTCTGTGACGGACCGCTAGGAGTAAACGGCGGCGAACGGCTTCCCAAGCTTCGTCACGTTGTCGCGCTGGATCCGGTCAAGGGAGATGCGGCGGGCATCGAACGGTGGACCGACTCGGTTGCCCCCGAACTTGCTGTTCCGCCCCTGGTGACCGATCCAGATGCGCCGGGGATGATTGCCTACAGCTCCGGTACGACGGCGCTTCCGAAAGGCGCGATGCTCAATCATGCCGGCTTCCGCAAGGCCTGGGACCATGGCGAACGTTTCGAGCAGACGGCGGATGACAGATTGTACCTCTCGGTGCCGTTATTTGGCATTCTCGCCAACATCAACGGTGTTCTGACGTGCTGGAGCCGAGGCTCCTGCGTGGTGCTGGAGCGCCGTTTCGATGCCGGCCGCGCTATCGAGATCATCGAGCGCGAAAGATGCACGATGGCGTATCTGTTTCCCATCATGATCGAACAGGTGCTGGGGCACCCGGACTATCGGCCCGATCGGATACGCTCCCTGCGAACGGGAATAGTTGTCGGCACCGACACCGAGGTCATGCGGCGGGTCGCCGAAGATCTCGATATGCCCGGCTACTTCACCAGCTACGGCATGACGGAGACGTCCTCGGCGGTCACGCGCTGCTACTCCACCGACGCGCCCGAGGTGCGCCAGACGACGCACGGAAAGCCCCTGCCTGATATCGAGGTCTCCATCCGAGACATCGACACAGGTGCTGAACTCGCTGCAGGGGAGGAAGGCGAGATCTGCGTCCGCGGTTACAGCATCATGATCGGCTATTACAACAAGCCGGAGGAGACTGCCGCCGTCTTCACCGATGATGGGTTCTTCCGAACGGGCGATCTGGGCTACATGACGCCGACGGGCTACATGGTCTTCCTGCGACGCATCAAGGACGGCTACAAGCACAAGGGTTTCAATGTCTCGACGCCGGAGGTTGAAAAGGCAATTGCCGATCATCCCGATGTCGCCGAAGCGGCCGTCGTCGGTCTGCCTGACCGCCTGGCGGGCGAGATAGGGGTCGCCTTCATCATCCCCAGGGAAGGCCGCCGGGTCGATGCTTCGGCCCTCCGCAGCTTCCTCAAGCCCCGGCTGGCATCCTACAAGTTGCCGGCTCATGTCTTCGAGGTCGAGGATTTCCCACTGACTGCGGGGACAAGCAAGGTGCGCAAGTTCAAGCTGCGCGACATGGCGATTGAAGCTCTGAAAGAACGGGCCGAAAAGGTGCCCGTGCGCGACGGTACCGCCAATTGAGGATCAGCCGGAGACCCCGCGCGGGATGTCGCCGTCGATCTGGACGCGGCGCATGCGCCTGGTTTCCGTGTAGTCGTTCGGCGCGAAATGCTGCGTGCAACGGTTGTCCCAGATCGCCACGCTGCCCGCCTTCCAGCGGAATCGGACCTGCAGTTCCGGATTCATGACATGCTCCATCAGCATGGCGAGGAGATGCCGGCTTTCCACGTCTGGCACGCCGACAATCCGGCGAGTATAGCTGGAGTTGACAAAGAGCGCGCGCCGTCCTGTGACCGGGTGGAGGCGGACGACTGGATGCTCTACCGGGGCCCCCACCTCGAGTCCGCCGGCGCTAACGTTGCCTGTCCCCGCGAACCTCAGAACAGTCAGGCTGTTGTCGTGCTGTGCGACAAGCCCGTCGAGATGCTGCCGCAGGCCCGGCGACAGTGTCTCGTAGGCCGCGTACATGCTGGCGAACAGCGTGTCGCCGCCAATCTCTGGCGTCTGCTCCGCATAGAGCACGGCGCCCATCGGCGGCTGTTCGAAATCGGTGTTGTCGGTATGCCAGCGGCCGCCGACGTTGACCTTGCTGCCGTCGCTCTGGATCAGCGAGACATGATCGTAACCGTCGTACTTCGGAAGCTTCTTCGAATAGGTGGGGTTGCCGAACCGCCGGGATAGTTCGAGCTGTCGTTCGACCGAGAGGTCCTGATCACGGAAGAAGACGACCTGATGCTCCATCAGCGCTGCGTGGATGACGGCAAAGGTGGCGTCATCGACGCCGGCGCCGAGGTCGATACCATGGATCTCGGCTCCGAGCGCCGGCGCAAGCCTGCGAATTTCGATGTCGCCTTCAGCGGGTTTGCCGCGTTTCGCTTCCATCGCATGCTGGTTCATCGGTCGTCTCCCCAAGCGTCTGATCCGGTGACAATGTCACCATGGCATTAAATCATTGTATCAATTGTTCGCGCAAGGTCGGCCACCACTCACCAGCCATACCCCCGGATCTCGGGCGGTTCCCATATGCCGCGTTCGGCGAGGCGCGGCATCAACAGGCTGCCCAGCAGACGGATCTCGTCAGGCGACCAGATGGGCAGGGTGATGACAAGGCCGCTGGCGCCGTAGTCCCGGTAAAGCATCTCGATCTCGTCGGCCACCGCGTCGGCGGAGCCGTGAATCCGGCGCGCGCCGCTGACCGAACCGATCTCCCGCATCTGCAGGTCGCCCATCTGGGCGTAGATGTCGTCGTATGTGCTGATTTGGGATCGTACGGCGTTGAGATATTCGACCACGAGATCGAGGTCGACCGAACCCGCCACCCAGTCGGAGTATTCCTTAGCCTCCTCCTCGGTCTCGCGTACACAAATACTGGCATGAATCTGGACGCGAACGGCCTCGTCGCCGCGACCGTTATCGGCTGCTACTCGCCGCATGTCGGCGACGCGCCGCATCAGCTCGTCCTTCTGGGTCCGCCCGGGCAGGAAGGTATAATCGGCGTAGCGCCCGGCGAATGCGCGGCCAGCGTCGGAGGCCCCAGCGCTGACCACCAAGGGGCGCGGCTGTTGCACCGGGACGGGATGAACCACCTGGCCGCGAACTTCGAAATACTCGCCGGAGAAATCCACTGGTTCGCCGGACCAGGCTTGAGTCATGATTTCCATCGCCTCGGCCGCTCGCTCGTAGCGCGCATCGTGGTCGAAGCGTCCGATGAAGTCGGGGTCCAGCGGCGGTCCGAAGGAGCCGGCGCCCGTGACGATATTGACCCCCCACCGTCCAGCGCTCATCGCATCCAGAGTTGCCCCCATCCGCGCGATCGTCAGGGGATGATGCCACGACGTGTGGAGCGTCGTGATGCAGCGCAGCCGGCGCGTCGCGCCAAGTACCGTCATTGCCAGCAGAGGCGCCATCAGCAGCGGATCGCGTATCCATGCTGCGTGAGACTTCTTCCCGTACGGAGCATAGCCGTCCGCCATGAAGACGTAATCGAGCTGGGCTTCCTCGCACGCCTGTGCGACGGCCTGGTGTGTGGAGAAGTCCTCCAGCTTCATGTTGGCGCGCGCCACCGCGCCGGAGAGCGCATGATCAGCGTAGAAGTTCGGATAAAATAGGCCGATCCTGAGGCTCAAGGTCCTTCTCACTCGATTGGTGCGATCACCCGAAAACCCCCGGGAGAGAACTCAACTGCGTGGGCGGCACTGGCCGATGGGTTGCAGCATAGATTATAACAATATCGAAAGTTATGGTATCAATTTGTTTGAATTTAGTGCGATATCGGAATGATTTTGGCCCTGCGCTGCGTTCCCCGGAGCCAGGTGTTCGACGACGGGCGAATCTGGGCACGCATCTGATTGCCTGACGTCCATTATGGTATGTTGGGCCAGTATGGGCAGTTCGGGGTTGGGTAGGAGCGGGCGATTCTTATTAGAAATGGCACTGAGCCTGGGAGCTAGATACCCGTGACCAGCCCCCAGCGATTGGTCCGGGTGGGATGTCTATGCATGGGCGGCTTTGCCGCCAGGCCGGCCGGCTGGAGAAGCGGAGCGGAGCCTGACGGCCGGCCTGGCGGAATGAGGACCTCCGGGGCCGGTGGTCGGTAGCCGAGACGGCTGTGCGGTCGGATCGTGTTGTAGCGACGGCGCCATTGTTCGATGACCACCTGCGCGGCGTCAGCTGGCAGCCTGAGGTCAAGGAAACCGGCCGTTGACACGCCGGTTCCGGATTGGTCTGACAATGCCGCTTTCATAGCGGAATGGATTGCGCATTCGGCCAGCCTAACGGGCGCGAACCGGATGCGCTCCGAATTTGCTCTGACAAGGCCCAATCAGGCATTAAACCTCTCTTGAAATGAACAAGTTGAGCGACGCCAGAATTTTCTTCTCCTATGCCCGTCGAGACAAGACGCGAGCAGAAGGGATCTATGAAGCCCTGGAAGCGGTCGGCCTGACGGTCTACCGCGACACGGAGGAAATCCTGCCGGCCGAGGACTGGCGCGGGCGTCTCAAGGGACTGATCACCCAAGCCGACGGCATCGTCTTTGTGATGTCACCCAACTCGGTTCGTTCAGAAGTATGTTCCTGGGAAATCGAAACCGCGGTCGGGCTGAACAAAAGAATCATTCCCCTGGTTATCGACGATGTCGAGAATTCGCTCGTACCGCCAGAAATCGAGAAGCTGAACTACATCTTTGCCACGCCCGACAGAGATCTTGATGCGGCAATTCTGCTGGTTCGCGATGCCTGCACAACCGACATCGACTGGGTTCGGAACCATACGAAGTTCGGTGAGCGCGCCCATGAATGGGACCGTGCAGGGAAATCGTCGAGGACCCGCATCCTGCGGGGAGATGAACTCAGCGAGGCCGAGACATGGCTTTCCGTTCAACCCGATACCGCGCCAACGCCGACTGCCCTGCACCGCGAGTGGATCGCTGTCAGCCGCGCCGCGGCGAACAGGCGGCAGCGAAACTGGCTTGTCGGTGCATTTTCGGTTGCCGCATTTTCCATCGGCCTCGGCATTTTCGCGGAGTTCAACCGCCAGGTGGCCGCCGAGCAACGCGACCGGGCAGAGACAATTCTGGATCGCGGAAGTCAGACCGCCAACGACCTCGTCTTCGATCTCGCGCAGAGATTCCGGGACCGGGAAGGCATTCCCCAGGAGCTGGTCAGGGACATCCTGGAACGCTCGCGCGGACTCGTCGATCAACTGGCGCTGGAAGGCGAAAACCGGCCTGACCTGCTGCGAAGCAAGGCGGCTGCGTTGACGGAGATGTCGGTGACCCTCGCGCGGCAGGGAGACCTTGAGGCCGCCTTGTCGGCTGCGAGAGATGCTGCGTCAGGGTTTGCGGCGCTATCGGCAGCAGAGCCCGAAGAAGAACAATGGCGGATAGACAGGGCTGCAAGCCTGGACCGGTTAGGGGATATCCTGCTGTCGCTTGATCGCAGGTCCGAGGCTGAGGCGGTCTTTGCCGAAAGTCTTGCCCTTAACCAGGATCTGGTTCTTGCACGGCCCGACGACCCGGCGCTCGGCCTGAATCTCGCTGTCGCTTTCGAAAAGATCGGCACGCTGGCCTTGCGGGACAAGGACGTTGAAGAGGCGTTGACAAACTACGGCCGGGCACTGGCGTTGCGCGAAAGGTATGAACCGGAGGGCCGCGGCCTCGCCGTCGTGCTGGAAAAGGTCGGACAGGCACACCTGGCTCGGCAGGCCGCCCAGGCTGCGGAAGAGGCCTATGTGCGCAGCTTGTCGATCACCCGGACACTGTCGGCCCAGGATCCGTCGAACACCAGGCTGTCGCGTGACCTGTCGGTGATCAACCAGAAGATCGGAGAACTCCGGCTTGTCCAGAACGACGCGGAGGGTGCGCTCGTTTTCTTCCAGGCGGATGCGGAGATTGCGCGGCGGCTTTATCAATCCGATCCAGGCCGCGTCGAGTGGGCCGAGGACCTGGTGGTCAGCGAGGACCGGCTGGGCCAGGTCTACTGGCGCGCCGGCGCGGTGACGGAAGCCGAGGCACGCTTTTCCAGGGCCTACGAAGTTGCGCGCTCGGTAGCCAACGCTGCTACGGGCCGTACCACCCAGCTCGATGCCGCGTCACGCGCGGCGCAGAAACTGTCGCTGGCGCGGTTCAGCATCGGCGACATCGGGGGAGCGCTCGAAGTCGCCGAAACGAACGCCGAAGACCTGCGCGAGTCCGGCGAACTGGCCGAAAACCTGGCCGCTGCGCTCAACAATGTTGCCTGGTACGCCTTGTTCGCTGGCACGCCGGACAGGGCCCTGGCTGCGGCCGGGGAAGCCACGTCTCTCCGGCCGGATAGTGCGGCCTACGCCCTGAATCGCGCCCATGCCCTGATGTTGTCGGGAAAGACCGAGGATGCCCGGGCGATCTATCTGAAGCATCGCGGGACGGTCGTCGGCGGCCGTACCTGGCCGCTGCTGGTGTCAGACGATTTCAGCGTTCTTCGGGAGCACGGGATCGAACACGGACTGATGGGCGAGATTGAAGACCGGTTGGAATTGAACTAGAGCAGGTCCGTCAGGGCTCGCCAGCGCCGACAGGCGACAGCCGTGAGTTCCCCGAACATCGGCACCCGTCCGACACAACAGAACCGGATTCCGGAGCAGCGCCCATGCCGGCCTTTCGAAAATTTGCCTCATTCATGCTTGCCGTTGTGGGCATTCTGCTTTCTGCACAATCTACCAGAGCCGATCAGCATGACGTGATGGAGGGTTGGCTGTGGGGGATACTCTGGCAGTACGTGGAGAGGGACCAGCCGGCGCCGGCGGACCCGCGTTACCCGGTGTTCCTGAGCGATGTCGAGTCGCAGCGGCAGTTGGGTCTCATGGAAGCCAATTACGGACCCTACCGGGGTGAACCCGAGCTCCCGAACAAGTGCTTCTACTATGGTGATGGCGGGAACCTGATTTCGGTCTCCGACGACTTCCTGGACGCATATGTTTCCCGCGGTTTCTCGAAGGCGACATTGTGCATGGGTCTGGTGAGCGGGATTCGGTTCAATACGGAGAACGGTCATCGGCTCGCGACGGTGATCATGGTCGACCTGAAGGAGGTCGAGTCGCCGGATTATTTCGGTGAACCCGGTCCGATAACCGAAGAGATTCCAGTCGAACTGCCAGACTGCTTCCGCCGCGGCCTGCCCCTTGTCGATTGTCGTTTCGCCTATCACCCGCTCACGGGCGTACCCCTGAAAGCGGACGACACCGATCGTATTGCAGAAGCGGGTAGGCGGGCCTTGGCTGCGGGCCGCGAGTTAATCTCGGCCGGAAATTACAGCCGCCCCTGCACGGAAGAGGACGCCGCTCGTCCCGTTGAAGATGAAAGCTGCTACGCCACCGACAGCGAAGCCGTCAGGGGCTACATGCCGTGGGAATATCGAGTGAATGCGCTTCACCCTGCAATGGTGCCCTTGGGCGGATTTTATCGATTTGACCCAGCTTTCGATGAGGGCTTTGCCTATGCCATCATGGCGGACGGAGCAGCTGGACCGTCGGCCTCCATGGAAAGCGTGGACCTCGTCTTGAGCGGGAAGAACCGTGCGACAAGAGCAAGCCTTGACGCATTGATCGTCGCCTCAAGAGACCGATAAATCAGCATTGCTGACGTGACCCCAACTTTTATCCAGCCGTAGGTAGTGTCCTCGTGTGATCTGACCTTGGGTCAGTATGGATTTCAAGAGGCCGGGGGGCGGAGCCTTGATGTAGCGCAGAGCCCCGGCCGGCGGTGCCGAACCGCGATCGGTACTCGACCGGGCGACAATGGATGAACAGGCCGAACCAGGGTCGGAAGAGCTCTCGATCGAACTGCCGGTTCGGGTCGCCCGCCGCGGCGTCGAAAGCCGTATCGTGCTGGCCGGCGATAACGCCAACGCCGGAGCGCCCGATGCAGCGCTGGTGCGGCTGATCACGCGCGCCCATCGCTGGAACAACATGCTGGCGACCGGGGAGGCGGGCTCGCTCCAGGAACTATCGGCCAAGGCAGGCATCGACCGCAGCGAGATCGGTCGCGTGCTGCAGCTGGCTTATCTCGCCCCCGACATCACCGAGGCCATCCTCGATGGGCGACAGCCTTCCGAGTTGAGCGCGCATCGCCTGAAGCGCATGGCCGGGCTGCCCCCTCGACTGGGCCGAGCAGCGGAAGGCGCTGGGCTTCGCTTGATCAATCACACGGCGACCGCTTCCGGTAAAACCATCTGTCCGCGACTCCGGAACCATGTGTCCGGCTACAATTGTCCGCCGGCCAAACGATGGTGGGGCTACCGAAATGGCCCGAAAGAGACGCTCGCCGAAACGGGCGGGAAATGAGCCGGATTCACTGTCTCTCGTGGTGGAAATTCGTCTCCAAAGCGCCCGAAAGTCCCGGAACTCCGGCGTTCCGGTGCGGGGCTGACGGGGCTGCTGAAATGCGGAGACGAGTTGGTCGTGTAGCCAGTCCCGGTCGAACGGGTCTCGTGCATCGCTACCCTGTTTACAGGGAAGAACAGGGAAATTTCGTCTTTTTCGGGCCTGGCGGGGCGCTTTCTGTTGCCGTAACCCCCTGAAATCCGGTTCCTTTTCGCGCGATTTCCCTGTGACCAGAAACAGGGAACTTAAGTCCCGGAACAGGGAACCGGAATCCGCGGGCAGGGAATCCGACACTGAATGCAGGGAACGCTGTTTTCAGGATCAGCGAATTCCCCAGGGAATTCCCGTCGAACCCCTGGTCCACCGCGCTTCGGGCTGACGCCAACGATGATGCCGTGCGCGGGCGCGGGCCCGGAGCAGCGCCGGTGTCGGCGGCCGGCCCGCGCCATGCGTGAGCCGGTGGGATTCCGGCAGCGGCTGGGGGCGCATGGGGCCTCTCCGCGGATGACCGGTTCGCCCATTCCAAAGATCTGCGGCCGAGGCTGGCCGACCGCAGGATGCGGGACAAGCGCCACCGGAACCGGGACGGGCGACCTCTGAAGCGGGACGGATGTGGGACGGGAGGGGCCTGAAGTGGGACAGCTTCGCGCGATGGCGGGACGGAAGTGGGACGGCGGCAGGGCGATTCGGGACAGAAATCGATGATTGCGGGACGGATCTGCCGATTTCCGGGACGGGCGCGGGACGGAATTGACCGTCGGTTCGCCAGCCGGTCGGGCAGGAAGCCGGCCAGCGCCCTATAGCGCCGGCCGGGGTTGTCATGGTGGATTGATACGGTCGAAATCGAAGCGCCTTGGGTTACACCTATCTGGCGGCCTTGGCCTGGCGTCCCTTGCGGCCGAGCCCGATGGACTTCGCCATCTCGGCGCGCTTCTGCGCGTAGTTCGGCGCGACCATCGGGTAGTCGGCCGGCAGATTCCACTTCGCGCGATACTGCTCCGGGGTCATGTCGTAATTGGTCCGGAGATAACGCTTCAGCATCTTCAGCCTCTTGCCGTCCTCGAGACAGATCAGGTGGTCGGGCGTGACGGAGCGCTTGACGCTGACCGCCGGCTTCTGTGGCTCCACAGCTGCCGCCTCTTCGCCTTTGTCCGCGGCGTCCAGGGCGTCGAAGGTGCGCCGGATCAGGTTCGGCAGTTCATCGGCCGGGACCACATTGTGGCCGACATAGGCCGACACGATCTCGGAGGTCATCTCCATCAGGTCCTGGCGGCTGGTTGGCTCGTTCGCGGCGTCGTTCTTGTCCATCAATACTCACTCTCTGATCTGGCCCGAAGACAGTCGGGACACTTGTGGATTTTAAAGGCCTGCTTACCCTTGCCGGGAAAATAGCGATCCGAAGACCAATGACAATAGTGCCTTGCAGCGATTTTATTCAAAAAGATGATGATCGTTGCAGTTATGATGAGCGCAGGGATCAATAGACGTAGTACGTCTATCGCTCACTCTTCAAATATCAACGGTGACCACCTTCGATGAGACATCGTTCGAAGAGATCAGGATCACGCGGTACTCCGTTGGTTGTTTCATGGCGGGCCGGAACTAGCCGTTCAACCTCCGAATCCCGGCAACTGAGCCTGCCCGAGGAGCGGTTCCAACGCCTGCCGATCGCACCGCCTCACCCGGTGATTCGCCAAACTGGCGCTCGATGCCAGCAAGTTGCAGTCGGAATCGGGGGACGGTTTCGATTCTTGCAGGCAACCCCCGGGGACATGCGCCGACAAGGTTCTGATAAGCTTTTAAAAGGCTCTAAAACGTTCTGGCCATTTTTAAGAGGCGGTTTTTTGCGGATTGGAAAGTCATGCAGCGGCGGGAGGGCTGCATCTATCAGAGTCTATTAGAAGTCTTTGAAAGATTTTCGCCGGATTCTGCATCAGCCGCTTTGACAATCGAGCTCCGATAGCGACAGCGTGGATGAAGGGCGCGGCCGGAACAGAACGTGACCGGCCATGCTCCGAAAACGCCAGCGCAATGTCGGAGACCCCGAAGATGACCACGAGAACCCAGCGCCGCGCGGGCGGCGCCAGGCGGACGCGCCAGACCCGGGGCGGCAGCCGGGAGAAGGCCGCGTCCACGATCGCCGAGCGCCGCATCGACGAGCTTCGCCCCTATCAGGGCAATGCCCGGACCCATTCCAGGCGGCAGATCGGCCAGATCGCCGACAGCATCGACCGCTTCGGCTTCACCAACCCCGTGCTGATCGCCGATGACGACACCATCATCGCCGGCCATGGCCGCGTACTGGCGGCGAAGCAGCTGGGATTGAGAGAGGTGCCAACCGTGCGCCTCTCGCACATGAACGAGGCCGAACGCAGAGCCTACATCCTGGCCGACAACAAGCTCGCGCTCAATGCGGGCTGGGACCAGGAGCTGCTGGCGATCGAACTGCAGGCCCTGGTCGATCTCGACTTCGACGTGGAGATCACCGGCTTCTCGCTGGCCGAGATCGATTTTACCCTCGATGCCGCGAGCGAACGCGACGTGCCCGGCCCGGCCGGGCCCGAGGACGAGATCCCGGACCTGCCGACCACGGCGATCAGCCGGCCCGGCGATCTCTGGCGCTGCGGGCGTCACCGCGTGCTCTGCGGCGATGCCAGGTCGCCCGCCGACTACGATCTCCTGCTGGAAGGCGAGGAGGTCGATCTCGTCTTCACCGACCCGCCCTACAACGTGCCGATCGACGGCCATGTCTCCGGGCTTGGCAAGGTGCGCCACCGGGAGTTCGCCTTCGCCTCGGGCGAGATGTCGGAGGAGGCCTTCATTGCCTTCCTGACCGAGACGCTGGGCGCGGCGGCCGACCGCTGCCGCGACGGCGCCATCGCCTTTGTCTGCATGGACTGGCGGCACATGGGCGAACTGCTGGCGGCCGGACGCACGGTCTTCGACGAGATGAAGAACCTCTGCGTCTGGAACAAGACCAATGGCGGCATGGGCGCCTTCTATCGCTCCAAGCACGAGCTGGTCTTCGTCTTCAAGGTGGGCACCGGGCCCCATGTGAACAGCTTCGGCCTCGGCGAGACCGGGCGCTACCGCACCAATGTCTGGGACTATGCCGGCATCAACAGCTTTGGCGTCAGCCGGGACGCCGACCTCGCCATGCACCCGACGGTCAAGCCCGTGGCCCTGGTGGCGGACGCGATCCGGGATTGCTCCAGACGAGGCGACATCGTCCTCGATGGCTTCGGCGGCTCGGGCACGACCCTGATTGCCGCCGACCAGGTCGGCCGCAAGGCCCGGCTCCTCGAGTTCGACCCGGCCTATTGCGACACCATCGTCCGGCGCTGGGAACGCGTCACCGGCAAGCACGCGACCCTCGCGGCGACCGGCCAGCACTTCGAGGATGTCGAGGAGGAACGCCTGGCCGAGATGGGGCCGGAAGATCCCGATCCCGACATGAACGCGCCCCAAGAGGGCGAAGCGGAAGAGGCGCTCCCACAGGCCGCCGTCGCCGAGACGGAGAGCGGCAGATGAGCGGCGGTCAAGACCGGAAGGGCGCGCGGCCGGTGCGCCGGCATCGTCCGCAGAAGCGCGATGTACGGTCCGGGGATGACGGCCGTGCCAGGCCGGAAGGCGATCGCCGGGACGACGGCGACGGCGACGACTACGAGGTCGGCTTCGGCAAGCCACCCAGGTCGACGCAATTCCGGAAAGGCCAGTCGGGCAACCCGCGTGGCCGGCCGAAAAAGCCGAAGCCGAGACCCATCGAGCTTGCCGATGCGCCGTCCGACTACTTCCTCGAACAGGAGGCCTATCGTTTGCTCAGGTTCCGGGAGAACGGCGAAGAAGTGGAACTCCCGGCATCCCAGGCCGTCGTCCGCTCCGCGATCATGTCCGCGCTCAAGGGCAATCGTCTTTCTCAGCGCTATGTCATCGAGCACCTGGAGCAGAAGGAGGCGGCCCGCCAGCAGTTGAAGATCGAACGATACCGGCGCCTCGAAGCTGCCAAACGAGACGGGCAGCAGGTTCTGGCGGCCTGCGGGCGAAGCGGCAAACCCGAACCCGAGCTTCTGCCGCATCCCGACGACGTGATCCTCGACCCCAATACGCTGGACGCGCGCGTCATTGGCCCCTCTTCGGCCGCCGAGGCCCGGCGATGCGCCCATCGGATCGCTCTTCGCGCCCACCTGCTTCACCGGGCAGCTCATGCGGACCGATATGGCGCGACCAGGTCCGGTTCATCGATCGCGACCGGTCGATCGGGATGGTTGCTCCTGGCCCAGGTTCTGAACCTCGGCCTGCCGCCAAGATTGCAGTGGACGGACCAGGATATGACGTCGGCGCTGATGCGCTACGCAGCCCTTCCCATGCGTGAAAGCGCCAGACAGATCGAGACCGAGCGCGAACGTCTCGCGCACGAGTGGCAGGCGATGAAATCCCTTCCGCCCGAACTGGAGCGCCAGATCAAGGAACTGGTCGGGCAAGTCATGCCTGCGGCGATGGATTGAGCTGATAATCGGCTGGGGAGAGACGCATGGCCCTGCTATTGGCAGTGGACTTGCCGCTCCAAGGAAGCCATTCGGGGCGTCGTAGTAGGGTCCCGACCCGGCAGAGAATGGAGCATTCGGATGGCGACCTTGCGCAGTCTGAGTCCGGGTTTCGACCCGGCGGTCGTCGCCGGCATCGACGCGAAGCTGCGCGAGGTCGAAACCAACCATGGCGTCCGCATTCTGTTGGCGATCGAGAGCGGCAGCCGCGGCTGGGGCTTTGCCTCACCCGACAGCGACTACGACTGCCGTTTCATCTATGTCCGCCCCCGGGACGACTATCTGAGTCTGTTTCCGAAGCGGGACGTCATCGAGTACCCGCCGGACGGGATCTACGACGTCAATGGCTGGGACCTCCAGAAAGCCCTGAAGCTGCTGCTCAAGGGCAATGCCGTCGTCATCGAATGGCTGACCTCGCCCTATGCCTATGCAGGCGATCCCGCCTTCCGCGACGAACTGCTGGCCCTGGCGCGCGAGGTCGTGCAGCCCGCGGCGATCGCGAACCGTTACCTCCATCTCGGCGAACGCCAGTACCGGCGCAGCCTCGAAGGGAGGGAGAGCGTCTCGCTGAAGAAGGTATTCTACGTCCTGCGCCCGGCGATCGCGCTCCGCTGGATGCGCCACCACCCGGGCGAAGCTGTCGTGCCCATGGCGTTCGGGACGCTGGTCGACGAAAGCGACCTACCGGCAGAGGTGCGGCCTGTGATCGGCGACCTTCTCGCCCGCAAGGACGAGACCCGGGAGCTTGGTGAAGGCAGGCTGCCGGGGCTGATCGAGGCGGAGTTCGGGTGCGCGCGCGAAAACTGGCCAGCCTCGGTGCCTAGTCCGGCGGTGACCGCAACCAGGCAGCTGACGAGCTCTTCCGGCGTTGCTTGAGAAGGACCGGCGCAGGGGAGTTATCTGTCTCCGATGACGGCTGGCGATAGCCGGGCCACAGAAACCTGCCATGTTTGAGCGTAAACGTGCCGGCGATGCTGCTGAGAAGGTTATTGTATGGTCGCCGGACTCAGTCTGAACTGCTCATATTCGAGAGCAGTCCGGCCGTCTCGTGACGCGGTAGTCACGCCCAGACGCGAGTTCGTGGCACGCGTGGTTCGCTCGTCCTTGATCTGGCACTTTCCTGGCCTCCGCTGGTGCTTTCTCGCGGCCTGACGGTTGGGCTTTCTCGACAGCACCGGCCCCGAGCTAATGCGTCAGGCCAATGATTCCAGTTCCAGAAAGGTCAAGGATGACCTGACGGCAAACGCTGCACTGGCGCGGGCTGGTTCGCTGGCTTGACCTTCCGGTGGCTGGAACGTGTATGTCTCTCACCAACTTAGCTTTCGGTGCGGCCAGCTGACGAGAAATAGTGTCCTCTTTCCGTTGGAGCTGCAGGAATTCGGTGCGTCGAACGCGCAGCAGATGCTCCAGCGAGGGCGGTGCGGAGCCTTTGAATCGAAGCAGATAGGACCTCGTGAATGCTAGGAATCCCGTTCCCCAACATCGACCCTGTCGCCTTCGAGGTTGGGCCTTTGGCGATACGCTGGTACGCCTTAGCGTATATAGCCGGAATCCTGTTCGGCTGGCGCTACTGTCTCCGTCTTGCCAGACGCGACACGATCCGGCCGAACGCCCACGATTTCGATGACTTCGTGGTTTGGGCGGTTCTTGGGATCATACTGGGCGGCCGCATCGGCTACGTGGTCTTCTACAATGCCGCCTACTATCTGGAGAACCCGCTGGACGCCCTGATGGTCTGGCACGGCGGCATGTCGTTCCACGGCGGTCTCCTCGGCGTGCTCGTCGCCATCACGGTCTTCTCCTGGCGACGCGGCTTCTCGCCGCTGGCGATGGGCGATCTCGTCGCGGCGGCGGCGCCGATCGGCCTGTTCTTCGGCCGCGTGGCAAACTTCGTCAACGGCGAGCTCTTCGGTCGCGTAGCCGACGTGCCCTGGGCCGTAATCTTTCCGCACGGCGGCGACCTGCCGAGGCACCCGAGCCAGCTCTACGAGGCCTTCCTCGAGGGCCTGGTCTTGTTCGCCGTGTTGGCAATCCTGGCCCGTCGTCCCGGGATGCGAGCCCGGACCGGGTTCCTTACGGGGGTTTTCCTCGTCGGCTACGGCTTGGCCCGGACGTTCGTCGAGCTCTTCCGCGAGCCCGATGCCCAACTGGGCTTCATCCTCGGCCCGATCACGATGGGCCAGGTCCTGTCGGCCCCGATGGTCCTTCTGGGGCTCTACCTGATGGTTCGAGCGCGCCGCCCGGCAGAGGTGTAGCCGCCGCTGCAAAACTGACTCGGGTGCCGATTTGAGAACTGATCCACCCCGTTAGGCTGGGCCCGACGCGCATGGCGGAGGGCCCGGATGATCGGAGTGGAGTTGTCGATGGAGATCCGGGGGTTGGTCAGGCATGGGAAGGGCGTGCGGGAGATTGCGCGCGAGGTGGGCGTGTCGCGCAACACGGTGCGCCGCTTCCTGCGCGATCCGGCAGCGGCTCGCGCACCGCCGCGCCGATCGCTCGTAACATCTTGCTGGAAGCGCAGCACCGCGGCTCGGCCGGTGACAAGCTGAACGTCATCTGAGGGTTTAGCAGGGACGCGACACGGGGCCGGTCATCCTAGCGCGGGAGGGCGCGGATCGCGCCGTAGAACGCCTCGGCCGGCTCGCCGGTCCGGTCGTTATCCGTGAAGAGGGCCACGGCCTCGACGGTCTCCGGTGGCTCTCGCCCGAATGCCCGGCGAAAGTCATCGATAACGTTGCGACGCTCTTGTGTCCACTCGCCGAGGCGCTCTTTGCCGCTTCTCACGACGATGCTGCGGACAGTTCCGGGATGATAGGGGCTGTCGACGACCGCGTTTTCGGGGAAGCGTCCACCCGTCCAGACATAGGCGAGGGTGGGGACATCGCGGTTGAGCAGGCTGGGGCGCCCGAAGATCAGAAAGATGGCCGCCGCGAAATCCTCGCGAGCCTTGATTCGGATATCCGCCGTTTGCTGCAGGCGGTCGACCCGCCACGTCCAGGCGAGCCAGGGATGCTCAGCGACGTCGTAGCGGACATCGCGATAGAGCCCCGATGCGGAGTCGCGGGCGACGGCACGGATCGCCGCGACGCCCTTGACTGTGACCCTGTCGTATTGAGTAGCAGAGTTGAATTTCTGGTGCGTCCACGCCTCGCCTAGGGGCGCCGCCGGGTCGGCAAGCAGTACCGGCTCCTTCCCAAATGCGGGTAGCGCGAAGGAGAGCGCGAGTACCGAAAGCGCCACGAGGCGCGAGACGAGCGGCGCGATGCGTGCGATCTGTGCGCTTTCCTTCGCTATGCTTACTCGCGTCGCGCCGGTACCGTGATTGGTCGAGCCCGAACGCGTGTCTCGAGCGACGGATTTTTGCGAGGAACCGCTGCGGTGAGCCGGCCTCATTGGACTGCGAGCAGCTTGCGGATGGCCTGCCATCGAGGAAAGAACATGGGCACCTGCTGCCGGTAGGCGAGATAGGCGTCGCCGTAGCGCTGGATCAACTGCGCCTCCTCGCGGCGTGCCAGATGCACGTAAGCCAAGACGATCACCGGCCCAAGCGCCAGGGTGGGGATGGTCGGCCAATGGACGAGTTGTCCGAACACGGCTAGGAAAATGCCCGTGTATTGAGGGTGCCGGATGACACTGTAAATGCCGTCGGTGAGCAGCCGGCTGCCGTAGAAATAGACCTTGATCCAGCCCTTGACGATCATGAGCAATCCGGTGATTACGAAGGCGTAGCCGATTGCCATTTCGAGTACCGCGCCGACCTGGCCGTAGCCCAGCAGGGTCACCCAGAGATGGCCACTGTGATGGACCAGGGGAATCTCGATCGGCAGCACGCTCGTGAGGAAATAAATCGTGAGCGGGAAGCCGTACATCTCGGCGTAGAGCGCGATGATGAAGGTTTGCACGAGCCCCGCGCCGGTCCAGTCCCGCCAGCTTGCCGGCGCCACGAAGTGGTAGAGCACCCACGACGCGATGACGATCATCAGGATCGCGTAGGGCCACAATTGCAGCCAATTTGAATAGGACTCAATCATGTTCTTCCTTGCGTCGATCGAATGAGGCCCGACCCTCTGCCCTCTCCTGAGAGTCGGCATCATCGGTTCTCATACCCTTCTTCCAAACTCGGTGGGCACCCTCGGGATCGCGGCCATCACTGTTCTGTCGGCACATGGTGATGCGGCGGATCTGCCGCGATCGCTGAGCACTCATCCCTCCTGCCATGAAGAAGCATGAGCCTCTGCCGTCGGGAGGTGGCCGATGAAAGCGGGGCTTGTCGTCACCTCCCGACCAGCGGGCAAAGAGAGGCCGCTTGACCTTAGGCCGGGTGTCTTCAGTCCCGGGGCTGCGAAACGATGCGCAGATAGGGCTTGGGCGCCCTCCAGCCTTCGGGATACTTCCGCTTCGCCTCCTCGTCCGAGACGGCCGGGACGATGATGACGTCCTCGCCCTGCTGCCAGTTGACCGGTGTCGCCACCTGGTGCTTCGCCGTCAGCTGGCAGGAATCGAGCAAGCGGAGCACCTCGTCGAAATTGCGCCCCGTGCTCATCGGATAGGCCAGCATGGCCTTGATCTTCTTGTCCGGCCCGATCACAAACACCGAGCGCACGGTGGCATTATCCGCCGGAGTCCGTCCGTCGGCGCGGTCGCCCGCGTCCTCGGGCAGCATGTCGTAGAGCTTAGCGACCTTCAGATCCGGATCGCCGATCATCGGGTAGTTGACCGCGTGGCCCTGCGTCTCCTCGATGTCCTTGGACCAGCGGGTATGATCGCCAATCGGATCGACGCTGAGTCCGATGATCTTACAGTTGCGCTTTTGGAACTCGGGCATCAACCCGGCCATGTATCCGAGTTCCGTAGTGCAGACTGGCGTGAAGTCCTTCGGGTGAGAGAAGAGAATGGCCCAGCCGTCACCGATCCACTCGTGGAAGTTGAGGGTTCCCTGCGTCGTCTCCGCCGTGAAGTCCGGCGCGTCGGCATTAAGGCGTAGTGACATGGTATCTCCTTACCTTGCATGAGTTGTCCGCAAACCACTGGATGCAACGGTCTGCAGTTCGCAACGGCGAACATTCGCCAGAAGAGCCATTGTATTGGCTCATCACAACTTGGCCGCTCTCAGTCGGAGCGCATTGCCGACCACCGAAAGCGAGCTCAAGCTCATCGCTGCGGCAGCGATAATGGGGCTCAGCAGGAGGCCGAAAACCGGGTAGAGCACGCCTGCGGCAATCGGCACGCCGAGCGAGTTGTAGACGAAGGCGAGAAACAGGTTCTGCCGGATGTTCCGCATCACGCTGCGGCTCAGGTGCCGCGCGCGCACGATGCCGGAAAGATCGCCATTTATCAGGGTAACGCCGGCACTCTGGATCGCCACGTCGGTGCCGGTGCCCATGGCGATGCCGACATCGGCCTCCGCCAGAGCCGGCGCGTCGTTTACGCCGTCCCCGGCCATCGCAACGACGCGGCCTTCGGCCTTGTGCTTCTTGACGATCTCGCCCTTTTCCTGCGGCAGCACTTCGGCTTCGATCTCATCGATACCGAGCTTGCGGGCGACAGCCTCGGCGGTCGTGCGGTTGTCGCCCGTGAGCATGACGATCCGCAGGCCGTCCGCGCGGAGTTCCTGTATGGCCTTTGCCGTCGTCTCCTTGATCGGGTCCGCCACACCGATCAGGCCCGCGACCGTGCCATCCACCGCGACGAACATCACCGTCTGGCCGTCGCGGCGCAGCTCGTCCGCCTTTTCGCCGAAGCGCCCAGCCTCGATGCTCAGGTCGTCCAGAAGGCGCGTATTGCCGAGCGCGACCCGCCGTCCCTCCACTGTGCCGACGACGCCTTTGCCGGTGGGCGCGTCGAAGCCTTCGGTATCGGAAAGCTTGAGCCCGCGGTCCTTCGCCGCCTCGACGATGGCGGCTGCGAGCGGGTGCTCGCTCGACCGCTCGAGGCTTGCGGCGAGGCGCAGGAACTCGTCCTCGCCGATCCCGTCGCCGGTCTCGACGGCGACGACACGCGGCTTGCCTTCGGTCAACGTGCCGGTCTTGTCGACGACCAGCGTGTCGACTTTCTCGAAGCGTTCGAGGGCCTCGGCATTCTTGATCAGGACACCGGCTTGCGCGCCGCGGCCCACACCGACCTGGATCGACATCGGTGTCGCCAGGCCGAGTGCGCAGGGGCACGCGATAATGAGCACCGCAACAGCAGCCACCAGCGCGTGCGCCAGGGCCGGCGCCGGCCCGAAGATCGCCCAGGCGATGAAGGCAAGCACGGCGACCCCCACCACGGCCGGCACGAAGTAGCCCGCCACCACGTCGGCAAGCCGCTGGATCGGCGCGCGCGACCGCTGCGCCTCGGCGACCATCTGGACGATCTGCGCCAGCATGGTCTCGCTGCCCACGCGCTCGGCCCGCATCACGAAGCTGCCGGTGCCGTTGACTGTGCCGCCGATGACCTTGCCGCCCGCGGTCTTTTCCACGGGCATGGGCTCGCCCGTCACCATTGACTCATCGACCGCGCTGTGCCCTTCGAGCACCTCGCCGTCGACCGGTACCTTGTCGCCGGGGCGAACACGCAGGCGGTCGCCGTGCTGGACCTGATCGAGCGGAACCTCGTCCTCGTCACCGCCCGTGCTTATCCGCCGGGCGGTCTGCGGCGCCAGGTCGAGAAGCGCGCGCAAGGCCCCTCCCGTCCGCTCGCGGGCGCGCAGCTCCAGCACCTGGCCGAGGAGCACCAGCACGACGATCACGGCGGCCACCTCGTAGTAGACGCCGATCTCGCCGGATGGGCCGCGAAACGCCACTGGAAAGATCCCGGGCGCTAAGGTCGCCACGGCGCTATAGGCAAAGGCCGCCCCGACACCGATCGCAATCAGCGTGAACATGTTGAGGTTCCACGTCATCACCGACTTCCAGCCGCGCTGGAAGAACGGCCAGCCGGCCCACAGCACGACCGGCGTCGCGAAAGCGAGCTCGAGCCAATGGGAGAGCTCGCGCGGGACGACACGCTCCAAGAGAGGTCCGAGCCCCGGCAACAAGCCGCCCATGGCCAGAACGAGGACCGGTACCGTCAGTGCGGCACCGACCCAGAAACGGCGCGTCATGTCGACGAGCTCGGGGTTCTTGTCCTCGTCCGATACGGTCATCGGCTCGAGCGCCATGCCGCATTTCGGACATTCGCCCGGCTCATCCTGCACCACCTCAGGATGCATTGAACAGGTGTACTGGACCTGCCGCTGCCCGGGCATTGGGGCCGCGGGTTCGAGCGCCATGCCGCATTTCGGGCAGGCCGCCGGCCCCCCGCTCTCTACACCCGGACACATCGGGCATATATATTTGTTTGGACCTTTCCTTGTCGGACGGATGCTCGTGTCTCGGTTCTCCGGCGCGGATTTGGCGCGCTCCGCAAGCGCTACATCAGGATCCTTGCGGAACGTCTCGGCGCAGCGCCTACCACAGAAGTAGTACGTCGTCCCGTCGTGATCGACGCGATGCGCGGCACTCGCCGGATCGACGTCCATGCCGCAAATCGGGTCCCGGGCCCGCTTACGGGTGGCAGTGCTGGCTTCGTTCATGTCATGTCCTTCGTAGGCGGCGATTGGCCTCACTGAAGACGCCGCTAACCTCTTTTAGGCACCTTTCGCTCCTTCTACATAGGGATTCCAGCGACTGGAAGGTCAAGCACGAGAGCAGGCCACGCAACTTGCAACTTAGTCGCCAGGGCTCGCCGCGGAACGTCACTTGGTGGAGGCACCCTTGCTAATCAGGTATCAGGTCGCCACCCCGGAGCTCTTGGCACCAGCATCACTCTCGATCTCGTGAAACTGGAGCGAGGCGGAATAGCGAACTTGGCGTTGACATTCCAGTAGCTGGATAGTCGATCTTTCGTTTGGAACCGCCCCCCGCGGGCGAACGAATTGGAACCGCCCCCCGCGGGCGAACGAAGAACCACGCGGTTAGGCAAGCCCCTCGGATCGAATCCGTCGCGCTGCGACATCAACGGAGTCCTGAATGATCCCCGAAGTCGGCCACTTTGCCCTGATCCTCGCACTCGCCGTTGCCGCGGTGCAGGGCAGCCTCCCGGCAATCGGCGCCGCGAGGCGGAGCGACACCCTCATGGCGGTGGCCGGACCGGCGGCGATAGCCCAGTTCCTGCTCGTCGGCACCGCCTTCTCGAGCCTGATGTACGCCTATGTCGTCTCCGACTTCACCGTGGTGAACGTGGTCGAGAACTCGCACTCCGCGAAGCCGATGCTGTACAAGATCACCGGCGTGTGGGGGAACCACGAGGGGTCGATGCTGTTGTGGATCCTGATGCTCGCGGGCTTCGGCGCCGCGGTCGCCCTGTTCGGACAGGGCCTGCCGGCTACCCTCAAAGCCCGGGCGCTCGCCGTGCAAGCCTGGATCGCCGCAGGGTTCCTCACCTTCACGGTGTTCACATCCAACCCGTTCCTGCGCGTGTTCCCGCCGCCGGCCAACGGCAACGACCTCAATCCCCTGCTGCAGGATCCCGGTCTCGCATTCCACCCGCCGATGCTCTACGCCGGCTACGTCGGCTTCTCGATGGCGTTCTCCTTTGCCATTGCCGGTCTGATCGAGGGGCGGGCGGACGCGGCCTGGGCGCGCTGGGTGCGGCCTTGGGCACTCATCGCCTGGATATTCTTGACCGCCGGCGTCGCGCTCGGGAGCTGGTGGGCTTATTACGAACTCGGCTGGGGTGGCTGGTGGTTCTGGGACCCGGTCGAGAACGTCTCGTTCATGCCATGGCTGCTGGGCACCGCGCTGCTGCACTCGGCGATCGTCGTGGAGAAGCGCGACACGCTCAAGGTCTGGACCGTGCTGCTCGCGATCCTGACCTTCTCGTTCAGTCTCATCGGCACCTTCGTGGTGCGCTCGGGCGTGTTGACCTCCGTGCATGCCTTCGCCACCGACCCGGAACGCGGCGTCTTCATATTAGCCTTGCTCTCTGTCGCAATCGGCGGCTCGCTCATCCTCTTCGCGGTGCGTGCGCCTTTGCTCAGGCCGGGAGGCATGTTTGCGCCAGTCAGCCGCGAGGGCGGGCTGGTGCTGAACAACCTGCTTCTGGTCACGGCCACCGTGACCGTCTTCCTCGGCACCATGTACCCGCTGTTTCTTGATGCCGTCGGTGGCGGCAAGGTCTCCGTTGGACCGCCCTTCTATAGTGCGACCTTCGTGCCCTTGATGACGCCGCTCGTCGCCGTCATGGCCGTGGGTCCTTTCCTGCAATGGAAGCGCGCCGATCTGGTAGGTGTGGCAGAGCGTTTGAAGATAGTGGCGATTATCACCCTCCTTGCTGCTCTCACTGTTGCCTACGTGACGGACGGTGGCTCGGTGTTGGCCGTGCTCGCGATGGGTTTGGCAGCTTGGCTGTTTATCGGAGCGCTCGTCGAGTGGGCCGGGAAAATCAAGCTGTTCCGTGTGCCGGTGCGACACAGTCTTGCGCGCGCAGCCGGGTTGCCGCGCGCCGCACACGGCATGACGCTGGCGCATGCCGGGCTCGGCGTCGCGATCGCGGGCATGATCGCGTCGACCGCCTGGAAGGTCGAAGAGATCCGCGTGATGCGGCCGGGCGAAACGGTCGAGGTCGGAGGGTACACATACCAGTTCGATGGCGTTCGAAGCGTGGAGGGCCCGAACTATTCCGCCGACCGGGGCACGTTCACCGTTACCACGGACGGACGTGCGGTCACCGTTCTCGAACCCGAGCGGCGATCCTATCTCGTGCAGCAGCGCGAGACGACGGAGGCGGCGATCCACACCACAGGCCTTGCCGACCTCTACGCGGTCGTTGGTCAGAGCGACGACAAGGGCGGATGGACCGTCCGGCTTTACCATCAGCCGGGGATACCCTGGATCTGGGCCGGCGCCGCGCTCATGGTCATCGGTGGCGCCTTCTCCTTGAGCGACCGCCGGCTTCGGGTCGGGACGCCGCTCCGGCGTTTGAAGCCGACGGCCACGACTGCATAGAGATTGATCGGTCTGATGGATTGAAAAATGAGAATCGCTTTTCTCTTGATTTTGCTACTTACCGCTCCGCCGGCCATGGCAGCGATCGAGCCCGGTGAGAAACTTGCGGACCCGGCGTTGGAGACGCGCGCTCGGGCGTTGTTCAAAGAAATCCGCTGCCTCGTGTGCCAGAGCGAGTCCATCGATACTTCCAACGCCGATCTGGCGCGCGACCTGCGCATCCTGGTGCGCGAGCGACTCAAGGCAGGCGATAGCGACCAGGAAGTGCTCGATTACCTGGTGGCACGTTACGGTGATTATGTCTTGCTGCGGCCACCCATGAAGTTGAAGACAGTACTGCTCTGGTTCGGGCCATTTCTCGCACTTTTCCTGGCGGCTGGTGTGGCGCTCTATATCGTACGCCGCGAGCGTGACAATCCGGACCGTGAAGCCGTCCCCTTAAGCGCTGAAGAGCGCGCCCGGCTTGCTCAGTTGGTTGACCGCGAGCCGAGGTCATGAGTCTCTGGATCATCGTGGCGGCCATGACCGTCTTGACTGCCGTCTTCCTGGCCGCCCCTCTGATTCGGCGTCACCGTCTCAAGGCTCCGTCGATGACGGGACCCGACCTCGCCGTCTATCACGCCCAACTCAGAGAGCTCGAGCGGGATCTTTCGTCGGGCCTCATCTCTGATGGCGAGGTCAAAGCCGCCCGCGCGGAGATCGAACGGCGGATCCTCAAGGCCGGCGATGCCCACCTGGCGACAACCCAAGATGAGGCACCGGATCAGCAAGGCAGCTTGGCGCGTCGGCCGGTCTATGCCATGGCCTTCGTTTCGTTGACAATGATCGGCGCTATCGGCCTGTATCTCGCACTTGGGACCCTTGGGCTCCCCAGCGCGCCGCTGGCCGAACGCGGGTCGCCAACCGAGGAACATTCGCAGGACTTGACGTTTCTGGTCGACCGCCTGGCCGCACGGATGGAGGCGAACCCCTCCGATCCCCGCGGCTGGTTGCTGCTGGCGCGCTCCTATGAACGCCTCGGGCGCTTCGCCGACAGCGTCAGCGCCTACCAGCGCGCGATCAACCTCGGCGGGCGCGAGCCCGAGATTCTGGCAGCCTACGGCGAGGCGCTGTTCGCCGCGGCTCAAGGTGTGGTCACCCCCCAAGCCCGCGCCGCCTTTGAAACGGCCCTGGCCGACGATCCGGGCAACCCTTGGGCGCGCTACTATCTCGGGCTGGCGGCAGCGCAGGCGGGCGATTCGCGGACCGCCTATGATACATGGCTGGCACTCGCCGCGGATACACCGGCCTCCGCGCCCTGGCGCGCCGCGCTGGAGGCGCAGATTCGTAGGGTCGCGGACCAGCTCGGCATTGCGTCCGCTGATATCCCAATGGCTTCCGTCGAGAAAGGGCTTGCTCCACCCTCGGAGGAGGCTCTCGCGGCAGCTGCCGAGATGAGCGATGAGGAGCGCGCCGCCTTCATCCGGTCGATGGTCGACCGTCTGGCTGCGCGGCTTGCCGCAGAGCCGGACGACTACGACGGCTGGATGCGGCTCGGCCGGGCCTACCGCGTGCTGGGTGACCGCAAGGGCGCGCTGCACGCCTACGAACGGGCGGCAGAACTTGCGAGCACGCCGTCTTTCGATCCCGCCGCGCGTCGGGCCGTCGGCCGGGCGTTGGACGAGCTTCGAGGGCGGGTTCCTAGTCGTTGATCTGTTCGCTGCAGCGGCGGCGGCGCAGCCATCGCTGGATGAGAACCCAGGCAAGTGCGGCGGCCCCCATGAGAGCAAGCCACCAATGCCAGGGCATTCTTCCCGCCTGGTCGCCCATCGCAGCCATGAGGATGGTCATCGGCAGGATGCCGAGGCCGGTCGTCCATCCGAACGTCCACCACGAGATCCGGGTCAGGCCCGCCGCATAGTTCACGAGGTTGAAGGAGATTACCGGCAGGAAGCGGGCGAGGAAGACCATCTGCGCCGCATGCTTTCCCGTCCAGTCATCGAGCCGCTGCCAGTGACGGCGGGCCACCATCACCTCGACGAACTGCGCGACAAGCCGAACGCAAGGAAGGCCCCCAGCATGGCCCCAATCCACGTGACGACCGTACCCCAGACCGGCCCGTAGAGCATGCCGTTCGCGAGGGCCACGAGCTCGGCCGGGAAGGGCACGAAGGAGTGAATGACCATCAATCCGATCGAAGCAAGGACACCCCAATGTCCCCAGGCGAGGATGACGTCCTCGAACGCCCGGACCGAGATCTCCGCTTCCATCTCGCCGATAAGGAGGAGGCCGAGCCCGGCCCCACCCACGATTGCCAATGTCACCGGAAGCGCGAGCGACACATGCAGGAGCCGCCGTTGCCCCGATCGGCGCTGCGGCGGCGCGGCTTTCTGCGCAACCGAAGAGACTCCGCCAGGCGACTGCAACGGCCCAGGCTCTAAGTTCTCGGGCGATGGGGGTTTGAATGCCCCACGAGACATGCCGTTCGATCGATGGGTGTTGTCATCCAATCGTCGCCAATCCCGGGAAGGTCTCGAGGAGCCAATAGGAGAAGGCCGCCAGATAGCCTGTCATCATTGCGACCCCCATCACCACCATGACCAGGCCGGCGAAGATCTGCAGGGGCCGGCCGAACCGGCGCATGACGCGCATCTGTGCGAGGAAGCCCCCCGTAAACGCTGCTGCCAGCAGAAACGGAACGCCGAGACCGAGCGAATAGATGGCAAGCAAGGTGATGCCTTGGGACATGGTGGCCGTGGCCGCGCTGACCGTGAGGATCGCGCCTAAGACCGGTCCGATGCAGGGCGTCCAGCCGAACGCAAAGGCCAGGCCGAGGACGTACGCGCCGACCGGCCGGCCTCCCGGGATGTTCGCATGAAACCGGAATTCGCGGTGGAGCCAACTTGGATTGAGCAGTCCTGTCATGAACAGCCCGAAGGCGATGATGATGGCGCCACCGACAATATTCGTCTCATAGCGGTACTGGAGGAGCAGCTGGCCGAGCGCCGTGGCACTCGCTCCCAGGACGACGAACACCGTGCTGAAGCCCAGCACGAAAAGCATGCTCAAGCCCAGAGCCGGAAGTTTCGTCGCCGAAACGCGCTGCGTCCGCGGACCATTCAGGCTCTCGCCCGCCACGTAGGAGACGTAGCCGGGGACGAGGGGCAGGACGCAGGGAGACAGAAAGGAGATCGCCCCGGCGGCGAAGGCGGTCAGGACGCCGATGCTGGAAAGCTCAAGCATTCAAATGCAGTTCCGAGTCCCATGTCACTAGATCGTTCAGTGTTTTGATTGAATCGATTTGGGATTCCCAGATCGGTCGGGTTCTGATTCAACATGCTGGCTGGAGAAGGAGGCCAGCATGTGATGGTTCGACCTTATTCTCTTGATCTCCGCGAGCGGGTGGCTGCGGCCCTTGAAGCCGGTGGCAGCTGCCGTGCCGTTGCGTCCCGGTTCGGTCTTTCCGTCGCGACGGTTGTGCGTTGGGGACAGCGCCAGCGGGCCCGCGGCCATGTCGCGCCGGATCGGTACGGAGGCCACCGCCGTCCTGTTCTTGAGCCGCACCGCGATCTGATCCGCGGTCTGGTCGCCGCCTGGCCGGACCGGCCGGTCCGGGAACTGCGGGCGGATCTTGCCGCGCGGGGGATCGTGGTTGCCGAAGACACCGTGCGTCGCTTCCTGCACGCCGAGGGGCTGAGCTTCAAAAAAAAGCGCCTTCGCCACGGAGCAGGACCGGCCTGAGATCGCACGCCGCCGCGTTCGCTGGAGACGCCACCAGAAGAGCATCGATCCGGCCCGTCTGGTCTTTGTCGACGAGACCTGGACCAGGACTGACGTGACCCCGAACTTTCTACCAACCAGGATTAGAGCCGGGCGGGTTTGTTGCGCATAGGCGCGGTTGAAGCAATGGGCTGCGTAGCGGAGCCCGAAGGGCGCAGCGGAGCAGGCCATTGCCTTTCCAGTTCAGCGGCGTAGGCCGCCGGTGGTTCGTATCCCAAGGATGAGTGGGGCCTCTCCCGATTGTAGTCCTCCGCCCAGGCCGCAATCTCAACCCGGGCGTGGGCCAGGCTGAGGAACAGCGTCTCGTTGAGCAGCTCGTCGCGCATCCGTCCGTTGAAACTTTCCACATAGCCGTTCTGCATGGGTCTGCCCGGCTGGATGTAATGCCATTCGACATCCGCCTCGCTGCACCACGCCAGCACGGCGTTGCTGGTAAGTTCGGTCCCATTGTCGCTCACGATCATGCCCGGCTTGCCGCGTCGTGCGATCAGTGCGTCGAGCTCGCGCACGACCCGCTGCCCGGAGATCGAGGTGTCCGGCACGGCAGCAAGGCATTCCCTGGTCACGTCATCGACGACATTGAGCACGCGGAACCGTCGGCCACAGACCATCTGATCGTGGACGAAGTCGAGGCTCCACCGTTGGTTCGGCAGGGCCATTACAGGAGCAGGCGCCCTGGTCCCGACAGCACGTCTGCGGCTGCGCCGCCGCCGGACAGCCAGTCCTTCCTCGACATAGAGCCGCTGGGTCTTCTTGCGGTTGATCATCACGCCCTCACGCCGCAGCAGGATGTGCAGCCGCCTGTAGCCAAACCGCCGCCGCTGGTTCGCCAGTTCCCGCAGCCTGCTGCGAAGCTCGGCATCATCACCGCGCCTGGACAGATAGCGCACGCTCGTGCGGTCGGCATTGATCACACGGCACGCCCGCCGTTCGCTCATCTCGTGACAGGATCGGAGATGGGCGACAGCTTCCCGCTTCGCGGCAGGCGTCACCACTTTTTTGACAGCAGATCCTTCAGAGCAGCATTGTCCAGCATCTGCTCCGCCAGCATCTTCTTCAGCTTGGTATTCTCGCCTTCAAGGGCCTTCAGACGCCGCGCGTCCGAGACCTCAAGCCCGCCATACTTCGACTTCCAGTTATAGATCGTCGCCTCGGATACGCCGTGCCTACGGGCAAGATCAGCGGTCTTCGCGCCAGCCTCAGCCTCCTTCAGCACCCCGATGATCTGCTCTTCCGTGAACTTCGCTCTCTTCATCTCGTCCGTCCTTCTCCAAGGGCCGGACTCTAATCAAGATTGGAGGAAAATCAGGGGGTCACGTCAGGACCAACATGGCCCCGCTCCGGGGTTGGGGCCAACGCGGCGAGCGGCTGATCGGCAAGTCGCCGCATGGGCGCTGGCGGACCTACACCTTCCTTGCCGCCTTGCGCAGCGACCGCGTCGAGGCGCCCTGCCTGTTCGACGGGCCGATCAACGGAAAACGCTTCCGCGCCTGGGTCGAGCAGGCATTGGTCCCGAAGTTGAAGGCCGGCGATGTCGTGGTCATGGACAATCTCGGCAGCCACAAGGGCAAGGCCGTCCGGCAAGCCATCCGGCGCGCCGGCGCGCACCTGCTCTTCCTGCCCGCCTACAGTCCCGACCTGAACCCCATCGAGCAGCTCTTCTCCAAGCTCAAGCACTGGCTTCGCCGGCAGCAGGCGAGAACCTGCGATACCCTGTGCAACGCCATCGCAAACACCCTCGACAACCTCACTGCAAGGGAATGCGCCAACTACATCCGAAACGCCGGATACGCTTCAATCTAAATGCGGAACGGTCTAGTGGAGCGAATCCAACTCTTGGTCCCCGCGTTTGACGGCTTCGATGATCCGGTCGGGATCGGCGGTCCAGACGAACGGCCTGGACGCCTGGTTGTGCTCGGCGACGAAGCGATTGATGGCGGCCTGCAGGTCGACCAGAGAGTGGAACACGCCGCGCTTCAGGCGGCGCTTGCTGAGCCGGGCGAAGAAGCCTTCCACGGCGTTCAGCCAGGAGCAGGAGGTCGGCACGAAGTGGAAGGTGAAGCGCGGATGACGGGCGAGCCAGGCGCGGACCTTCGGGTGCTTGTGGGCGGCGTAGTTGTCCAGGATCAGGTGGATGCTCTTGTCGGCGGGGGTGTGACGCTCGATCAGGTTGAGGAAGCGGATGAACTCCTGGTGGCGGTGACGCTGCATGTTGCGCCCGATGACGGTGCCGTCGAGCACCCCGGATCGGGTCCGGGGCAGGCTGTTCAGCGCGGCGAACAGCGTGGTCGTTCCGTGGCGTTTGTAGTCGTGGGTCATCGTGCCGGCGCGGCCCTTCTTGAGCGGCAGCCCTGGCTGGGTCCGGTCGAGCGCCTGGATCTGACTCTTCTCGTCGACCGAGAAGACGAGCGCGTGCGCCGGCGGGTCCATGTAGAGGCCGACGACGTCGCGCAGCTTGTCGGCGAACTCGGGATCGGTGGAGAGCTTGAACTGGCGGACGCGGTGGGGCTGCAGGCCGTGCTTACGCCAGATACGCTGCACGGAACTGACGCTGATTCCGCTGGCCGCGGCCATCATCGTGCCGGTCCAGTGGGTAGCCTCCTTCGGCGGCGGCTCGAAGGTCAGTGCCAACACCCGGTCGACCACCTCCTGACCGAGCGGCGGGATGCCCGGCGGCCGCGTCTTGTCGCGAAAGAGCCCGTCCACGCCCTGCTCGGCGAACCTCTCCTGCCAGCGCCAGACGCACGTCTTGGACTTGCCAGTCTCCCGCATGATCGCGTTGGTGCCGAAACCGTCGGCCGTGCAGAGGACGATCCGGGCTCGCCAGACATGGTTCTGAGGGGCGTTCCGATCCCGGACGAGCGCCTCAAGACGACAGCGGTCATCCGGAGAAACTTCGAAGCTGATACCCGTGCGCATGCCGCAGACTCGCACCCAAAACCGACAATGGGAATCCCCATCGGGACTCCACTGTCGGGTTCAATCCACTAGGAGGAGCGACGGGGCGATCATCGCGCGCCCGACATTTTCTCGCCGTCTGCCAGATCGGCGAGGATGGGACAATCGGGCCGACTGTCGCCTCGGCACCGTTCGATCAAGGTGGCGAGCGTCCTGCGCATCGACCTCAGCTCCTCGATCTTGCGGTCGAGCGTCTCCAGGTGCTCGACCGCCAGCGCCTTCACAGAGGCGCTGGAACGGCGCCTGTTGTGCCATAGATCGAGCAGGTCGCGCACTTCGTCGACGGAGAATCCCAGGCCGCGCGCACGCTTGATGAAATTGAGCGTATGCATGTCGATGTCGTCATAGCTGCGATAGCCGTTCGGACGACGGTCCGCCGAAGGAATCAGGCCAATGCTCTCATAGTAGCGGATCGTCTTGGGCGGAACGCCCGACTTCTCCGCAACGGCTCCAATGTTCATCGCTCGATCACTCCTTTCTTCCAATGCTCGCCCTTCGCCCTCGGTCATCGAAGTGCCACGCCATCTGATCGTCAGCCGATCCGAATCCGCGCATCGTCGAGGAAGGCATACGGGGGCACGACCAGATTGCGGGGAGCGGGGCCCTTGCGGACGCGGCCCGAGACATCGTAGTGGGAGCCGTGGCAGGGACAGAACCAGCCGCCCCACCCGCCCTTCGGGTCGCCGGTGTTCTGCCCCAGCGGCACGCATCCGAGATGCGTGCAGATCCCGATGACCACCAGCCACTCCGGCCGGATCACCCTTGCACTATCCGGCTCCGGATCGCGCAGGTCGGCGCCGTCGTCGGCCCGTGCCGCTGCGATCTGCTCGGGCGTCCGGTGATCGATGAAGACCGGTTGCCCGCGCCAATTCACCGTTATCCGCTGGCCTAGCTCAATCGGCCCCAGGTCCACTTCTATTGTGGACAGTGCAATGACATCCGCTGCCGGATTCATGCTGTCGATGAACGGCCACAGCGCAGCGCCCGTGCCCACGGCCACCGTCGCACCGGTCATCACATAGAGGAAGTCGCGGCGCGTTTCACTGCCGGATTCGTGTCTCTTTTTGGCGATTTCTCCGGTATTCATGACTATCACCCTGCAGGCTAACCGCCTGCCTCCTCTTCTTCGAAACGGCGAGGGCCGCTTCGGGGCATGGGCTCCGTGACTTCACCACCTCGTTCCGTGTCATTTCTCTCTTGCCGCCCGGATGAGCCCGCGGATGGCCTCTGCATCCGCGGCGCCTCGGAGCATCTCGTCGCCATCACGAAGCTCGGCGTCCCAGTGATCCGGAGCGCCCGGGCAAGCTCCCGGTTGCGCTCGATCGCCGCCTTGATTTCCGGCGCCTCCATGTCCTGCTTCAGTCGCTCAACGTCGAGACCGACTTGCGCTGCCACCTTGAGCACCTTCGACTCGTTGATAAGCCCGCTGGCCAGCATCAAGCCCTTGTGAAACGCGACGTACTTTCTCTGGCTCCGCGAGGCCAAAGCCGCGCGCGCCGCGAACTCGGAGTTCGGGCCGAGGATTGGCCACTCCTTGTAGACGAAGCGAAGCTTGGGATCGCCTTTCTCGATTTCGACGAGTGTCGACGCCACACCCCGGCAATAGGGACAGTTGTAGTCAAAGAACTCGACGAGATTGACATCACCCTCGGGATTGCCGCCGACGGGAGTCTCAGGATCATTGAAAATCTCATCGCTACGCGCCGAAATGATCCGTCCGAGTTCGTCGGTCTGCATCGCGCGCTGCTGCTGCTCCACCCGCTGAAGCGATTCGACAAGAACCTGCGGGGTCTCGACCAGGTAATTACGCACACGCTGCTCAAACTCGTCCCCCTGCTGCCGAGGGCCTCCGGTCAGGACGATGCCAGCTATATCGAGTGCAATCCATCCACCGATGGCCAACACAGCTCCAAGGGAACCCAAACCAACAATCTTCAACGGTGTCACAGCGTTACCTCCCCACCGTGCGCCGTCACAGAGTTCGCAACAATAGAGAGAGCCGCGGCCATCACCAGGAGCAAGCCGATCATGACGCCCACGGGGCGGAGAGACCTAGTCCGCATTCGTTTCCCTCCCACCATCCGAGTGGCTTGACGACGTGGCGCTTGGCGCTGGGAAGCCCCCCGCGAACCAAAGTCTCTTCCCACTGGAACTGCCGCTGCTCCGATGTCCAAAGAGTCTTCAAATACGTAATGACGTTCCGGATCTCATCTGGTGAGAGCTCGTCTCGGAAAGCGGGCATTGTGAGGTGCCGGGTCTTGTTGAAGGGATCCCGCCAGCCCTCGCTGACCATCCGGTACAGCAAGGCGTCGGAATGCTTCCAGGTATGGCCCTTCGCGTTATGGGGTGGCGCCGGCAGCTCACCCCGGGCATTCGGCCTCTCCCAATTCGCCTGACCTTCGCCGCGGGGTCCATGGCAGGATGCGCAGTGCTCTTGGTACACCCTGCGTCCCGCTTCTACTCGTTCAGGGTCCAACGGGGGCGGGCCGCCATCCGCCAGCACACCACCCGCATTAAGCGCCAACAGCATCACGGCACCTTTCAGCAATGACCTCACACATCCACTCACTCCCACTGCTTGCCCTTGTCCCGGCTTTGCACGACACGGCCATCGGACAACAGGGCATGGAGCACGCCCGAAGGCGAATATGCGAGCGCATTGACCTGCGCGCCCGGCGAGCCGACCGCTTGCCACTCCTCGCCACCGTCGACGGTGCGGAACACCTCTCGGCCCGTGGCTGCATAAAGCTCCATCGGCTGCTTGGGGTCGTACGCAACGGCTGAGACCGAGCCCGGCAAGCTGCCGGCAGGGCGCCAGCCGCAGAAGCAGTCCATCGAGCGATAGACGCCTTTGTCGGTGGCGGCGAAGAGCCAGCCGGATTGCATGCTGCCTTCGAGGTTGGAATGGATGAGCCGCCGAATATCGGCTTCAGGCCCCTTGTCCACCATGCGCCACTGAGCGCCGCCGTCCTCGCTGCGGTAGACGCCTTCTCCCGCGACCACGGCGAAGAGAGTATCGGGCGCGGTGCTGTGCGCCGCAAAGGCGACTACGTCGCGGCCCGGGAGCCCCTGGTCGACGTGGCTCCAACTCTTGCCGGCATCGACGCTCTTCAGCACGCCTAGCCCGATGCCCGCCACGTACAGCTGGCTTTGTTCGCCCACCGAGACAGCGACCGCCGCGACCCTGCCGCCGTCAGGCTGCGCTGCGAGCGGCACTTTCGTCCATTGCTTGCCGCCGCCATTACCGCGGTACAGCGCCTGTCCGTCGGACTTGTACAGGGTCTCCGTCTGCGGCGCAGAGGCAAGCGCGCTCACCGCCTGATCCATGCCCCCAGCGGCCTGCGCAGCCTGAAGACCGGCCAGCACTGATGCGGCCATGACGATCGTGGCGAGTTGGCGGGCCAGTTTCACGATGACGGTAGGCATTTCATTCACCCATTTCAGTTAAGCGAGCGCTAGAGAGGCGATTCGCGCTTTGCGGCACGAGAAGCAGCGGTAGGGAGAGGTGTCTACGCGACTGTCTCATGGTCAGACAGTCCCCGGTACGCGCTGCCCGGCACCGGCCCGCCACTCATCGAAGCTGAAGGAGTCCAGATCCCGGAGGAGATAGAGCGCGGCAAAGGCGCCGAGGATAGGCACGGCCGCAAGATACAGATGCTGCGGCTCACCCGAGATCAAGCCCCAGGGATCGATGATCAGGCGGGCCGAGACGATCGTCGTGGCTGCGTGGACGAGCAGGCCGATGCCATAGCTCCAGCGCCGGAATGCCCCGACAATGATCGCGACGGCCAGGACGGATTCGAGCGCGCCCAGGACATAGGTCGCAGCCGTCGAGGCGGACACGCCATAGAAATAGTCGAAGATCGCGACGCTGCGTTCCGTCACGATGAACTTCTCGAGCCCCCAGACGAGAAGGAACACGCCCAACGCGACTCGGAGGACCGCCAGGGCTGCGCCGAACCGCCGTCTGAGGCGGGGATCGAACGACGTTGCCGCGGTCTGGCTCATGGCCGTTTCCTCTTGTGTTCCATGTTTCCCACCCATGCCTCACTGCACCGTGGCGTGGACACCCAGCTCGACATCCGGGCGGCTCGGGTCGTTGGTGTTGAACTTCACGTTTCTTGCGACCGACCCCTCAACTGGCATCAGGGACGGCCTGTAGATGACCCGCACGGTCGGGGTGAGGCTGGGCTCAACAACGCCCTTCCAGCTCTGGATGGCAGGCGCGTTGTGCATCTCCATGTTGAAGAGCGGGCTCTTCTCGTCGTCGATGACAACCTGCGCGAAGGTACACATGCATGAGGTGCGGACCTGAGAAAGCTCGAGAGGCTTGCCGCCCATGTTAGGCAGGAAGAATTCAGCGGTCCGCTCGTCGGAAACCCGCATCGTCCCGAGCTCGCGCTCCTCCTTGACGATGTGCACCTTGGCTTGCTCGATGTATGCGGCCCCGCTATCCGCCGCCGGCGGCGGAGTCCTGCTTTGCGGCACCAGAAAGCCTGTCAACGCGTCGTAGCCGAGCGTGCCAGCGACGATGAGAACGGTGCCAGCGGCCAGACCGGCGAGGACAGACTTATGTCTGCTCGCGGCCGGCGGCCCGCCGGGTGCTTGGGCTGCAGCAGCCTTCTTGGTGGCCTTGGATCGTTTGCTTTTCGGGTTCGGCTTCTTCATGATATCAGTTCACAGGTGCCAGCTCTCGCCGCCGTCGCGGATGCAACAGATCGGCCGTGCGCGGAGAAGGAGCTCACCCGTTTCAGAGTGGATCGCAAACGCGTGCGCATGTCCTTCGAAAGGCGAGGGCGCGAGCTCGTCGCTCTCGGCGGACAATGTCGCGGCCTGCGATAGAAGGATGCCGCCGAAAATCGGTGCGAGAACGTTCGGCACCGCCCGCCTCGAGGTCATTTCCATGCTTGCCGATCCTTCAATCTTACTCAACCTGTTGCTTGCCTATTGCCGAGCTGGCGCTGCATCGCGAGATCCTTCGCTCCGAATCGATGCGGCCGCAGTAATGCCAGTTGCCCTCCGAGATGCCGATGCTGTGTCGTCGCTCGCCGAACCCGGCACATATGAGACATTGTGCTTTCGCATGTATCGATCGCGGGCCTCCCTGCCCTGATCGAAAAAGGTGTAAGAAAGAGTGATTGTCGCAACTTCCTTCGCGTTGGAGTCTTCGACAAGCTTGGGGTCGACGAAGAAGTTCACCGTGAATTCCTTCTCCTCCCCGGGGAGGAGAAGCTGCTTGGTGAAGCAGAAGCACTCGATCTTGTTGAAGTATTCACCCGTCTTGAACGGCGTGACGTTGAAGGTCGCCGTGCCGAGGTAAGGTTCGTTGCCGATGTTGTTGCCTCTGTACGCGACAACGCGCTCTTCGCCGAGACGAAGCGTCACCGGCTCGGGCGCGGTGAAACGCCAGGGCAAGCCGGACGCCACGTTGGCGTCGAAGCGGACAGTGATCTCCCGATCTATGACGGTCGTGGAGCCTTCTTCCGCTGTCCGCGTCGTTCCGCCGAAACCCGTGGCTTCACAGAACAGCCGATAGAGCGGCACCGAGTAGTAGACGAGCGTGCCCATCGCCATCGGTACGAGGAGGACGGCTGCGAGAACCATAAGGTTTCGTTGTCGAAGCTTTGGTGCTGCGACTGTCTCCGTTTTGGCGCGTTCGGGGCTTTTCACCATGACAACAGGCCCATCACCCTGTCCCACAGGCTCTGCTCGACATGACCGTGGCCCGGAGGGGCATCCGACTCGTTCGTGAGGGCATTTATGTACGTAACGAGATTGGTCGGCTCGAATTTCAGCCCATGGAAATTGGCGCGCCAGCGGCCCCGCTTGTCGAAGATGTGAGTGACCACGCCATGTACTTGGTAGCCGTCCTCGGTTGTGGTGAACTTGTGGCCGTGGGCCTCGGCCAGCCGGCGGGTCGCGTCTTCCGGCTGCTCCGGTCTCGTCGTTAAGAACACCCAATTCACTGGATCGAGTCCATGTGCCGGACCGTAGTCGCGCAGCACATCGGGCGTGTCGTTCTTGGGGTCCGTGGTGATCGTGACGAACTGAACGTGATCCTTCATCGGAGTCTGGTTCACCATCTCTTGGCTCTCGGCGATCCGGTCAGCGTGCAGCGGGCACGCATCGGGACACCCGGCATAGATGAAGTGCAGGACCGTGACTTTGCCGCGCAGATCAGCCCGGCTGACCGCATTCCCGTTGGCATCCAGGAGCGTGAAGTCCGGCGCCTCCTTGTCGAGCGGCTGGAAGTACTTCTCCTTGTCGCCCATCAGCCGGTCGAGCTCGCCCTTGTCCTTGATGGAATGCGCGCCGGCCGGCATCAAGATCGCCGCAAACACAGCTAGCGTCAGAACGGAAAGAATTGCGAGCAGGCTTCTCATACCTTTTCTCCAGTTCCAGGGCGCCTTGGAAACCTTCAGCGGCCTAACCGTCTATTCGATCAACGCCGCAGCAGTACATGCGGGTGCCGCCTTTGCCGTGCGAATGCTGCATGTGGCCGCTGTAGCGATCTGCGCCCGCGTGGATCATCAGGCTGCGCCCCTTCACGTCCGCGACCTTGACGCGCGGCGCCAGGACAGGGATCGAGACGGAGCCATCAGGTTCGACCATCACGTTCGGTAGGTCACCCAGATGGCCGTCCCCGTAGGGGCCCGTGTGCTGGTCGGTGTCCTTCAGGTCGTAGTGGCCGCCGGCGGCGCCCCCGGGAATCACGTCGCCATCCTTGTTTACCGGTCCGCAGTCCGGATTTTGATGGACATGGAGGCCGTGCAGCCCGGGTTCTACCCCTGTCAGATCCGGCGTGATCAGGAGGCCGTACTCGCTGTCCTCGAGCTGCACCCGTCCGATCTCCTTGCTGAACCCGTCTTTTGTCACCTCGTGCAGTGTGACGCTGGTCTCGCCCGCAAAAGCAGGCTGGGCCGTGACCGCAAGCACGGCTATGCCGGTAGCGACCACCACCGTCTTCGGGTAACGCAGCTCGCCAATGCTTGATGTCTTCGATCCGTATTGCACGCCGCGCCGAAGACGGCAGTCTTCTTTGAGCATCTGAATCCCTGTACGTATCTGAATCCCTGTACGTATCTGAATCCCTGTACGTATCTGAATCCCTGTACGTTCCGTCGATGATATCGTCAGTTTCATGAACGCCGGCCCGCCCGCCCCGCTGGCTCTAGAAAAACGAGACAGCGCTCCGGGCGGGCAGGCCGGCTTTGACCTCAGCCTTCCTTTTCGGGCGCTTGGTCCGTCTCGGGGGCATTCTCACGCCGTTGCTCGTTGGGCTTGCCGGAACCGCCCTGATGCATGGACTGCATCATCTTGTTGCAGTTCTCCATCATCTCGCTCATCTGGCCCATCATATTCATCATGCCGCCTTGGCCGCCTTGCATCATGCCGCCCGACTGGCCTTGATCAGGTGTATCGGCGTAAGCGTAGAGGGCGGGCGTGCCCGCCAGTGCGGCGGCGACAGCGGCTGCACTCAAGACCGTCTTCAGGTTCGTGCGCATCGGTTCAACTCCTTTTCGTTTCTCAGTGCGTGGATCACGGCATTCGACCGGCGCAACTGTCTGCCCGTGGTCGGGCAACAGCCTCACGACGGTGAGTGCCACGGCTAGACCTCGTCACGAGGCTTTGCCGATACGGTCGTTCCCGGCGTGCCCTTGGCGCTCTGATCGCCCGAAGAGCAGGACTTGCCGCCACCCTTCATGCACAGGCCAAGGGCGCACATTGCGGCGCAAGGTGCCAATGCCAGGAGGATCGGAGCGAGGCCAATGGCGACCAGCCAGCCCCAGTTGAGGGCAGCGCCGACTCCTAGGACGGCAACGGCCAAGAAGATCAGGCCGCGCCGTCCGCCCAGATATGGTCGGGCCCAATTAGTTGCGCGCCAGAGGTAGTATAGGCCCAGGTTGAGCCCGTCCTTTGCCAAGGACGGCTCGGCCACTTTCGTCCGTTCGTTCGGTGTGCTCATTGCGTCGCCTCGCTTGTTCAGTTGGTCCAACGTAATGGTTCTAGTAACTGGAAGGTCAACACCTTCGTGCTTGCGAAATCGCCCGCACTCGCCGTTGCTCCACACGTCACTGACTGCCTCCCCGCGCCGAGTGCGCCGCACCGGCCTCGGGCTCCACATACTGTTCGAGGACCTTCACGACCTCGTCGCTGTCCCACTCGGCTGGTCCCACGGTTCGGCCGATCTCACGACCCTCCCAGTCGACCAGCAGCGTTGTCGGAATGCCGACGGCACCCAGCTGCCGCGAGGCCTTGCCGGTCCGGTCCACGTAGATGCCAAGGTTCTCGAGGCCCAGCCCCTGATAGAAGGCCTTCACCGTCGACAGCCCCTTCCGGTCGATCGACAGGGGAACCACGCGGAAATCGGGACCGCCGAGCTTCGCCTGAAGCCGGTCGAGCGCAGGCATCTCCTCACGGCACGGCACGCACCACGTGGCCCAGATGTTGAGGAGCACCATCTGCCCCTCGAAGCCCTCGAGCGTCATCTCGCGGCCCTCGCCGTCAACGAACTTTAGCTCCGGTAGCGGCCTTGGGGTCTCCAGCGCGGAAAAGGAAAACCCCTTGTCGGAATGTGTCGCCGTGGTCGGCCCATCGGGTGCCGGCGACCCGGCGGACTCCTCTGGCACGGTCGTGCTGTAGTGGTGGTAGATACCGCCGGCGATGACTGCCGTGGTGGCTAGAACGCTTGCGGTGATGATCGCTGATTTCAAGCGCATGAACGACACTCGCGGCTACTCCATTCGACGTGTCGCCGAATGAAAGGTTGGAGCTTGCGGGCAACGAGCTTCACTTACGCAACTCCTCGATCAGTGGTCCGATCTTATCCCGATAGACGTCTGGTGTGACCGGCCCCACCTGCTTGAAGGCGATCCGCCCGTCTCGGTCGATGACGAAGGTCTCGGGGACGCCATAGACGCCCCATTCGATCGAGACCCGGCCGTTAAGATCGGCGCCGGTGCGCGTATAGGGATCGCCCAGATCATCGAGCCAGTTGGCGGCGTCCTGGGGACGGTCCTTGTAGTTGATCCCGTGGATGGGGACGACGCCTTGCTCACTGAGCCTCATGAACACCGGATGCTCGTAGCGGCAGGCCGTGCACCACGAGGCGAACACGTTGACGAGAGAGACCTCGCCCTTCAGGTCTTCGCTCGAAAGGCCCAGTGTGCGTCCCTGGACGGGTGGAAGGCTGAAGTCGGGGACGGCCTTGCCGATCAGCGCCGAGGGAAGCTCGCGCGGATCCCGGGTCAATCCCCAGCCGAGGGCCACCGCCAGACTCAGGAAGAAGACGACTGGTATCAAGAATGCGATGCGAAACCGCCGGTGCGGCCGGTCGGTGACCGCGCCGTGATCATCGGAAGTTAAGGAGCGTCCGACCATAACGGCTCACTCCGTCCCCGGCCCCTACGGCCGGTGAATAACAGATATTTGATGAGGGCCGCGGCACCGAGGATTAGCACGGCGAGCAGCAGAACACCGGCTCCCATCATCACCCAGCCGCCAAAGCCGCAATCCATAGTGTTCTGCATCATCGCAACGTTAGCTCCGTCTTTCCGTATCCGTCAGTCTTCCTCGCTGCCGTATCAGCTGCTGAAAGCCTCACGCACATGTCCACCTACTCTCTGGCAAACTCCTTGGACCAAACCGCCGAACCTTGTGGGATCTCGTAGATGATCAGCGGACCAGCCTTGCGGCCCGGCATTCCGGGTGCGCCGACCGGCATCCCCGGCAGCGAGATGCCCCTGATCTTCGGCTTCTCCGTCAGCAGCTTGTTGAGCGTGTCGATCGGGACGAGCCCTTCGACGACATAGCCGTCGATCGCTAGGGTGTGGCAGCCTTCGAAGCCTTTCGGCACCGCCGCCATGCGCTTGACGGTCTCGAACTGCCGATCGGGGACGGACTTGACCTCCACCTCGAGACCATGCCGCTCCAGATAGCTCGCGTACTCGTCGCAGCACCCGCATTGCAGGGGCTTGTACAGGGTCGGGGTCTTTGCTTCGTTGGCCGCTGCCGGCGAAATCGTTAGGATCGCTCCGATGGCGGCTCCGAGGATGTACGCTGCTTTCATTTTCGGTCTCTACTCTGGTTGCTCGGTCATGCGTCAGGCGACGCGGATCATGCCCATCATCCCGGACGCCTGGTGCTCGAGGATGTGGCAGTGGAACATCCAGTCGCCGGGGTTGTCGGCGACGAAGGCGATATCGACCCGCTCGCGCGGCGTCATCAGCACGGGTGTCTCGCGCGGCGTCATCAGCACGGTGTCTTGCCATTCGAGATGGCGGGTTGCCGTCCCGTTCATGCTCAGCACCCGGAACGAGTGGCCGTGCAGGTGGATCGGATGGTGCCAGGCGGTATCGTTGTTCAATGCCAGCACGTAGGACCCTCCGCGGGCCAACGTCAGTAGCGGGTCCATCGCGTGACCGGTGGTGCTCACCCCGTTGATCGTCCAGATGCCGTCGTGGCGCATCCCCTGCATCATCCGGCCGGTCATGCCGCCACCGCGCATTCCTTCCATCATGCCGCCCATCATTCCGCCCATGCCGTCGTTTGATGTTCCGCGGTCCCTCATTCCACCGCGCATCCCGCTGCCCATCATCCCACTCATCATGCCGCCGCCGAAGCCGACCTCGTGCCGCTCAGCGGCCGGGAGGTCGGGCTCGGCGAGCGGGTTGTCCGGCAGCCGGGTCGGCGTCTCGGGCGGGCGGCCGCGCAGGGGCTTGTCCCCATAGACAAGGTCGAGCAGCCGGTATTCGAGGTCGGGGTAGAAGGTGTCGATCACGCGGAAGCGGTTGCCCGGGGCGCCAGTCATGTCGATCACGAGGTCGGCACGCATGGCGGGGCCGAGCACGATCCGGCTACCCTCGGGGACATGCGGCTCCACGGGTTGGCCGTCGAGGGCGATGATCTGTGGCTGGTGATCCTCGAACCTGAGGTCGAAGATGCGCGCGTTCGCGCCGTTGATGAGCCTGAGGCGCACGCGCCCGCCGGCGCGCACGGCAAAGGTCTCGGGAACGCGGCCGTTGACCGTGACGGTGTTGCCGACCCGGCCGGACATGCCGGAATCCATCCTGTTGCCGAAATCGTTGCTGATCGAGGCATCCGACAGCAGGCGCCAGTCGTCGAGCACCCAGGTGGCGTCGCGGTCGACGGCGATCGGCTCCGGCTCCTCGACGATGAGGGGCCATAAAGGCCGCGGCCCACCTGCTCGAAGCTGCGCTGGTGTGGGTGGTACCAGAAGGTGCCGGCGTCCGGACAGTCGAACTCGTAGACGAAGATCTCGCCCGGCGCGATCGGCGTCTGAGTCAGATGCGGCACGCCGTCCATCCGGTTCGGCACGCGCATGCCATGCCAGTGGACGGTGGTCTCCTCGTCGAGCCCGTTCTCGATGGCGACACGCAGCCGCTCGCCTTGCTGGACCCGAATCTCCGGACCAGGCACTGCGCCGTTATAGGCCCAGGCGGCGGTCTCGGGATGTTCGGTGCCGACCAGCGGCACGCGCCCGGGAGCAGCTTTGATGGTATAGTGTCGCGCGTTGTCGGCGCTCGCCGGCATCAGCGCGGTCAGCGCCAGTCCGCCACTCGCCGCCAGAAAGGCGCGGCGCGAGATGGCATGCTTCGAATCGATATCCACGCTCTGATCCCTCGCGAATCCTCGGATGACGGATTGTCTCGGCGAGACCACCGGCCTCGTCGATTTCCGTGGGACATCGCCCAGTCATCGACCGGTGGCGATGCATCGACGCGGTGAGCCGGCGCTAAATCGCGCTCGCCCGCACGTCAGCCAAGGCGGAGGGATCTGGGAGGGTAGGGGTCGGGGGCCGAAGAACGGCCGGCCACTGCAACTTCGCTTGAAGGCGGCCCGTTTCTAATTTCTACTTTGAGGATCGGGCCGGCAGGCGGGACGACGGCGTAGCTGGGGCCGGGACAGACCATGACACATGGATCTTCGCTCGCAGCCTCGTCATCGCCCCCACACCCGCCGCAGCTATCCGGGACAGCCGCCGTTCCCATGGCGGCATCAGCAGACATCTTCGCCACCATATCGGCGGCTTGAACGGTCGACAACGCGGTCATGAGGGTAAACATTACCCCCATCACCAGCGCGATCAGCTGTCTTGCCATCCAGTGGTTCATAGCACACTAAAGATGGGACCAAAAGCGGTCCACTTGCAAGGAGATGTGCCTTCTGCGTCGTTTGGACGCTCAGTGGCGCAATTTTTCAAAGGACTTGTCACCAATTACCTAGGTGTTTAGTCTCGGCATGTGATGGGTTGGATCGAGCCTGATCCTGTTGCTGTGATTCTTGGCTTTGAGAGACTGGCACACGCTTGCTATCCGGCACGATTGAGAACATTATGGCAACATAAATGATTCGCGGTCGGGAGAGGACCTTGGCACAGCACTTCCTGCTTTCGGCGGCGGCGCGGACCCTGTCGCTCAAGGCAATCTTCTCCGAAGGCGAGGACGCGGCGTATCGGCGGTTCCGACGTTTGCGCTGGCCGCAGACAGACGGGGCGCCGGTCTGTCCGGTCTGCAATTGCCTCGACATCTACGATCTGACGACACGCCGCCGCTTCAAGTGCGCCGCCTGTTACCGCCAGTTCAGCGTCACCTCGGGTACGATCTTCGCCTCGCGCAAGCTTACCTTCGTCGATCTGCTCGGCGCGGTCTGCCTGTTCGTGAATGCCTCGAAGGGGTTGTCGGCGGTCCAGCTCTCCCGCGACCTCGATATCCAATACAAGACCGCCTTCGTGCTGATGCACAAGCTGCGCGAGGCGATGGCAGCGGAGACGCGTGACGCGCAGCTCGCTGGCCATGTCGAGGTGGACGGCGCCGCGTTCGGCGGCCATGTCCGTCCCGCCAATGTCCGCGCGGACCGCGTCGATCGCCGTCTGCTCAAGAACCGCAGCGGCAGGCGGCGCGTCGTCGTCACGCTCAGACAGCGTGGCGGCCGCACGCTCGCGCGGACCTTTCTGCGTGAAGCTGAGGGGGTCGCCTTTGCCCGGGAGAGGATCGCGCCGGGATCGTCGGTCTCCGCCGACGAGGTCGCACACTGGGACCTTCTCGAGGCCACGTTCGATGTTCACCGGATCAACCATTCCGACGCCTACAGCCGCGACGGCGTCAACACCAATCAGTCCGAAAGCTCGCATGAAGCCCGGACCAAAGACGGGGTGAAGTCCAAAGAAGCCATGCACTAACATTCCACCCGGACCAATCGCTGGGGGCTGGTCACTCTTGGCGTCGAAGCCGGTGAACAGTTCCTCCCCCATGACCCTTGCGAACAACTGAAAAATTGGGTCGCAGCCGGATGAGGAGCCAAATCTTGCAAGGGTGATTGGCGACGACAGCGGGATTCGAGCTGGCGATGCGGTTGTATTGAGATATGGCGCGCGCAAAAGAAGCCCTCCGGGAGCATTGAGAACGGCTGGACTTTCCCCTTCTCGCAAGCATGCATGGTCGCGGGATTGGCCACGCGAGAGACGCGTGGCCGTCCCGGCCCGGCGCCCGCATCGCGGTCCGGGCTTCTCCTGGTGACAGCGCCGGCATTGGGCCGGCGCGGATGCAAACCACGGAGACCGACCATGACGAAGCTCAACGACAAGCAGATTGCGGTTCTTGGTAACGCTGTGAGCCGCCCGGAAGGCAACGTCCTGCCGCTGCCGGAAGACATGCAGATGAAGGGCGGCGGGCTCGCTGCGATGCTGAAGGCCCTGGAACGCCGCTGCCTTGTACAGCGCTCAGAAGACGCCTGGGCGATTACCGACGCCGGTCGTGCGGCCGTCGCCGGGGTGGTCGAGGGCGACAAGAGCGAGGACGAGAAGGCCGAGCCGCAGGGTGCGTCTGAGGACGCGGGCGACGGCGATGGCGTCGCGACGCCGCTCTTCCGGCCGGGCACGCGGCAGGCGCAGCTGCTGGACCTGCTGCAGCGGGAGGAGGGTGCCGACATCGACGAGATGGTGCAGCTTACCGGCTGGCAACCGCACAGCGTCCGGGCCGTGCTGACGGGCTTCCGCAAGCGCGGCGTCGAGGTGACCCGCATGAAGGAGGGCAACGGCGTCAGCGTCTACCGCGTCTTCGCGCCGACGAACGCTGTCGAAGCCGCCGGCTGAGGGCGCGACGACGATGCGAGGCGAATGCGCATTGGCTGCAGGCGGCGGCGATCCGGTCGCCGCCTGTCCAGTCCGCACCGGGGTCAGCGGCGGGGTTCCCGGCGAGTCCCCGCCGCCGGCCTCGGCGCCCGTGCCAGCGG